>Ga0307511_10006071_pt1 | contig 12196 bp, 14 predicted proteins | sample 13_EM_MG_FD_200266 | JGI IMG/M metagenome (GOLD analysis project Ga0307511, IMG submission 200266) | Populus trichocarpa ectomycorrhiza microbial communities from riparian zone in the Pacific Northwest, United States - 13_EM | ecosystem: Host-associated > Plants > Roots > Unclassified | place...
CACTCGGGCTCAGCGCTTAGTCCCGGCACGCCACCCAGCGGCGGCCTTCACGGTACATGTCCCGGCGGGCGTCGTAGGTGTGGTAGCGGACCATGCAGTTGTGCACGTGGCCGTAGTAGTTGGCCTCGTGGCCGCGCCAGTGGCGCCACATGGCGTGCGGCGGCGGGCCGGGTTCATGGCCCCAGGTCGGGTCCCAGTGGCCCCAGCGTTCCTGCACCACCACGGTCTGGGCCGCGGCGGCGCCGACGCCGGCGCATAGGGCGGTGGCCGCGAGGCCGGCGAGGATCAGTCTACGCATCTGTCTTCTCCTGCGGTTTCGCGTCCCGCAGTGAGAAACTCCGAAGCCCCGATCGGGTTCGGCTGAGCCGTAGGCCTACAGCGTGACCGGCACGACCCGCCCGCCGCGCACCACCACCCGCTTCATCAGCGCCACGTTCGGCGCCTTGGCGTCGCCGACGGCGCGGACGACGGTGATCGCGTACCAGGCGCCGTCCGGCAGGCCGCCGAAGGCGAACTGGTCGGCGTCGTCGCAGGTGGTGCGCTTCACATAGGGACCTGCGTCGCCGGGCGGGGCGCGGGGCGTGCGGGCGCGGACCTCGTCGCTGGGCAGGGCGGCGCGGTCGGTTGAGCCGTAGAGCGCCGCCATCCGGCGGGCGGACCAGGCGGTCTCCGGGGTCAGCACCACGCTGGCGCCGGCGCAGCTGTAGCGGGTCGGGCCCTGCTTGAAGGCCACCTTGCCGGCGATGATGTTGGTCCCGCTGCGTTGCGACCAGGCGAACTCGGCGGCCGAGAAGTTGGCCGAGCCCATCACCATCGGCGGCGGGCCGCTCGGCGGCGGCGGACCGAGGCTGGGGGAACAGGCCGAGACAAGGGCAGCGGCGGTGAGGACGCCGGCGAGCGGCAGCGTAGCGCGGGGGGTTGCGTGCATGGTCTCACCTTATAGGCGAATGCGTCGAAATCTTGCCAGACCCCGGGTTGACCGCCTGTGGGCGATGCGCGCCAATCTGTCCGTCGGGGGGCTCATCGCGGAGATGACCGATGGCCCACAAGTTCGAGATCTACAAGGACAAGGCCGGCGAGTTCCGGGTCCGCTTCAAATACAACAGCGAGGTGATGTTCTCGACCGAGGGCTACGCCTCGAAGACCGGCGCGAAGAACGCCATCGAGAGCATCAAGAAGAACGCGCCGGCGGCGCAGGTGGAAGAGGTCGACTAGCCCTCGCTCCAGGGTGTCCGGTCTGACGACCTAGTCGTCGCCCCCGGGGTGTCCGGTTTGCGGCGACGACCTAGTCGTCGCCGCGGGGCCGCCCGCGCGTGGCCTTCACGTTCGAACGCTTCGCCTTGCCCTCCAGCCGCCGCAGCTTCGAGGCATAGGTGGGCCGGGTCTTCTTGCGCGGCGGCGGCGGAGGCTTGGCCGCCTCGCGGATCAGGTCCAGCAGGCGCTCCAGGGCGGCCTGCCGGTTCATTTCCTGCGACCGGTGCTCCTGGGCGACCATCACGATCACCCCGTCCAGGGTCAGGCGGTTGCCCGCCAGCTTGTAGAGCCGCGCCCGCACCGGCTCCGGCAGGCTGGGCGAGCCGCGCACGTCGAACCGCAGCTCGATGGCGGTGGAGACCTTGTTGACGTGCTGACCCCCCGGCCCGGAGGCGCGCACCGCCCGGACCTGCACCTCGTCGTCGGCGAGGACGATGGCGTCGGTGACCTCGATCATCGCGCCGGGAATGCCATGCTTCGCTTAGGTGGGCGAGAACCGGGTGAAGCCGGCCACGGGGCGGCCCAGCCAGCCGCAGATCGCCACCACCTGGTGGACGTCCATCCGGCCGCCCTTGGCCAGGCGCGCGAGGCCGCCCGCCTGGGTGGGCGCGCCGGCCGCGGTGATCCCCGCCGCCACGTCGTCCCAGCTCAGCCCGCGCTTGGCCCGCGCCATCTCCAGCGACTGATGGATGCGCGGCGCGTTGATGCGCACGAAACCCTGGTCGGTCACCCAGTCACCCTGCGGCAGCGGCGGCGCGTCGGGCAGGGCGGTGAAGCTCTCCAGGCTGCGGCCCAGCCAGCGGACCATGGCGATCGCGCCGTCCGCCTCGAGCGACGGCCGCGCCGCCATCCCGCGCATCGTCGTGGGCGCGATGTGCAGCCGCCGGGCCAGCTCGGTCCAGGTCAGGCCCTCACCCTGACGGCGCGCGTCGAGGGCGTCTTCCAGGGCCTGGGCGTCGAACGGGCGGGGCGGCACGGCGCGGGTCTCCGACAGCGCCGCCATTTTGGCAGGTCGCCCGGCCTGTGCTAAGGGCCTGCCATGCGTTCGATGGCCGCCAACCTCGTAACCCTTATTCCGACCGCCTCCGGCGGGCCGGTGAGGGATGTCGTGCGCTAGAGCCAGATCGCCAACGACGACCGACCACCAGCCCCGCCGGGATCCGGACGGGGCTTTTTCTTGGCCCCGTCCGTCCCCTTCCTGAGGAGACGACGATGCCCGAACCACCCGAGATATTGATCCGCGCCCTGGAGCCTTCGGACCTGCCCGACCTCACCGAGGCCTGGAACCAGCCCAAGGCCTACGCCGGCACCCTGCAGCTGCCCTACACCTCGCTCGAGGCGCGCCAGAAGCGCACGGCCGCGTCGCCGGCCAGCCTGATCCGGCTGGTGGCGGTGATCGAGGGCAAGGTGATCGGCGCCCTGGGCCTCGATCGCTACGAGAACCGGCGCGGGCACGCGGCCCAGTTCGGCATCGCCGTGCATGACGCCTACGCCGGCCGCGGCGCCGGCACGGCGCTGATCGCGGCGATGATCGACCTGGCCGACAACTGGCTGAACATCCGTCGGCTGGAACTCAACGTCTACGCGGATAACACCCGCGCCATCGCGCTCTACGAACGCTTCGGCTTCGAGCGCGAGGGCCTCTACCGGGCCTATGCGTGGCGCGATGGCCAGTACGTCGACAGCTTGGCCATGGCGAGGCTGCGCCTGTGACATACTTTTCAAGAGCGGGGCTTCCCTTGACCTCCGCGCAAAAAAACGCTTCACACCCCCGGCTTTGCCGCACCGCCGTTGCGCGGTCGCAGCAAGATTCTTTGTCCTAGGAGAACAATCATGCGCGTCTACTACGACCGCGACGCCGACATTTCCCGCATCCTGGACAAGAAGATCGCCATCGTGGGCTATGGCTCCCAGGGCCGCGCGCACGCGCTCAACCTCACCGACTCCGGCTGCAAGAACGTGGTCGTGGCGCTGAAGGCCGGTTCGGCCACCGCCAAGAAGGTCGAGGCCGACGGCCTGAAGGTGATGAGCGTCGCCGACGCCGCCAAATGGGCCGACGTGCTGATGGTGCTGGCCCCCGACGAGCTGCAGCGCGGCATCTACAACGCCGAGATCGCGCCCAACATCCGCGACGGCGCGGCGCTCTTGTTCGCCCACGGCCTGAACGTCCACTTCAACCTGATCGAGCCGGCCCCCGGCGTCGACGTCCTGATGGTGGCGCCCAAGGGCCCCGGCCACACGGTGCGCGGCGAGTACCAGAAGGGCGGCGGCGTGCCGTGCCTGATCGCCATCCACCAGAACCCCACCGGCGGGGCCATGGACCTCGGCCTCGCCTACGCCTCCGCCATCGGCGGCGGCCGCTCGGGCATCATCGAGACCAACTTCCGCGAGGAATGCGAGACCGATCTGTTCGGCGAACAGGCCGTGCTCTGCGGCGGCCTGGTGGAACTGATCCGCGCCGGCTTCGAGACCCTGGTGGAAGCCGGCTACGCGCCGGAGATGGCCTACTTCGAGTGCCTGCACGAGGTGAAGCTGATCGTCGACCTGATCTACGAAGGCGGCATCGCCAACATGAACTACTCGATCTCCAACACCGCGGAATACGGCGAGTACGTCACCGGCCCGCGCATCGTCACCGCCGACACCAAAGCCGAGATGAAGAAGGTGCTGGAGGACATCCAGTCCGGCCGCTTCGTGCGCGACTTCATGGCCGAGAACGCCATCGGCGCCCCCAGCTTCAAGGCCACGCGGCGCCGCGGCTCCGAGCACCAGATCGAGGAAGTGGGCCAGCGCCTGCGCGCCATGATGCCCTGGATCACCAAGAACGCCCTGGTGGACACGGCGCGAAACTGACCACGAAGCCGCCGCATTTCGGCGGCCGTGGCTGGAACGAAACGACGGCCCGGGTCCACGCCCGGGCCGTTTTCCGTTTCGCCGATACCTGCGGAGGGGGCGTTTCGACCACGCCGCGACCTGTCCGGGCAAATGGCGCTTCGATTTTTCAATTAAGGCGGAACCTTGGCGCGCCTCCGCCAGTTTCCGACGTCGGGGACAACAGGATCCATCGCCAGGTGTGCTGGCGGTCAAGGAGGCGTACGAAATGAAATTTTGGGGTGCTGCAGCGTTCGCGCTGACGATGCTCGCGGTTCCGGCCAGTGCGACCACGACGTTCGCTCAGTTCGAACAGGTGGACGGCGGGCCACAGACGATCAACTTCGGTGGCGGGGTGCTGACCGACAGCGGAGGCCTTACGGGGGCCCTGGTGCTGTTCAACTTCCTCGACGTGATGCCGGTAGGCGTCAACGGACAGGTCGAGGCCTATATGACGGTGGAGGCCTCAGGGTCGCCGTTCGACGGGACGGTCTCGTTCCATCGGGTCAGCGACGCGACCAACCTGCTGACGTTGCACTTCACCAACGCCACGCTGGCCGGCGCGGGCGGCTCCGGCGCGCTGTTCGGCACCCAGCCGGGCGGCGGCACGGTGACCTATACCTCCGACTACCTGGACTTCACCGCCGCGACGGCAGGCGACTTCTCGATCGGCCTGTCGGGGATCACCCCCGGCTTCTCGGCCGCCGCCTGGACCGCCGACTCGGTGGGCACCTTCGCCAGCGACAGCGCCAACGGCGGAAACGGTGTTCCCGAGCCAGCCACCTGGGCGATGATGATCGTCGGGTTCGGCGGTGTCGGCGCCCTGATGCGGCGGCGGCGCACCCTGGCCTTCTCGGTCTAGCGAGCCGCAGACGTATGGCGCCCCTGGCGATCGCCGGGGGCGCCGTCCGTCACCCGAACAGGAAGTCGCCGCTGGTCAGCGCGTAGCCGTTGGCCAGGTGGATCGTCTCGACGCCGCCGCCCACGCCGTTGGTGATCACCCAGTCGGTGGTGCTGCCCGCGACATGGGCGATGGTCGAGCCCGCCGCATAGCCGGTGAGCTTGATTACGTCGCCTGCCGTGAAGTCGTAGATCGTGTCGCCGTTGGCATCGCCGTGCGCCAGGCGGAACTGGTCCTTCCCGGCGCCGCCGGTCAGGCGGTCGACGCCCGCGCCGCCCGCCAGCGTATCGTCGCCCGCGCCGCCGATCAGCTCGTCGTTGCCGTCCAGGCCCGACAGGAAGTTGGCGCCGGCGTTGCCGTAGAGCGAGTTGGCGATCGCGTTGCCGGTTCCGTTGATCGATGCGGTCCCCACCTGGCTCAGCTTTTCCACGTTGGTCGGCAAGGTGTACGAGACCGAGGCCAGCACCGTGTCGAAGCCGCCGGGTGTGCCGGCGAGGCTCTCGATGACCTGGTCGCCGACGTTGTCGACATAGTAGCGGTCGGCGCCCGCGCCGCCGTCGAGACGATCCGCGCCCGCGCCGCCGTCGAGCGTATCGGCGCCGTCCATGCCCTGCAGGGTGTCGGCGCCGCCGGTCGGTAGCGCCTGGCCGGCGACCGTCGCCAGCGGCGTGATCAGGTCACCCCCGGCCGTACCGACCACGAAGGCGCCGGAGGGCGGCGGCGGAGGCGGCGGAGGCGCCAGCTTGGCCAGAAAGCTCCCGACGTCGAGGCGTCCGTCGCTCATCGTCTTGCCGTCGAGGGACGGGGTGTAGTCGGTGGTCGCCAGCAGGTCGGCGCGGATCGCCGCTGCGCTGGCCCCCGGCGCCGCCGCCGCATAGAGCGCGATCGCCCCGGTCACGTGCGGCGTCGCCATCGACGTGCCGCTCATGTAGCCGTAGCCGCCGCCCTTCATGGTCGAGTAGATCGAGAGGCCGGGGGCCCCCAGGTCCACCGACGTGGCGCCGTAGTTCGAGAACGGGGCCAGCGCCCCGGTGTTGGTGATCGCCGCCACCGAGACGACCGCCTCGTAGCCGGCCGTCGCCACGGTCGAATAGCCCGAGGGGTAGTAGGCGGTGACGTCGTTGTTGTCGCCGATCGCGTCGGCGCCGCCGTTGCCGGCCGCCGCCACATAGAGGATCTGCGCCTGGGCGCCGCGGGTGATCGCGCTCAGCAGCGAGCCGGAATAGCCCGCGCCGCCCCAGCTATTGTTGGTCGCCGCGAAGTCCACGCCCGTGCCGGCCTTCGAGGCGTTGGTGAAGTAGTCCAGCGCCCGGATGCTGTTCGAGGTGAGGCCGTTGCCGGAGGAATCGAGGAACTTCAGCGCCACCAGCTGGGTGTTCCAGCCGATCCCCGCCACGCCGGCGCCGTTGCCGCCGATCGCGCCGATCGTTCCCGCGACGTGGGTGCCGTGGCCGGCGTCGTCCATCGGGTCGTTGTCGTTGTTGACGAAGTCCCAGCCGATCAGGTCGTCGGTATAGCCGTTGGCGTCCTGGTCGACCCCGTCGGCCCAGCGGGCGTCGTGCAGCAGGTCGCCGGCGTCGATGCGGCCGTTGCCGTTCTTGTCGGCGACGTAGGACGCGTTGGCTGAGTTGTTGAGATCGCGGAAGGTGATCAGGCCGTCGCCGTCGGTGTCCCGCAGCCCGCTCTTCAGCGCGGTCGGGATCTCCTTCTGGTTCAGCCAGACGTTCAGGTAGAGGTCGGGGTGGGTGTAGTCGATGCCCGAGTCCACGACGCCGACCGCCACCTTGTTCGAGCCGGTGTAGCCCGCCGCCCAAGCCTCCTCGGCCTGGCTGCCATAGGGATTGATCGGCGTCCCGACGTCGCCGTAGAGACCCCAGGTCTGGCCGCCCACCACATTGGTGTCGTTGCTCACCGAGTCGGTCGTGACGATGTAGTCCGGCTCGACGAGGCCGACCCCGGGCTGGCCCGAGAGCGCGTTGATGGCCTGCTCCACGGTCACGCCTTCGCCCAGCGTCAGCCGGGTGACCTCCTCCGCCGCGCCGGACGGGGTGATGGTCTCGCTGGCGACGACGCCGAGTTGCAGGAACTGGATCTGCAGATGCCCGGCCGGCTGCCCGGGCAGGTACTGGATCAGCACATGGTTGGGCGAATAGGCGGGCAGCAGCCCGTTTTCGGTGCTTGGCATGGAGGTCCCCGAGGAGTGCGCGAGATCTGCCGTGATCCGCAGGCCGGCGCAAGGCGATCAGACCTATGGCATATTCAGTCATGGTTAAGGTTATGTGGCGAAGCGCCGCAGTAATATGCGAAATCAGCTACGGCAAAGCTTGTAATGGAATTTCCAGGCTGTGCGAAATCTCTACGGCGCGGCTTGTTTTCTACAGTGAAGCTTCGAGTCCCCGCAGGCGCCCCACGCCGGCGCAGCGCCGGTCCCAGGCCGCCGAAGCCGGCGAACATCGCGTCCGCGCGCCGGCCGTCCCGTTTTGTGCTAGCCTACCGGCTCCGGGTTGTGGTCCGCCGCGACCCCGCGCTTACGGCGCCGAGCCGGGCCACGCCCCCGACCCTTGGTTCGGGAGGACAGCGCATGGCGGCCAATCACATCGAAAACCCCGCGGAATTCATCTACGAGAAGTTCGTCTGGGCGTTCCGCGACTTCGCGCGGGTTATCATCCCTCATCCGGCGCGGCACGCCGAACAGGCCGTCCCCGATGTGCGCCGGATCACGCTCGCCGACCTGCGCGACGCCTTGCGCAAGGGCGCCGAGGACATGGGCGCCCTGCGCGACGACATCCTCTTCATCGGCCTCATCTATCCCCTGGCCGGCCTCATCCTGGCGACGGCCGCGGCCAACTCCAACCTGCTGCAGATGCTGTTCCCGCTGGCCTCCGGGTTCGCGATCGTCGGCCCCGTAGCGGCGACCGGCCTCTACGAGATGAGCCGGCGGCGCGAGCAGGGCGAGCACGTCACCTGGATCGACGCCTTCAAGGCGTTCCAGTCCCCGGCCATCGGGTCGATCTTCTGGATGGGCGTCCTGCTCCTGGGCCTGTTCGGCCTGTGGCTCGGCGTCGCCTACCAGATCGGCGTCTCCACCCTGGGGCCGCAGGCCCCGCCGACGCTGGGCATGTTCATGAACGAGGTCTTCCGCTCGCCCGCGAGCGCCCGGTTGATCGCGGGCGGCATCGGTGCGGGCTTCCTGTTCGCGGCGCTGGCGTTCGTGCTCAGCGTCGTCTCCGTGCCGCTGCTGCTCGACCGCGACGTCGGCCTGTGGATCGCCCTGCGCACGTCCGTCAAGGCGGTGACGCGCAACCTGGTCCCGATGGCCCTGTGGGCGGCGATCATCGCCGGCTCCCTGGCCTTGGCGGCGATCCCGCTGCTGGTGGGGCTGGTGCTCGTCGTCCCCCTGCTGGGCCACGCCAGCTGGCATCTGTACCGCAAGCTGGTCGTCTAGCGTTTCGCCCTAGCCGCGTCTCGGCGCGGCGGACGTCGATATAGCTGCAGTCGCAACCCGCCGGCGGCGCTGGGCCCGCGGCTGCAGCGCGCTCGCCAGGTCCGGCCGGGCGAAGCGGAAGCCCATCGCCAGCAGCCGCGCCGGCTGCGCCCGCTGGCTGGCCAGGAACAGGTCGGCGAAGTCGCCCAGGCCGGCGCGCAGGAGCACGGCCGGCACCCCCATCCACTGCGGCCGGCGCAGGCTGGCGGCCAGGGCATGGGCGAACTCGCCCTGGGTCACGTCCTGCGGGGCGGTGAAGTTCAGCGGCCCGGCGCAGGCGGGCTCGGCGATCACGAAGTCCACGGCGCGCACCACGTCGTCCAGGTGGATCCAGGGGAAGCGCTGGCGGCCCGCGCCCATCACCACGCCCATGCCGAACCGCGCCGGCAGGGCCAGCATCGGCAGCGGCCCGCCGTTCCAGTCGAACACCATGCCGAACCGCATCAGCGCCACCCGCACCCCGGCGTCGGCCGCGGTCGCGGCGCGCGCTTCCCACAGCCGGCAGCAATCCGACAGGAAGCGGCCGCGCTCAGGCCCGCCCATCTCGCTCAGCCGCTCGTCCGCCCGGTCGCCGTAGAAGCCGACCGCCGAGGCGTTCAGCAGCACCGCCGGCTTCCGCGCCAGCCGGCCGACCAGCGCCAGCACCGCGTCGGTCACCGCCAGTCGGCTGCCCAGCAGCCTGGCCTTGCGCGCCTTGGTCCACAGGCCGCCGATGGTCGAGGCGCCGGCCAGGTTGATGATCGCGTCGATCCGCGTCTCGGCCGGGACCTGCCCCAGGTCGTCGACCACCAGGGCGCCCGGGAACCGCGCCCGGGCCGCCAGGATGTCGCGCGCCAGCACGATCACCCGGTCGCCCTTCGCCTGCCGGTCGCCCACCAGGGCCGAGCCGATGAACCCAGTCGCCCCGGTGATCAGCACCGTGCGGCCCGAAGCGGCGACCGTCGGCGCGGGCTGTGGACGAGGTCCGAAGGCCGCGATCCCGTCCCGCACCGCCCAGCCGGCGACGCCCAGGCCGAAGGCGGTCATGGCCCAGCCCAGCAGGCCGTGGTCGGCCACGGCGAACCCGCTCGGCGCCCGGCTCCAGCCGATCAGCACCGGCGCGAACGCGGCCAGGATCACCCCGAACATGATCGCCATCAGGGTGTGCAGCACCCGCTCGGTGGGGGCGAGCCGCCGGGTACGGTCCTCTTCCACGAAGTCGGTCAGGGTGATGCCGACCTCCACCAGGAACAGCCCGGCCAGCACGAAGGCGAGGGCGCCGTTCCAGGCGACCCAGCCCAGGGTCAGGAACACCACCGCATAGATCGCCTCGCGCAGGCCGTGCAGCCCGATCTCGAACCGCGCCGAGGTCCGCCCCGGCAGGCCGCCCAGCTCATGGTGCCAGAGGGTGTCCAGCGCGCCCATCGCGCCCTGGATGAGCAGCAGGATGAGGACCGTGGTCATGGCCGATACTCCGGGTCGATGAACACGCCGGTCTGAAAGACCGTCTGGCCGGCGATGGCGTGGGTGAAGGTCAGCGTGAAGCGGAAGCGCTCGCCGCCAAGATCCTCGTGGACCACGTGCGCGGCGCCCGGCGTCAGCAGGCCGGGGATCGGCAGCCGCAGCAGGCCGGCCACCTGCAGGAAGTACCCCGCCGAGCGGAAGTGCAGGGCGCCGTCCTCGGCGCTCACGTCCAGAAGCATGCCCAGGCCGCCGTGGATCACCTCCATCAGCTCGCCCCTGCGGCCGGCCACCTTCTTCGACGTCACCTTCACCTGGCCGTGCCGCTGGAAAGCGTAGGTCCGATCCCAGACCAGCGCGCCCTTGGCGTCGGTGTAGACGTCCACCGCCACCGGCACCGTCTCGCCGGTCCAGGGCGCCAGCGGCGTCCCCAGCAGCCGGCAGGCCTGGGCGATCAGCCAGCCGAACGCCGAGGCCCGCACCACCATCTCGCCGGCGTAGCGTACCGGGATCATGTGGGCGTTCGGCCCGAACCGGCGCTGCACGGCGTAGGGCAGGCTGCGCCACGCGGGGCCGCCCAGAAGCCGGTGGAAGTCCACCGGCCGCGCCACCACCCGGCGGTGGCCGGTGACCGGTTTCGGCCGCGGGATGTCGAAGGCGTAGGTCATGGCGCGGCTCCCCCTATCGCGTCAGGAAGGCGGTGATCTTGGCGCCGAGGCTGAGCAGCTTGCGCAGCACCGGCTGGGGCACGTCGCGCATCTGCTCGTACCAGCCGGTCAGCTCCTCCATGAACGTCTTCATGGCCGCCATCTTGGCCTTCACCGCCGCCGGCGTGGCCTTGTCCGCCTCGGCCTCGGCGACGCAGGCGCGCAGCATCTCCAGGGTCGGGTCGATCTCGCGGCGCTTCCGGCCTTCGACCACGGTCATCAGCATGTCCCAGGGGTCCTGCTTGGCCTCGAAGTGGTCGCGGCGGTCGCCGGGGATGTGCACCATCCGCACCAGCTCCCAGCCCTGCAGCTCCTTCAGGCTGGTCGAGACATTCGACCGGGCGATGCCCAGCAGCCCCTGGATCTCCTCGGCGTGCAGCGGCGCGTCGGCGAGGAACAGCAGCGCGTGGATCTGCGCCACCGAACGGTTCACGCCCCACCGCTGGCCCATCTCCCCCCAGTGGAGGACGTAGCGCTGCATGACCGGTGTCATGTCCATGGAGATTTCTCCTATTTCTGTTGAAACAGAAATTACAGAAATTGGAGATCAGCGCAAGCGCGAAAGCTGGCGTCGTTCGCGCAGCAGGTCACCTACGTCCGCTTCTGTCGTATCGGTGCGTTTCACTGCCCGCATGTCCGACACCGCCGTCGCCCGCACCGATCGAGAACTCCACATGCTGGAGACGCTGGTCGACGGCGCCTACGCCCTGGCCGTCGGCTTCTGCGAGGCGGCGAAGGCCGAGGACGATCGGGACGCGAAGCTGGCGCTGTTCGACGCCTTCCAGCGTGCGTCGCTGGCCGTGCGGATGGGCATCCGTCTGTCGCTGGCGCTTCGCGCGCCGCCGAAGCCAGCCGTGACACCGGAACGCGAGCGAGCCGAGGTCGCTGAGCGCCTGGAGCGCGAGCCGCCCGAAACCGAACGTCTCGAAACCGAACCCCTGGAGTCCGAGCGCGAGCGCGAACGGGACTATGAACCCGTGAGCCTGCCCCGCTTCCTCGCGACGCTGGGCGTCGTCGCCGCTGAGGCCGAGCGGCTCCCCGCCGAGGTCACCGCCCAGACGCTCCCCACGCTGCGCGAGCTCCTGGCCCGCGCCCGGCCGGATGCGCCGGTGCGGCCCGCCCAAACCCCCGCCGCTATCGCCGTGCTTACCCGGCCCGCGCCGGCCGCTCATAGGTCGACGCTGCTCGGCTCCACCGCGACGCCCCTGGCCACGGGCCTGTCAGGCCGGACGCACTCGCCGCCTCGCCCGCCACGAAGTTGGTGACCTTCCGCCCTCTCCGCTGATCGTCATCCCCGGCCTTGTGCCGGGGACCCAGAAGCGCCGGCGCTGCAAAACGCGCAAAGGCGGCGCCGCTGCTTGTCCTGCGCCGTCGGCGTTTCTGGGTGGCCCCCCGGGTCGTGTCGCGACGCGACCCGCCCGAGGGCAGGCTCCCAAGCCCGGCCATGACGAGCGAGAGGAGGGGCTCCTATCCCTCGTCGATCCCGCGGCGCTTGGCCTTCATCTGCGCCCGCCCGGCCTTGTGCCGCGTGATCCACAG
>Ga0307511_10006073_pt1 | contig 12195 bp, 10 predicted proteins | sample 13_EM_MG_FD_200266 | JGI IMG/M metagenome (GOLD analysis project Ga0307511, IMG submission 200266) | Populus trichocarpa ectomycorrhiza microbial communities from riparian zone in the Pacific Northwest, United States - 13_EM | ecosystem: Host-associated > Plants > Roots > Unclassified | place...
CGGGTCGTCGGCTTTCTCGGGCTTGCTTTGTAGCCAGTAGAAGTGTCGTTCTAGTGAAGAGGAGAACTTAAGGATGTATATACGGCCGGAGGGAATGGGGTGGGCAACGAAGGTGGCGTCGTAGGGAATGATAAGGAGGTCGTTTTCGGGCAAGGGAGGATCGGGGGATCCCCTGGACTTCCAACAAAGGTGGAGGAGTTCTGGGAAAGTGGGGGTTAGTTTGGACGGTGGAGAGAGGAGGAAGAGGAGGTACCATCATCAGGATTATTGTAGAGGTAGAGGATACCAGGAGTGGGGTCGGGGACGATCCTCTTGGGGTCGGTGGGCTGTGGGGGGGGGGTATGTGGGTTAGTAGAGTGAGCTGGTGCGTTGGTGGGGGGGGTGGACTGACAGATGGACGGCATTTCCCTGCCTTGATAGTAATGAGGGGACGGACGTTGGCGGACATTCCGTATGGATATGGTGGTAGTTGAAATGTTTGACTATTAAGTTGGGGGAGCTGTGATAGTCTGTTTTCGTGATGGTATATTTTCGTCGCCAAACTAAGATTCCCGTCAAGTGATGTCTGGGGTTGCTTGGAGGGGCTTGTTACGAACCAGGCTAGTTGCCTCAATAACACCTAATGCCAAGTGGTGTCACGTGTATGGTTATTAGCCACACTGAGTAAGTATCACCAAGGATAAACTTGCAGCGCCACAAAACCTCAGCTGAAAGCAAGTCACAGCCCTAATTCATCATACTCGCACAAATTATCACGGTGTGGCAGTACACACGCACACTAGTGAGTTTGTAAGCCCTACCCACTTTGGCGGAAGTTAACGACCAAACCCCAACGAAACAACCTCCGACGACATTTTACGACAACACACCGACCAGCCACCAGCAACACCCCCGTACGGTGAAATACAGAATCTGCCATGTCCGCCCCAGAGACCAAGACCGTTGACTTCGGGTCCGGGAAGCGCCAGATCCCCACTGCCTCGGCTAGGGCTAGCAAGTGGTACCCAACGGAGGATACTCCCATCCCCAAGAAGGTACGTTTGGATGGGTCGAGAGAGAGGTAGCAAAGTCTGGGCCAGGATAAGCTTCGGGAGGCAAGAGGTGGAAGATATACGGCAGGAATTTGATTTGGGGAAACTGAACTGGGGAATTATATCCCAATATCAGGCACTCCCGGAAGCTAGGGTAGCGGAGATAGCTATGGGGGTAGGATTGGGATTGTTTTGAAAGGTCAATTCTGACGTGTGTTTCTTCGACAATCAGGCCCGCAAGACCGCCAGGCCAACCAGCTTCCGCCCATCCCTCCAGCCCGGTGCCGTCCTCATTATCCTCGCTGGTCGATTCCGTGGAAAGCGCGTTGTTTTGTTGAAGACCCTCTCCCAGGGTGTTCTCCTTGTTACTGGTCCCTTCAAGATCAACGGTGTCCCCATCCGCCGAGTCAATGCCAGATACGTCATTGCTACCTCTACCAAGGTCGATGTCTCCTGTGTTGATGTGAGCAAGTTCGATGATGCCTACTTCGCCAGGGAGAAGACGGAGAAGAAGAGTGACAAGGAGGAGTTCTTTGATGGTGCTAAGGCTCCTGAGGTACGGAACACCCCCCTATGAGGATACTTGGCTCGGTTTTGGGAATCGGTGTTTGAATATGAAATATATTGGAATAGTGGGGAATGACGAGCTAACTTGGGTTTCTGCTCTATAGAAGAAGCCCCTCCCAGAAGGCCGCTCAGCCGACCAGAAGGCTGTCGATGAGGCCGTCCTCAAGTCCATCAAGCAAACCCCCCATCTCTCTTCCTACCTCGCTTCATCCTTCTCGTTGAGCAAGGGTGACAGGCCCCACTTGATGAAGTGGTAAACGGAGAAAAAGCTGCGTTGGTCGTGTGGGATAAAAACAAAATAAAAGGATAATCTTCATCAACCTTTGTCTTCTCTGGGCCTCTTCTCTGTTACCCTTTTTTACCGGCTTGTTTTTTCCTCTCATCATTTTTCTGTTTCCAATCTCTTTCTTGTACGGTGTGTGTGTATCCAGTTTGGTTCTTTTTGTTGCTTAGGGCTTGTGATGCAGGCTTTCTTTGGGGTTTTCTTTCGGGTGATAACTCAAACAAATTCATGAATATCTTCGGTTTGGGAAAATGGATAGCAGGCGATACGGTTAAATAAAACGCAACTGCGAATACTACAAATTCATTTCCCTCTCGCTCTGAAGTCATCGTCGAAAGGTACACCGGATACGGTACACTACAACAGAAGCCGAAATATGGATGCATCATACGTTGAGAAGAAGGGAGAGGAGGTGGAGGAAGTATGGTGAAGGCCCAGAAAAGTTAAATCAAGGGCTAGAATGGGAATATGGGAAAGATATGTTCTTCATATTGTAGATGTTGAGTTTTTTTTTGTTTTTTTTTGCCTTTTTTTCCCCCCTTGCTTGGTCAGATTCTATAACATAAATTCCTTGGGGCAATGACAATGGCAATGGGAGTTCGGGTTTCGGGGTCTATCATGAGCGGCCTTTACACAATCACTACTGGTAGGGAGGTTTTATACAAACGATTGAAAAGGGACATATACATGGCTGGCTGTTTCGATCACCATGTCCAGTACTCCGTCTACGGCCTCACTATAGTGAACCCAGCTGCAGGGTGCATGAAAGGTTACCTCTTTTCTAGAACAAAGCATTTAATCATGACCTAGAAATAACATTTGGCGATGGTATGCGTACTAATTCGTATATTTTCTTCGTACTCTTGGGTGATGCCTGTACTATTGCCAAGAATATCTGGAAATGATGCGCACACACCCTTGGAAGCATTGGAATGTGCGCAGGGGAATATGATGAGAGAAGAGCCCTCTCCGGGGGGAATTTCCCTGGCAGCTCTCTCGATCTGCAACTCTAAGTGTCATTCTTAATAGCACATCTTACCCGGGGCTCTTTCGCTTTCGGTGGCACCCTACGTAGGGCCTGCATGCTATCCCGTTGCGGATCTTGCTGTAAAGTTGATGACTCTCTTGCAATAAAATGTCATAAAGCTGCCTTCTAAAGCTCCACACTGCTATAGCTTTCCGATACAGAAGGTCACAAGGCCGTCACTCCGGTAATCAACACGTGCCGAGCCCATTCAGGGATCTGTTGAGCCTCAAAACAGCGAACGGGGAGAGTTGAAGCGGGGAATTTTGGTGGGGTTAATCTTTCCTGGAGGCTACGGGCGGAACGGGACAGAGGGTCTGGTTGGCACGTCTCAAGGAACTCCGGGTTTTTCTGTCTTTGATATCTGTTGCTTGGAAAGGGGTAAAAAGGTAGCTGGGCGGTCATGGCTGATTCAGACCCTCAAGATACCGTGACTACCGAGGGGGGAGCTGTCATCGGACCGTCATCTTCCTTGATGGATACAGAAATAACGAAGCCACTGCCTCCAATAACTACAACATCGACAAGTGACGTGCAGGGCCCGCCGGGAGGTGCAGCACTCACACTCATAAACGACATGCGGAAGATGTCAGTACCGGACATAATGAAGGAGCTTCCTCCGATTACACCACAGAAGGAGGATTCGGAGACGGAATGGGGAGAGTTGCAGGGTGGTGGACCGACAACGGATGAGGGAATCGAAACACCGGGCGATTCGACGGCTTCTACACCTACCTTGTCAGCCGGATTTGCCGCCCTGTCAGTTGTACCGGCTAATCCGGATTCATTTGCACCAGGAAAGGAGCCCACAATCGTTGTTGAAGAAGAAAGTTTAGATGAGGAGCACAAACGAGTGGAGGGTCAGTCCAAAGGGAAGGAGCAGGCAGTTTCACCACCGCCACCTCCACCACCCCCTAAGGATCGAGTGTACCTAGATACGACTCCTATGACACCTCTTCCAAGTGCCCCATCCTCAGTCGCTGGGACACCCCCAAAGAAATCGCCACTCCAGCCTGGGTTTGATGAATCAACAGGTTCCCCAAAACAAAGGCCTAGGAATGAGGCATCGGATGATGAGGATACACAATCTGAGATACACTGCATATTGGACCAATTTGAACCAGGGCATGAGGAGCATTCGGCAGGGAGCGCTCCGGCACATTGCTCCAACCCAACTTCTCCGGTGGTCATGAGCCGAACAAATTCCTTCAATGTCGGTGTGGCAGCACATCCTCCGCGAACATCCTCCCTTGAGGGACTGAAAGCTTTGCCATCACCCCCACTGGCAAGAACGCTATCCCAGAACTCATCACATGCACTATCTAGAACCTCTACGAACCATAGCCTGAATGATGAGAAACAGTCATCCCGAGTATCCAGTGACAAGCTGTTACCTACATACGGGGATGCCCCACCACCTCCACCACCACGGCCTGGTAAGGAACCTTCAGCGGCACCAATAGTGAACCAACCAACATTGCACAAGCCACCTCCTCCAGAATTAGATCCTAACCTTCCATTTGATTTTCACCGATTCTTGGAGCAACTGCGACATCGAACGGCCGATCCCGTAGCCAAGTACCTCCGCTCATTTTTGTCGGAATTTTCAAAGAAACAGTGGATGGTGCACGAGCAAGTCAAGATAATACATGACTTTCTCGGTTTTATAACTGGAAAGATGGGAATGTGTGAAGTATGGCGTGAGGTATCCGATCAGGAGTTCGATAATGCCAAGGAGGGGATGGAGAAATTGGTCATGAATAGACTGTATTCACAAACGTTTTCTCCGGCTATACCGCCTCCAAACCCACCGACCCCGCTCGGAAGACGGAGTAGGGGCCGGGATATGCAGATGGCAGGCCGGCGAGGGCAGCATCAGGAGGATGTGGAGAGGGATGAGATTTTGGCACAGAAGGTTAGAATATATGGCTGGGTGCGGGAGGAACATTTAGATATTAAGCCAGTAGGAGAAAGTGGGCGCAAGTTCTTAACATTGGCGATGCAGGAGTTGGAGAAAATAAAGACTTATAGAGCGCCACGAGATAAAGTTATTTGCGTATTGAATTGCTGCAAGGTCATTTTTGGTAGGTGTATTGTACCCGGTTTCTAGGTGTATCAGAAGATTGGATTGCTAATGGATAATTGGCGATGCAGGGTTATTACGACATGCTGCTGATGGAGATACGTCTGCGGACCGTTTCGTCCCGTTACTTATTTATGTTGTTTTGAGAGCGAACCCAGAGCATCTGGTCAGCAACGTGCAGTATATTTTGAGGTTTCGAAATCCGGATAAGCTAGGTGGGGAGGCAGGGTATTACCTTTCATCATTAGTGAGTCCCGCTTGTGCCTCCATACCCAAAATTGACCGGTTGCTAACGGGCTCCTTTTCATTTCGGCGTAGATGGGCGCTATTCAGTTTATAGAGTCTCTAGACCGCTCTAGCCTCACCATCACAGACGCGGAGTTTGAGAAGAATGTGGAAGCAGCTGTGGCTGCTATTGCGGAGAAACCAGCACCACCTCCTGGTGCTCCAGCTGCTGACGATGAGAATTCCTCGCGAACACCGGGGCGACAGTACCTCGATGGAGCTGCTGGGGAGGGTAGCACTGGGGGTCGGCTGCGATCTGTCAGCCCTCGGCCAATCCAGGAGAAGATACCATTTACTTCTGGTGGTAGTAATTATAATAATAGTAATAATAGGCCCAACAATAACAGCAATAACGACCAGGATGACCCCACTGCTGCTGTGGCGGGGCTGCTGCGAACAATTCAGAAGCCATTGAGTACAATTGGGAGGATGTTTGGCGAGGCAACGGGGCCGGCAGCGTCAGAAATGGATACCCCCGTGGGAGGGCCACTGCGAGACCGATCCCCTACGTCGCAGGGGAGAGGTGCAGCACGAGTGGGGGGTGGGAAAGGTGGGCCTGGGGGAGGGATGAATGCGGAGGAGGCGGCGGCTAGACAGGCTAGTGCTGAGACAGCGGAGGCGTTGAGGATTCAGAGAGCGGAACATGACGATGTAGTTGAGATTTTGAAGAATATGTTCCCCGGGTTGGATAAGGATTTGATTAGTGATGTGGTGGTGCAGAAAGAGGGGAGGTAGGTTTGATTCCCACCTGTATTTATTTGGTAGACTAGGCGCTAATCGAGGATGTATATAGGGTTGGGCTTGCCGTCGATGCTTGTCTCTTGTTGAGCTCGCCGTGAAGAGTTGCAGGGGTTGCGGTGGGCGGAAGACTGAAGGACTTGGTATATTCAGTCTAGAGCCAGATTTTCCATACTTTTGCCAGTCAAAGGTCATAGTGTTTCCTCTATTCTTTATTCTGAGTGGAAGCTGTATATTGGGTATGATGAGCATTACTTGTTACTTAGGGGCATACGTTTGTGCAAATATGCAGTATCATTGAGTTTGTAATTTGAGGTGTTGTAGTTGTTTGCAGTCATATTTGCAGTTTGTTGGGTGGATGGGCTGGGGCTGGGGATGAGGGTGAGAGGTTTTCGTTGGCGTTTGTAGTGGACCTTGTTTTTTTCGATGAGTTGTTTAATTGAGTGGTGAGAATGAGAGTGGAAGTGCTGTTGGGTGGTGTCGTTCATGAATAAGTATAAGTACTAGGCTGTTCAAGGTGAGAGAGACTTGAGTACAGCGAGAATAACTGTCCTAGGGGGAGATGCAACTCGAGAGCTACGATTGTCAAACAAATTCAGGGTAACTTTATTAGGGTTGGATGTAATATATTTGATAAGTTACTATACATATCATCATTTGCTAAAGTACATTGACGGGGGATCCTGCAAAAAAAAATATCAGTGTAGTGCCTAAAGTATGTATACTTAGTAGGTAGATAGGTGCCTATTCTCTCATGAACGCAAGCTATCTATTTTGGGTATGTAAATCTTTCGATTTAGACGTCGGCGAGACGTCGGCGTGACATCTAATCCTGTCAGCGGTACCCGTACGAGCGATCAGTCAGCTTGCGCTACATATGTACATATACAGTTACTTGGGATACCAGGAAAACTGGCCTGGCTAAATAATTTTGATCATGGTAGCAGAGTTACTACTTGTGGAGGGTTTCACGTTTTGACCGGGTGAAAGTGATTTCAAGGCCGAGTTCCTTACTTGTGACGAGGCATTGGAGAAACTTACTTTTCAAAATGACCGTGATGTTCTGAAGTTGGCTATTGACTTGGTCGAGAACTGATTGAAAATTTGTGTAGTTCATTCTCGGTTTCTCGTTTACAAAAGGATCTTTTTACTGTTGTTTGAACAAAAGGGTATGTGGTTTAACCAAGACACTGAATTCGGGATAGAAGGCTTGGAAAAATGGTTTTTTTTTTGTTTTGTTTTTTCGTATTCCCAGAGATGTTTGTTTCGCATGTAATGTTTTTGCTGGATGTGGATGTCCTAGTTAAATAAAACTCTATCAGAAAATAGCTATCATTATGGTTGTAGATTTAACTTACAGACTGTGTGCTTTTTTCTTCTTCTCTAGTGTATCACTCAGTGCAGTCAGAGCAGGTAGGTAAGTAGTCTAGTCAACGCCTCGTTAACCGCTCTATGTTGAGGGAGCCGAGCTCGGAGATACTGACTGTATGTATATACGATAAATCTATCTAGGTCTAGAACTGGTGAATAAGAAGAGACCTAAAACAGGAGTCTCGCCAGCTCTAGCAAAGTCCGTCATCAAGTGCAGCAATATACCACCAGATGAGTTTCCTGTCTCCTTTAAGGCCTGATTGAGGGTCTATTTCCCGCACCGTGAGCATGAACGGCTCACAAATGCCATTGTAGACTCGAGCCTCATCTGGCGTATGACCCACTTCTATAGCTGGTGGACAGCGGGTTGGCATGGTAACTGGGTGGAGGTGGCATGGATATCCCGTCTCCTCTCGCACCTCTCTCAATGCGGCCTCATGCCGCGTTTCGCCGCAGTTACGACGGCCTTTTGCGAGTAGCCATTCGTCCTTTGCGAGGTAATGGGTCAAGCAGACTTTTTTGGTCGTGGGTTGTCTCAGGTCAAAGAGGATGGCCCCACAGCTCTCGACGAAGGAGGTGAATGGATGCGTGGAAAATGATGAGGTGGCCATAACGTGGATTTAAGATGTGCCTAGATGGGCTGTAGACAGTTGGTGACTATGGTCAGTAACGGTGCGTTATTCAGTTAAGACACATACTCACTTTGCAGTAAGCTCGAATTCAACTCTCGTGTGTGTAGTGTGTAGTCAGCTTGACCAGACAGACTAGAGTACTCTCGGTAGAAATACTGGGGAAACTGGGTGAATAAGAAGCTCAGTCAAAAGTCAAATTTCCACAGTGGGATAAGTCAATATCCGAGCGCAGGCCATCAATCAATCTGCCCACAAGTAGTAACCATGAAAGGGTAAGTTATTCACCAAAATTACCGCATAGATACTGTACTGGTTAGTATTTATGTCCATTTTGTATGTGTTCATCAATTCACACCACCCAAAAAGTATGTCGCCCAGCGCAGGACTCGAACCTGCGACCCCGCAACCCCGCTCACCCTTTCTGCGGTCCTTACGCCTCCCTTCCTGGGAGTGTACTACGACTTGCGCGTGACCTGGGTGCTGTGACTGCGGTGCTCTACCGACTGAGCTAGCTGGGCGTGTTGGGTTGAAAATGGAATATGGGTGTAAAGGGGCTTATGTAGGTCAGAGTCGTGGTATACGGTGCATTGTGTGAGGCTGAAACTGAAACTGCGAGCATGAGAGTAGTATGTACAGTCCTATGCCATCAATATCACTAACTACAGCTTAGCTCTGGTAACTCCCTAGGAGCTTTGGGGCAAAGGTGCAAATGTGAAAAAAGGCATGAGTCCAAAGCATTGCCATGGCCTGATGTTGATCTTGGGTTGTGTCTGTGCGTTGAGGGGTTGATGATGAGACATACAACGTGGTGTAGCGGCACCGGCAATGTAAGTTATGACAACCATGACATCAGTCAAAACCAGAGAGAATATTTTCCCAGCTTTTATACTAGCCGATTTGCATGATGTAGGGGCTCAACTTGTAAGAGAATACCAAGTTGGACCGACAATTTTGGCGTGAAACTACTAGGGTGCGGACACTACTTACTATCAAATCCAGTTGTACATAGGTACAGACCAAAAAATATTTCGCCTAGCGCAGGATTCGAACCTGCGACCCCGCAACGACGTACATAGTTACGCCCTCCTCCTCCCCGCCTCCTTTCACCCACTTCCCCCCGAAACAAGACACCGCGCTATCCAAACGCGCATGCCTACCCAAAGGAATGCAGTACCCCGTGCCGCGGGATCACTGCCGAGACCTAGAAACAAAGACTAGCCAGTCTTTCAAGAAACCTACGGGGAAATGGGAGAGGCCTTTGGGGGGGAGGGATATTGTACTTGCGGTGCTCTACCAACTGAGCTAGCTAGGCGTGAATATATAATTGCGGGTATCAAGGGGATTCATGCCAAGGGTTCAACCAACTTTAAATACTCTGTACTTTTGACCAAAGCTAGCTCGAAGGTGATCATCTGATGTTTGTTGCTATGTCGCTTAGTCAGTAGAAGACCATGGGCACTCGAGACATGGGAATCCTCATTATACCCTTCTACAATAGCCAGTACGTTTATAGAAGTCGTCTAATGTATTCAGGGTAAGTTTATTAGGTTAAGGGCTCTATACTATACTCATCTAGTATCATCGTTACTTATAAATTCCTTTAACAAAACCAAATTTAGAGTCTGCAAAGAATATTTGTGCTGTGCTTTAAGTAGGTACCTATCGTTTTGAGCACGTCTTTGATTAGTCTAGACGTCGACATAATGACCCTGTCAGCTCCAATACGAGATTAGGATACAGGTGCTACTGTAGAAATTGGCGGGTAAGAAGGCAGTATATTAAGTAGACAGTGTTTTCCTATCCTGGGCTCCCGTACTGTGCTTAGGGCGGATACTGTCTTCATACGATCAATTGCCCAACTCACTACTTGGTTATAGCGTTCAGAAGCTGTAAACCTTTGATGCTGATGCTCGTTTCAATATTTTGAAATCACTCTACTACTTTATCCTGACTCCTGGCTTACATGGCATTTAGATACCGTCTTAGCTATATCATAGAGCCTGGAATCCTTTTTCTCACGCGCAAATTTCTACAGTATTTACAGCATGTACAGTATATTTCATGTGTTAAAAATCAACTCACCTAATCCCCAAAAAGATTTTGCCCAGCGCAGGACTCGAACCTGCGACCCCGCAATGACGTACATTGCAGCGCCTCCCTCCCCACCACTTCCTTCACCACTATTCCCCTCCAAGTTTGCGTATCGCGCTATACACTCTGGTATCTGGCGATGTAAATGCATACGTACCGTCATGGCACGTGGCTGAGGGATCAGATGAAGACTGGCTAATCTTTTCGGATATCAAATGGGGAATGTCTGCGGGAAGGGACTCGGGGGGGGAGCGGTATTGTACTTGCGGTGCTCTACCAACTGAGCTAGCTGGGCATTTGATGTAATGTGAAGCGAAATGGTGGGTGTTAGGTAGCCAGACAAAATTTCTTGTGCTAGGCATGATGTGGGGCTGACATACCACAGAACGAAGAAGCCGTGCTCTCAGTGTCTTAGAATTGTGTATACGTTGTCTCAGTTACCACACCAAGGAACTCAGGCAGCTAGACAGGCAGGGTTAAGCACTTCACAGGACAGAACAGCCTGCGCACGGCCTGGCGAGACTTCTTGCTATCTGCGGTACTTAAAACCCAGCTGTATGTATGTACCGAAGGGACTTGGCCAGACTGATTCTGCACACGCCGTAGCTATATGTTAGTCTGCTTGGCACAAGCTCTCGTAGCTATATGTAGTGAAAATAACGATGAGTACGAGGCTAGTATAACGATGAGGCTAGCTTGTAGTGCCGTAGTCTAATATAGTCGAGGTTGCCAAGATACAGTAGCTGACAAAATCACGTGCCTCCAAGCACCTCCTGTGAAGGAAATGAGGGTCCAAAAATATTTCGCCCAGCGCAGGGCTCGAACCTGCGACCCCGCAACGACGTACATAGAACGCCCCCTCCCCCCACTATTGTGTGTTTTGTTGATGGTGCTTGTTGTTCATTATTCGCCGTCATTAATTCGTCCGCCTTTGTGATTTGCGGGGGGGAGGCCCGGGGTATTGTACTTGCGGTGCTCTACCAACTGAGCTAGCTGGGCATGGGATGTGGAGTTGTGGGTGTAAGAACTAGATTAGGGATTTATGCTGAGGGCGTGCAATCAGACGGAGTAGGCCCAAAAAAATTTCGCCTAGCGCAGGACTCGAACCTGCGACCCCGCAACGACATACATGGCAATGCCCCCTCCCCAACCACCTTACCCTCCGCTATGCCTTCCCCTACTCTGTTCATCGCGCTTTTGCGCGATGGCAATGTACCTTGTACATTGAAACGCTACTGTGGATCACGGGCACGGGATCACTGAGTAGTTGGGAGAAGACTGGGCAGGCCAGTCCTCGAACACCGGATCGGTGTTGGAAGATGAGAGGGGAGCGGAAGGAAGGTTTGGGAGGGGAAGGTATTGTACTTGCGGTGCTCTACCGACTGAGCTAGCTGGGCATGGGCGGGATAGTGGCGGTATATGGCATCATGTTTGCGATATCTGCAGTACTCTTGGCGTAGTCTACCGCTTGCCGTGGTGGGGCTGAACTTGATGGAGGTTAGGTACCTGAACTGTAGCAGAAAAACTAGAAGGTCGCATTCATTCCGATGGTGCATTAAATATCGCGATTCGGGAGGTAGATTCTATCTCGGGTTTTATTATACCTAACTAGGTAAAGCACGCTTATAGCCTAATGCACGGTAGCAGGTATGGCATACTCATTGCGTTCAGCAGATTCTTCATGGTATGCTTCGGTATAACAGAATGACAGTGTCTATAGGATAACTATAGTCGCTGGATTCAATTATCATATCGACATCCCATTTAGAGTTGCCCTGAACTCTCTAGGGCGCTCACAATCTCAGCAGCGATTTCAACCCCCCCCCTCGACTCTAAACCTCCTGACCCTAGACCACCCTCCCCCATACATGGCTGTTTATATCATGGGTAAAGCCCCTATAGGTCCCTAATATAACTACCATAAGCATAGAGTATAGGCCATTTCCATGGATGTGCTATATGCAATGCAAAGGATTGAAAATAACTTCGCATGCTCAAATCTCTTCCTCGGTGTAGTATTTACTATACTGTAAGAGCCACAGTCGAGCTATTCTCGTGCAACAACGTCCTCAAGGCCTCTGGGCATTGCC
>Ga0307511_10006074_pt1 | contig 12195 bp, 17 predicted proteins | sample 13_EM_MG_FD_200266 | JGI IMG/M metagenome (GOLD analysis project Ga0307511, IMG submission 200266) | Populus trichocarpa ectomycorrhiza microbial communities from riparian zone in the Pacific Northwest, United States - 13_EM | ecosystem: Host-associated > Plants > Roots > Unclassified | place...
ACCAAGAATAGGTAGTATAAGTGCCTGGAGATACTGTTGGGAAAAGTATTCTTAGTTGAGTCCAGTGTGTAGCATGACTCTGCACTAGCTGAAACGCTGGCAGGCTAAGTGCAGAAGGCAACTGCAAGAAGAAAAGCAAATTTGACAACCTTCGGACTTGAGCAATCCAAAGCCCGCGAGTTATCATAATATACATCACTGCGGAATACAAATTGGGAAAGAATTGTCGAAGGTGAGGATATCGCCCACTATAGCTGTTAAACAATCGATTCTAAACGAAGTCTACAAAGTTCTAAATTGACAATTTCGGAGTTCTGACTTAATCCGTGGTTTTGACCTGGCATTGCTACCCTACTAATTTTGCGTTAACTGGACAGTTACGTCTTCTCTTGCGGATTGAAGCCTGAAGGTGCGGATAAGTCTAGAAGGGACTTTATATATGGAAGGATTATTTGGAGTTCTGAATAAGTTCCGTCGTGGCAATAGAATATATGGCCGCTCTATTTTATAGTTGAAGTATCCACTATATAGTTAATAGAGTCCTCGTGACACTCATTTTTAAATCATTTATAAAAGTCCCATTCAAGCCACTTGGTTTGCTCGTTTGGTAAACAGTTTTGATAGTTAAAATAGCACTAAATATCAGGCCGGCCAGTTAATAGATCTGATACGTACAGGATATATTCGCTAGTGGTGCTATAGGACAGTGGCATTAGTTAGAGAATGTTCTCGACCTTTTGAATAAATTCCTCCATCTTAGAGGAATGCCATCGAACTTGGGAGGGTGTGGAAGGTTTCGGGTTTCGTCCTTGACTAAGGAAACAGTAGCAACTTGTTGTACTAGAGTAACCCAGGTGTCTGGTGGTGGAGGTGGAGGTGGTGGAGGAGGTGGTGGAATAGTTCCACCTACAGATGACCAACAAAAGTCATGGGCCACTGTAGTTTCTTGGTGACAGTCGGGGGCTGTCATAACACACTTCAAGGCCCGTCATATGAGAAGTAGAAGAGATACGCAAGCAATTCAAATTAAATATAATAGATATATGCTTGAAGTTCCTTTACTAGTGGGTTGAGCAATCTCCATGGTGAATAACAGTCAGTACACGTACAGGCATCTTATCAAACCACTAATATATATGACCCCAAGGTAGGTTACGCCAAGTAGTTTGTGCTGCAATAATCAATTCCCGTTCATTATGCAGGCAGTTGGAAGGGTTTCTCCATTGCTTATAGAGATTGTTTTTAACTACAGGCAAAATATTCTCTATGAGATTGAGATCTGGTGAGCTAGCTGGCTAAGGTATTCTGTAGATTCTATGCTGTAGGCGGTACAAGCAAGAAAACTTGGAGGTATGACTTAGAGCTCCATCTTCTATAACCTCTGATGATTCAGGCAATGAAATTTTCCTTAGAAGTGGTAGTAGATATGATCCTAGAACCTGTGCACAATATTGCTTAAAGTTCAAACCCAATCGGTCCTTATCATTTGTTCTTTCTGCTGATGTTTGCTTTTGAATTGGAACTAGATGTGAATAATATCCATATCCAACTGCTCTCTAGATCATAACTGCTAAATGTGCACTCTTAAATGATGGAGCAATAAATCTTTCATCATATTCCGAATTTGGGGGTCAATAGACTCAAGGATGTTGACCTAATAAGGTTAGTAAAAGTCTCGGCAATGAAACATTTAGGCAAAAATACCGCATAGTGATAATTCAATATCTATTTTATCTGTGAATACCCTTTTCCGCTATTCAGGAATAGTTAAATATTGTTGACTACGTGCCCAAGAAACCCTTTTCTGTCGACTGGCTGCTGAGATGTAGTTTCTTGCGTGCATATCTCACGTGACGGCCACTAGCCCCCAGAATCCGACCTGCTGTTTCTGGTTAAATATTCAGACTAGATGCAGCTGAAATTTCACGCAATGAGGCATAGGGATCTGAGTCTAAGAGGCAGTATAAGTGTCCCTTATCACGAAAACTCAGAGTTGTAGGGCGGCCACTGCGTGAATCTGCCTTGAGTCTTTGCTGAGCATTCCATTCTTGAATCACTCGTTGTGAAGTACTGCCTGAGATCTCTGTTTTTTTGGCAATCGCACAAAGGGAGAAGGCTTGAGCATTGAATTCAATGACCACCACCCTCTCTATTGTCGAACATTTACACCGTCTTCCTGTATCTTAATCGGTCGGCATGTTGTAGTTGAAGAATGTTACCTACTCAGTGTCACTAAATTGGTTGCAACAGTCAGGGTAGCCCATGACTTTTGTCGGTCATCTGTAGTTCTCTATCTAGTCCATCACGAAGTAAGGGAGGGTTTCTGTATTTTCGAATCCCTTCTTCAATATCGGTATAGATTCCTCTTTTGTACTTGCTTGTGGTGTTCTCCAGCTCTTTTAGCTTATGCCTAAAGGTGGCAGCAGTTCGGTCCCAAGTCTAGATCGACTCCTTGTTATTTTCATACCTCTTTGACTGATCATCTTGCTCTTGCTTGATGGCCTTTGGACTCCAATCATGAAGGCTATGTAGATCAGCCTTGTGTAAGTACGGGCCAAGTTGGTAGCGGAGTTCTGTAAGGAACCCGGCTCTACCAACGTGGTTATAGGGTCTTGAGCATGCCCACTATGTCCTATACAGGATAATAGCAGGTGGCTAAGTGCTTGTTGATTGTAGGGTTGGTTGGGGGATCAAGAGGTGCCAGTGGACAAGAATAATACCAGTATAGCTTATGTATTTTTGTGTTCGCTAGATTAGACTGTGCTGAACGCAAACTGTCCTATCTAATACCCTGGAAAACAGATCTTTAATAGATATTGAGTTCCTAAGGCAATGAGTCTATTTGGACTCATACTATGTAACAGTAAAGACTCCTTATGATACCAGATTATAATGAATACATGAAGGCTCCTTATAGACACGTCCAGTGTCATGATGATGCCTAACAAGATAACAGATACAAGGCTACCAACGATATACACAACCAAGAGGAAAACAGAATGGACTACTATCGAATTAGGCAGGCATAAGAGAAGATGGTGGTCAGCAAGCTGATATACATGAGACTAACCCAGAATGATACAGAAATATGATAGGTAATAATAAGGAAATATGATGAGAAAACTACAAGGAAAAACAACAAGCCTAATCCCAATATAATCCTTCCTAATCCAAATATGTCCTAAATAGGTAGCTGCCAAAATAGGCCTAAAACATGACTTGATATAACCCAATAAAATCCACCAAAACTGGCATAGAAAAAACATGTGTAGAGAAAACATATACTAGAAACCCAGTTCCTTACATGCTTCTCTTCTTAGAAAATCCTCCACTAGGAAAACAGATAGAGAGAAAATGAAAAAATACAAGGAAAAAAATATAACAAGACAGGGGTATCAAATCCTGCAATAACATAGAGACATATCCACCCAATAGAATACTTGTTCCTCCTTTCTCGACGCTTTTTTTGTTGGTTAGCAGTCCAGGCATGCTTTCTCCAATAATTCTTTATAGGTTTGGGAGGTAGACTTTCCTCTGGTTCCAGGGTATTTTGATAATCTCCATACCCTTCACACTTAACCCAGTACTTGATGACGGCATTCTTCTTGTTCTTCTCATGCTTGACGATGCGTTCGAACGCACACTTATCACCCTAAGAGTCAAACTCTACAGGTTCTGGCTCAGGTAGGGATCTGGAGTGTAATTTGGTATCATTATTTTGATGCCAAGGGGTAAGGAGGAAGGTGTGGACCTAGAGGTGGCCGGAGGGTACAAGGGGGCATTCGAATGTGTAATTGTCAGTGTCAGGGTACACGGCTGAAATATGGTAGGGGACAAGGAAGCCAGGTTCCAGTTTAGAGTACAGAGAATTCCTACTTATTTCAAGATGGTGAATTTTGACTAAATCACTAATCTTGTACTCTGGGGACATCCTCCTCTCCTTGTTGGCCTCCCTAGTCATTTCCACATCCCTGTTGTTCATCTTCTCCCACACTGCCTCCCACATGGCTTGAGTCAGACCATTTGGTCTTACTGTAGGGATGTCAGGGCCAACAGGGGTATCTTGGTAGGTAGGGGAGAATCTGAAGACAAGGGAGTAGGGTGTGCATTCTGTGGTGGTATCCACGGAATTATTGAATGTCTCTTGTACCAGGGAGATTGCGGGGAGCCAACTACTACCATGTTCCAATTGCTTGGCTCTCAACATGGTTAAAATTGCCTTATTGGCAATTTCTGACTGACCGCTAGGTTCTCGGTGGTAGGGGGTGGAGAATGATTGGGAGATGGAGTTGAGCTTGCAGAATCCTGACCACACCGCAGAATGGAAGAATATGTCATTATCTGTGACAATGTCCAGGGGGTATCCAAAGTGTGGGTATATGTGAGACATGAATAAGCTGAGTAGGGTCTCTGGAGTATACCCATGTGGTAGGGGTAGGACAAGGGTATACTTGGTCAACCTGCAAACTATGGTCTATACATGGGTGTAGTGGACCTTAGTAGGGTGGTCAATGATGGCAAGGAGGGCTAGAAAATTCATGGTGATGTGAGTAAATGGCTTGCTAGGGATGGGTAGGGGGTGGAGGAGCCTATAGGACTTTGGAGTGGATTCTTTTGCCTGCTGACATACAGCGCATGCTTTTCAGTATTCTCGTGTGTCCCTAGTCATCTTAGGCCAGTAGAAGTTGTTCATGAGCACATGGAGTGTCTTGGTAAAACCGGCATAACAAAGGAGGTATGAATCTTGTCTAGGAGGGTATTCTTAATGATGGAGTTGCACTCAAGAGTATTAGGCACACAAATTGGCACCTGCTCATTGAATGTGTAGTAGAGGATTCCGTGCACCTTGGAGTACCCATTGATGGGCCTGTTGATTTTTTTGACAAATTCAGAATCCTTCTGGTAACCACTTTAGAGCATGTGGTTCCAGTTGGCATATGCAGGGAGGAGCTGGGGAATTTCGTTGGTGGGAAGGCCTTGGGACTGTGCCAGCTCCACAAGATTATTGTAACTGTTCTTGCCAACCAATTGCCAATGCAACTTATTCTGATTGGGTGCTAAGGTAATAGCTTCAGGAATATTTGTAGTATTGAGCTTAGTAGCAGAATTGAAATGGAGGAAACCTTCCATGGTGAAGGGACCCTTCAACCAATAGTAACGCATCATAATTGAGTGTGTGGGAAAGTTGGGGTCAGGTGTGGGACAGGGGAGGGTATCAGATCCATATGAGCTAGTTGAAGGAGCAGAGATTTTCCTGGGGGCAAAGGGGGTGACAGGGTATGTGGGTGAGGTGGGGCTATCATTAATCTCGCTATCAGAGCGCTGATATGAATCAGATTCAATGGAAATTGATCTGCCCTTGCCTTTGTTCAGTGGGGAATTTAGGGTGGAGGTAAGGCTAGGGACAGATTAGAGTGATAGGTCATGTAGGAAGGAAAGGGTAGAGTCTCTTGAAGGGGAGGAAACCTGGCGTTCCTGGAATTCCCTTGCACTCTTTTCCTGCTCATAGTATTCCTCATCTTGCCTATTGATTTCACCCCAGGTAGTATAATGTCCCTTCCTGTTGCAGTATGCACACCAGTTATCTTTTGGTGCTCTATGACTATTCTGATGGGAGGAGTAGTGGGTGTAGCAGGTGCTGTCTCGGCAAGATAGGTAGTGCATGAGGGCGTGTTGAGCTCTGAGGGTGGCTGCCAGGATGGAGTCCTGGTTGATGGGATTATGCTTGAGTAGTCTGAGAGGTCTAGGCCTGAAGGAGGGGTCATTAGCCACTAGAGAGAACAAAGCCTCTGGTGCACTGTTGTCAGGTGGAGTTTGCATAACTGCTGGGGGGGCAGAGTTTTCCTTGTTGGCTCTATCCCTGTGGTATTGGTCATGGATGGAGCCAATGGGGGAGTTATCTCTTGGGGCCGGGGATTGGGACTTCTTGGTCTGGCTTCTGGTCATGGCTGCAGAAGTGATTTAAGTGGGGTGAGTGGTTATAGGAGAAACTCGATGAGAGGAATTGTTTGGCATGGTTTTTGTGAGGTTTGGAATAACTTTGGAGCTGTTAGAGAAGTCTTGAGGAGCTCTGAAGGTAGGTAGAGACTGTGGGGAGTCAATGGAGTGAGGAATAAAGGCTGATAGAGATAGGACAAGGGATGGGTTTATAAACACTCTTGATAGAGCGTCTGCTATCACGTTTTTGTTTCCTCCTATGTGCTGAATTTTAGACTGGAATTGATGGATAATCTGTTGCCATCTACATTATTTCCCAGTTAGGTCATACTGAGTGGGAAATGAGACTAGGGGTTTATGGTCTGTAAGGATGATGAAACTGCATTCTGTAAGTTCGCTTCTAAAGTGCTCTAGTGTGTCTACAATAGCTAACAATTCCTAGTCAAATGTGGCATAATTTTCTTGGGCTGGGTTTAACTTCCTAGAATGGAAATCTGTTGGGATGATAGTCTGTAGAGTGGGTCCTTGACCAATCCATGCACCAGTGCCAATTAAACTCGCATCTGCAACCAAATAGATTTCATCTGCAGAGTGAAAATTAATAAGTCTGATGGCAGGATCAGCAGACAAAGCTGCCTTAGTGTGATTAAAGGCTTTGGTGTGGGTAGGTGTCTAGTCCCAAGTGGCTGTGACACTAGCCATCTCGGTTAGGGGTGCTGCCATATCTCCTAGATGATGTATTAGATAACTCAAGTAATTTACCATACCCATGTTATCCTATAACATTTTCCTTTTTTGGGATTGGAGCCAATCTAGGATTTTTTGGACAGATTACTGGATGGGGGAAATCCTTCTCTGAGTAATGACATGGTCTAAGCACTACAGCACACCAGGCATGAACTGGGATTTCCCCGGGTTGGCATAGAACTTATTTTCTCTGAGTCTCTGAAGTACAGTTCTGACATGGTGCAAGTGCTCCTTATATATTTTACTAAAAATGAATTTGTAATCAATCTAGATGTAGACACTGATTTCTTACTCATGTTTGAACAGGTTGTTCATGATGTTCTTGAAGGTGGTAGGAGCATTGCAGTCACCTTGTTGCATAACTCTAGTCCTGTAGGTGTCATATGGGATAGACAATGCAGTTTACATCTCATGGGGGGGGTGAACCCTGATGGTGTGGTAGCCATCACTGATGTCAATTTTAGACCTAAAGGGGTCTGAAGCAACTGCGTTTCTGATGAGGGATTGACTGGTGATGAGTGCAGGTTGCAGCTCAGTTTCCTCATTTCTTTTGACAAGGTCATGAATGTACCTTAGCTTGGATGGATCATCTATTTTGGGAATTACAAACGTGGAACAACAGGACATATCTTCTGATCTATACATACGGCCGGGTTTTTCTTCTGCTCTTAGCTTTTCCAACATATCAGCCAGGAATTTTCCTTTAGCCTTAATATTCCTAGGCTTCCAAACTGCATTTGGATTTTTGAGTATGATATGATAATTCATACCTGGCCTTAGAGGAGGTAGTTCCAGATTTTTTGACGTTGGAAATACATCAGGAAATTCATCAAAAGGGGTTTGTATGGGGCTGTATGGTTATGGCAGCTGATTTGATGATCTGTTGTGTAGGTGGGGCTAGTAAATGAAATATGTTGGTTTTAGCAGGGGTAGGGTGATTAGGTGTGGTGCTAGGATTCTTTCTAGGAGATTTCTGGCTTGCTGTGGTTTTCCAGGGGGCGAGTGTAATTCTATTCTGACCAGGGGGTTGAATAGTAACACTCATAGTGCCCATATTAATAACCACCCTGGTATGTCTTAATGCAGGGGATCCTAATATCACATCCCAATCCTTGCGTGTAGCCACATAGAAAATTCGTGCTTATAACCACCCTAACCAGTCACCGATTACCTTAGTGTAGTGGCTGATTGATTCCTGAGATCCTTTCATAGTCATCTGCAGTGTGATGGGATTTTTGAGGTGATATAAAGGTAAATTATGCAAGGTGCCAAATTTGCTGCTATTCAAGTCTACCACTGCAGTTTGTTGATCCACCAGGGTCTTAGCAGGCTGGTCATTAATTTTCGTGGTGACTAGGAGGTGTTCTTTACCTGTATTAAGTTGAGGTTGGCTGGAGTTGCCTTTGGTGTGAGGTATGGGTAGGTTTTCCAGGATAAATTGAGCTGCAGAAGTAATCTTACTAGGGTGTGTTACTTCTGTAATTTCGTGTGTGATAGTTGCTGCAGCACTTCTGATCTGATTTTTCTTGAGGAGGCAATTCACAGCATTATGACCAGTTTTTCTACAGTAGAAACATCCACCTTTTTTGCTTAGATCTTTTTTTTCTGCTGGAGTAAGTTTCTTAAACCTGGAACTCATGTTGGAAGGCCTAGTAAAGGGATAAGGTTTAGTCCAATTCATGTTGGTAGGAGCTAGGTTACTGTTAGCCTGTGGTGTGTGATTTTGCAGAAACATTTTTTGACCATTTTTTGACTTATCGTTTTTTTTGATATAGATATGCTTGTGAATAACTGTGTCATGCTTACTGCAGAACTCAATGAGGTCATTCTATTCTATTTTGTCATTAATGTTGCCTCTTTCTTCTTGTAGAAGTGCAGGGTCCATAGCTTCCAACAGTTGGTTGTAACACTGGCAATCACTAATTTTGGGTAAGAGAATCTGCAGTTGTTTAATTTTGTTGGCCACTTGTTGGATGTGCTTGGTTCTGCCATTCTGGGTCTGTCTGATAGCTTGAAACTCGGTCCTTACCTTGTCATCACAGATGAAGAGTCAACAGAATCTTCTGACTACTTTGAGAAATTCTGGAACAGTACTATCCTTGCTCTCAGGATTTTTTCTGTAGTATGTATGCAGGATTTTTGCTTCTCCTTCTAGGTGCCAACCTAGCCAGATCATAGCTGATGTGTCTTCTGGGTCGAGTTTTCCTACTTCTAGAATGTCCATAGCATCATTAACCCAATTCTCAAAAATAGCTGCCTCCTTTCATTTACCATTTCTACTATTTTTTTCAAGTTTTGGAGCTCTGAGCTTGCTACTTCCAAATACAGAGCTAGTAGTTGATCCCACGCTCTGAGATCTTCTACCTCTGCTACTTGCTTTCCCTGAGGCATTGTTGGTGTCACCTTCAGAGATGCTAGAACTGCTTCTATCTGAATCACCAGGATCAGATCCTTTGGGGGTTGACATCCTAACTTGTTTTGGGGTTTTTGGTGTAGAGGGTGGAGGGGCTGCTTCTGGGGGCGGCGGAGGTTGCTATGGTGGTTGCTGGGATGGTGGTACCTATGTAGTGTCTTGGGGTGAGGGGAATATAAGTGGTGGTCTTGGTTCTACCCAATGACAAGTAGGTCTATTGAGAGGCTTAGCTTGGCTAAGACGAACTGAGGTGAGTCTTCGGTGGGGACCTCTTTGTTGTAGTAGCACTGGAAGGCATGTGGAGGGTTTCTTAGATGGTCCTGGAATAAACATGGTTGGTAGGAAAGTGTCTTTTAGCTCCTGACCAATTCTTGAGCCTATTTTGGATAACATGCTGGAATCTTCCCTATCTTTTTAGGGAGCTGTGGGAGGAATAACTGGAGTGAGTGCACGCTGTGTAGGCTTCCGAGAGGTAACAGGGAATAGTCCTGGGATAGGGTTCTTAGGTAGTTCTTGTGCTAGCTTTGTAATTTCTTTGGCTAGTGCTGATAGGCCTTGGGGGGTTGGTTCAAACCTGGATCCATTTGGTTTATGGAAGTGATAGATACAGAACATACTAGCAATGAGGGGGTGTGCTTGTTGCTCTTCTCTTTCTTCACTAGTTTCTGGAATGGCAGTTGGTTTCATGTGGGTAGGATGCGGGATTACCACTTCTGGCCTTATCCCTTTTAAGTCTTGAGTAGTAGTAGCTTCTATATCAGCAGGGTCTGGCACATCCTCTGCTTAAGAGAGAGGATCCTGCTCACAGTCAGAGGGTTCTTCCCCTTCTGGTTCTTCTGTATCTGTTCTCATAGATTGTCTGGAGGCAGATCTAGATGGGTACATGGGTGGGTTTACTCTCAAGGGTCCAAATTCTGGATTTTGGCCTAAGAGTCTGCCAGAGATTCTAGAGTGGGACGGTTCTGGTGCTAACATGATGGCTTGCTAATTTCGTTTGCAAGGCTTTGACTGTGTTGGTTGCTGAGTGGGGAATGGTGCTAACTTACTAGTGCTGAGGTGAGATTTTTATGAGATTTGTGACTAGGGAGGTACAGGGACTGCTGTTCCACTAGCATTGGAGAGCTTGAGTATGGAGTGATAAAATAGGTGCTAGATTATCTAGACAAAGTACAAGAAGGTCTAGGATTGATCAGGACCTAGAGGGTGAGAGTGAAAAAATTTTAAATCTTAATGTCACGGGGTGACTACCGGCCCACCTAAGGGTACTTGAACTATATAGAACGACTCAAGAATATGTTATACATGTCTAAGGAATACTTAATAATAAGTATTGCGTGTTATTAGAAAATATTACTTGTAGCAGTAATACTTCTATCTGCAGTACAGCTCGACAATAGAAATATTGTATGCTGAGTCCAGGGATACAGGAACTTCCTAAGAACGTGTAGCTGGAGCTGCAGTTCAAGTTTCGTGTGATTCCAAGTACTAGTGATCTAGTTACAGTCAGATAAAGTTTCTTACTATACGACTGAAGAAAATATTACGAAGTCGAAAATTATATGGGAACAGTTACCCTGAACTTGCCAAGTTACCGTGAACCAGGATTGGTTACCCTGAGACTACTAAGCGGGCTACTTACCAAATGCGGTTTAGTTCAACACCCCACTGGTAAGTAACTTTGGAAGCTTATTGCGGGACGAGACTAAGCCCGATCGGAAAACCGCAACTATGGTTGAGATCTGCATATTTTTAAGGTCCTACCGACATATCATACTAGTCGCATTGGTCCTTCATGGGCATTTTGGGTTACCCTGAAATCTCCTTAGGGAGAAATAAAAAGATCAAGCCACCAGGGCGTCATTTAGACTAAAGTGCGTCTGGTGACACTATAAGGGGTAGTGGAAATCTGAGTGAAAATAAAAGTTCTCAGAAACTTTTGGTCCAAGTTGGTTTTAGGGGTAGTTTTGCACGCTGAATCCATTTCTGGAATCCGATTTGCGATCAGAGTTATACTAGGCGAGTTCTAGGCTGTTGAAGTTGGTAAAACCTCTTCTGCAGGTTCTAGCATATGCCCGGTTGACAAAAGTGGCCAATGGACCTAGTCTATTAGATTCTATGCAGAAAGAGCTTTCAACTGAGATTTTAATGAAGATCAACGGAGTTATATCCGCGGAGTTATGAGCAGTTGAATCTAGTTCTAGTGTATACGAGGCGGGCTCTTAATGGACACTAGACAACTCGGATAGATGATGACGGTTCTATTACTTAAGAACTCTGAGTTGTAAACTGAATGACTTTAAGTTTACTATCTGAAAGTTACTCTGACATCCGAATAAGACTAGGGTTATCTCGCTTAAGCAGTGACCAAGAATAGGTAGTGTAATTTCCTAGAGATACAGTTGGGAAAAGTATTCTTAGTTGAGTCAAGTGTGTAGTAGGACTCTGCAGTAGCTGAAACGCTGGCAGGCTAAGTGCAGAAGGCATCTGCATGAAGAAAAGCTGATAGGACAACCTTCGGACATGAGCAATCCGAAGCCCGCGAGTTACTACAATACACATCACTGCGGAATACAAATAGTGAAAGAATTGTCGAAGGATAGGATAGCGCCCACCATAGCTGTTAAGCAATCGATTCTACATGAAGCCTACAAAGTTCTAAGTTGACATTTTCTGAGTTCTGACTTTATCTATGGTTTTGACCTCCCAGTGCTACACTAGTGATTTCGCGTTAACTGGACAGTTGGGTCTTCTCTTGCGGATTGAAGCCTGAAGGTGCAAATAAGTCAAGGAGGGACTTTACATGCTGAAGGATTATTCGGAGTTTAGAATAAGTTCCGTTATGGCAGTAGAACCCATGGCCGCTTTATTTTAATGTTGGAGTATCCGCTACATAGTTAATAGAGCCACCGTGAAATTACTTTGTAGTCGCAGTATTTTCAAATTGGCTGAAGTGCTAGAATTCATACCGAAATTATGCCTGCTCCTGAAGACCAAACTCTAAAGGATTCTGGGTCTCGCCAACCCTACAACCCTTTATCATTTACAGCATTAACTCCAAGAACGATAACCCAGCGACCGCAATTAGAGGCTGCCTTTTC
>Ga0307511_10006076_pt1 | contig 12194 bp, 12 predicted proteins | sample 13_EM_MG_FD_200266 | JGI IMG/M metagenome (GOLD analysis project Ga0307511, IMG submission 200266) | Populus trichocarpa ectomycorrhiza microbial communities from riparian zone in the Pacific Northwest, United States - 13_EM | ecosystem: Host-associated > Plants > Roots > Unclassified | place...
TATATAGGCTCACTCACTTAAGGGCTGAACCCCTGTAGGTACTCGTAAAAAAAAAGGTATTTCCAAATAGGCAGCGCCTAGGGTTTTCAACAACATTGGCCGTGGGCCCAATTCACTAGGGTGAACGTTGGGATAGGACCAGAATACGATACGCCTTCACCTAGGTACTTATACACTTACTCATTCATAACCTCAAGCCAGACTGCTTAAGTACTTAAGCCCGCCGCCTTATCCGACTCTCAACAAGGGGGTTATGCAGGACTAAGCTTTATTTAACCTCTACGGCAACTAAGCTACCTAGACGCACAGCCTGCAGTGCGAGAAACCTTTCATCTGTTGAGCACGCAATTGCCATGCGGGCTGGTAGTCACCTGTTTAGTTACGTACATACTGTACTAAATTATGTTAGCGCGCCGGACGTTTGGTACAAAGGTTTAAAATTGGTTATCAGGGTAACATAATCGAACAAACTAGAAATATTATGTTCAGGGTAACGCCTGGCCCTGAACTGGGAAAAAAAAATTACGTCTGGGTATAATTTATTTATTTATTTAAAAACTCAGTACTCGTGTGCACATCCATGTATAAAACATCATTGTCTCCAACCCGTTTCTGGTTAAGATTGCTCTATAAGTCTATAATAGGCCCGTGCTTGTACCTGGAAAGAAAAGTAATGTTCTATAGAATACCTAGAGTGTTAAATTGGGGCCAACAGCTATCCAAGGGAGTGATACGGTCACCGAAGGCTTAACTTAAAACAATTATATTGAGGAGCAGCACTGCGGCTGGTCAGAGCGAGGTCTGGTAATGATACTTGGAATGGCTACGAGAGTATCACCTAACTATGATTGTAACTGGTACTAAAGTCGGCAAATATCACTATTACAAGTGCCAGTATGTATTTTATTAACTACAGTACATATAAAGGTTCATATCTAGTCTCCCCGTTTCCCTAGACTATCATGACTTCAAACCTCTTAATTCAGCGTAACTAAAGTAAACAACTTCTCTTTGTCATTGGTTTTATATAAGACATTGTGAGCCATGTGTTCTGCTTGCAGAAAACAGGGAAGGTTTATTAAATACTTGATACATATCGGGGTTCCACCAGTGCTCCTTGTATCAATCTCCGGCCCAACCCTTCACGCCTTCAGAGCAATCAGTAGCGAAATCAACTAAATAGAAAAACGTATTACAAGCTAGACCTACAGCTAAAGTTATATCCTCTAGGTGTCCCTTATTCATCCTTCATAACAGAATTGCACTCGACGCCCGCCGTCACAAGAAAGACAAAAAACAATACAGCAGCAATCAGATAAATAGCAGAGCACAACAGGACCTCAATATGCAGCCATAACCCGGTGACGATAAACCATGAAACCCTCTCGGCAAATGAAATGAGAAAAGCTCAAAGAAATACAGGAAGTTTAGGTAACGATTGCGAAGTTGGATTAACCAGTAATTCGGTTGAAGGTGCGAAACCTAATCATTACATATTGGAAGAAATTTGGAAATTTACTAAGGGTTGACTGGAGCAGGTTCCTTCTCCTCGACGCCTCGGCCGCGGCAAAGGGGGCAAGAGTTTCGCCCGGTGGTGAGCCACTAGATATCAGTTAGCTGAGAACGATATATAAAAGCGCCAGAGAGGTTTGTTACCGTATCAATGCACTCCTTATGAAAGATATGTCGACATTGCGCAAGTAATCGACACTCTTCGCCTGCCTCGTAATCACTCAGACAGACGAGACAACGGTCCCCTTCGGACAATTTTCGAAACTGGCGGTCTCCTGTGCCATTGCGATCTCCTTCCACATCAGGGGGGCCAAAACTGACTGTAAACAATCCCCCAGCGGTTTCGATATCCTCTCGAGTAGCTACTGGCGGCTTTGCTGGCCCAAGGAGAGAAGATAGAAGCATCATATCCTCATAGGTTGGAGACTGCTCATGTGAATTAGCCCAAAAGTGGTAATACGAAGCCCAAATACACTTACATCCGTGAATAAGCTTGGGGTGGTTAATATGGGGTGATTCTCGGGATATGAGCCCCCCAGTACATATATTATCCAGCTTCTAGTCCCTTCCCCACCTTGGCGCCGCTGACTGGCGTTACCGGGGCTGGGAGTGGCATTGATATCTCTTCTTACACCCCCTGGGCTAGCTCCCGCCTCTTGTGAAGTGGTAGCATCAGGTGCGGTACTGTGTCTTCCCTCTGCATGTGCTCCAGACGGGTTTCCCATCATTCTGGCACCTTCTGGATTTCCGCTCGCGATATTAGGGGCCGTATTTATCATCCCTGGGTTGAGCAGGGCCAATCCAAGGTCAGCAGGCGTAGGTGGAGGTGGGTGTGGGCCCTGTGGTGTATCTGGGATGGAAGGGGCGGGAGGAAACAAAACCTCAGAGGCAGGACGGGGAGCTCGTCCTGAGGCCCTCTGATTGTCTCCTACTGCACTCATGGATGCACGCCGATTCCCATGCCCTGACCTGTTTCTTCGGCCGGAGAAATTAGCCAGTTGTTCCATTAATGGAGATGGTGCAGGCTCTGTTGTGTTTGTAGATTCTCTAGGCGTGACCGATCGAATTCCAACAATAATCACTGGTATCATGCGCGTCGGCGGCGCTTCTGTGGTTTCAGCGTGATTGTTTGTAGTCGAAGCACCAAATCGGAACATGCGAAAGAAATTCAAGGGCGCTAGATTGCCGTCTGACCCAGGCTCCGCAGGCACACCTCCACCCATTTCATTGCCTCCGTTTCTCAGCGCAGCTGCTAGTCTTCCATTCTGAAGGGCTCGGAGGAAAGACTCAAAGCTACCGTCCACACTGTCCCCAGCCACATCTTGTGCCTCAGTGAAGGCCTGCTCACTGCTACCCACCAGCGAAGCCGCTGTCATAGCCGCTGCAACCGATAATAGCCTCGATAACATTGCCGCTTGATCTTCCCCTGGTCGCACCCGGGGGTTCTCTAGGAGATCCATAGTACTAGGGTCACCAAAGGAAGCAAAATCTGGATGCGCTCTTCGTATGGTTGGTTCTATGGGGGCGTTCGAGCTAGACGGGGCTCCTAGTTCCATATCATCAAAATCATGACCACCAATGGAGTCATATTGTCCCGGTCGAAATTGTGAATTTCTCCTTGATGAACTTCCTGCCGTCCTAGTACTACCTAGTTCAGCTAGGAGATTGGGTAATGTGGTAGATATCGATGATCGTACTCTTGAGAGGCGGGACCTCCGAGAGGTTGAGGAAGGCTCACCAAGCCCCGGAGAGTTTACTAATGAGGGATCCGTATCTGGTGTGTATGGTGAGGTTACACTATCGGGAGGGTCTGACATAATCAAATCAGTATCAATATCAGCTTCGAGTGGACTAGGTAACTCCGGTGAGAGCATAGGTGGTAATGGGAGTGGCGTAGACAGCGATCGTCCAGCATTTCTAGGTGATGACGGTCCCGGCGATTGTAGTGGCGGAGAAGAGCGAGTGTGAGAGAGCCCAACCCGGGGCCTCACTCGGGAGCTTTGAACTCTATTAGAAGACCCTGTTGGTGAACCAGAGCCATGCGATATTGGAGACGACCCAGAGCGCATCAACCTTCCACCGAACTGTGTTATGCTATTGCGTATACGCCTGCTTCTCCGTAACTGCGAGATCGGAACAGGTCTCTCCGAGTCCCGTGAACCTTCTTCCCCATTATCTCCTTGTGGGGACCCTCCCGAATTTCGGTCATCTTGCTGTGGCGTCGAACTTGCCTGGCCCATCTGGTCTGGGTGCGAAGTATAGGTGTGGTCAAAAAAGGGACGGCAGATACGACCTCTTCTGATCCGGCGTAAGGTCGATGGGGCTGGAGCCCGACCCGATGGATAAGGAGGAGACTGCATCAACAGGTCAGCTAAAATATGCTCATATTAGAATGACAAAGAACGAGAGAAATATGTCCAGGAAGGTGAGCAAGGGTATCGAGAACAGACCAATGTTATTGTTGCGGGAATCAAGCAACTAACAGCGAATGTTGTTTTGCTTGGAAACAGAGCCGCAGAATCGTGGGGCTTGCAGCAATGTTTGGGTGGTAATCGTGTGGATCGTGTGGCAAGTAGCTGTACGTCGACACGCAGCGGTGTTCTGCCGAGGGATGCGGGGGGTATGGTCAAGACGCTCTGTCAACAATGGGGAAGGGGCCTTATTTGTATTCAGCACCGTTTCTCGACGATGTATTCTCGTGGGAGATGGGTGCAATACCGGACTTGACGCCAGAGCGTATAGAGGGGATGACGATGGGAGGGCTCGCTGGAGTTCCCCCTACTGATAGGCCAAGCTTACCTAGCCCGGTTGCAGTGGAGATGCGGTGCGGCGGGCGTTCGAGAAGGAGTTGGTAATCGAACGTCCGTAGAGGTGAGTAACACTCTCTGCTTAGGTAATCACCATAGTCTCCTGATGGTCTGAGCTTGGCGTGCTCTATGGTCGTGGTTTTTGCCGCTTTAGTTGTTGCGGCTGTCTTGCGGATTGCCAATCAGTGATTGGGATATCAAAGCATCACATAATCATCCAATGCGAAAGAGTTCTGGTTGGGATATCAAGATAGATGGGTAGGTATTACTTTCCATAGGATATGCAGTACAAGTAAGGTTTACAAAAATATACGGTAAAAGATACTTAAAGATGTACAGTACATATGTACATAGCTACCGTACGAACGCAAAACATCCTCTTTATAACTGTAGAAGTTACACATAGTCTAGTTGCAGTACTCCTCGTAGTTCTCCTGAGCTCAAGACTACCGGTAAAGCCAGCTCAGTCTCGCCACCCGGCGCCCATACAGCTGGAAGATAACATAAGTCCCTTCTACTATGGATTGTACGCAAAAAATCTCGAACCAGCACTGTGCTCGTTTCTAGTTACCGCGGCTATCACGAATCTGGTAAACGTCTTACCTCTCCCTCACAGCTGCGCGCGGCTATGGCCAAATATGCACCTCAAATTATAAGACACGATCAGGCTTCTTGATGTAGGGTACGCCACAGCTGTACAGAGTGCATACACATGTAGTTAGGTGTTTATGTAATCCATGAGTTTTCTGTCTATCACGTGATCATTCATGTGACTACCCCAGTGAACTACGAGTCATCTGCATCGATCCAGACCTCCATCGCTACACAGCTTTCTCGACTGATTAGCCAGACAGCTTCACCCCCGCTTGCAAAGAAAAAAAACAACGCAGACTCTCGGTCTGCACGGCATGAAATAAGTAATTTCCAGCTCTGATCGAGACAAAAATAATAATTTCGCCCTCACGGTCCTTGTACGACTCGAGTGGAGACCCCCTCAACCGAAGCCGAAGCTTGGGAAAGGCAAACGGCGTAAAAATACTCAACCACCGAGAATTATAGCCTGGTTGGCAACACTTAGCCCGATTCGTTCTCGCCAGAGCCTCCGATCTCTCCCGTCAACTATCCCGCCCCTCTCACTCCCCCACATTCTCCAACCCTCGCAGACATTCGGGCAACACGAAACTTGCACTTGTCTCATTAGAGGCCGATTCATTGCAACTATCGAAATGCCGACTAACAGACCCTTCCTTGCGAATCTGTTGGTTGCGTTCCGCGCACACAGTGCAGCATCAAAGGCATCATCATCATCATCTAAACCATCTCCAAAGCCCTCAAAAACATCACCATCGACCCAACCTGCCCAAGCCGCCCAAGGCCCTGTAACAGCAAGCTCATCGATCCAACAGCAAGCTTCCACAACCAGCTCTCATCGCCGCAGGAGCTCCTCGAGCTCCTCTGGGGGTTATGTAGAGCCCCCGACTGGCGAAAAGTGGTGGATTGGTGGGAGGAACTCCGATGGACAAGAGAGGTTTTATAGGTTACAGCCAGTGTAGGTCTCTAGTTCTCCCCCAAAACAAATAATGGGTACTTATTGTGACGGCTAGGACGCGGCAACGTTCCTACGATAGGTTATCACTTGATCGGTTATCGATATAATCTGCCAGGTCCCGTCATTTGGAAGTCCCTGGCCGGACGCCAGCACTAAATCGACCCATTTTATGCCTCCCTTGAATGAATCACACGAAGACGAATCAACTACACGTTTATGATATGAACCATCATCATAGTTCTCTCCAGAGACATCATACAAATACGACTAGATACACGGTACTCTAGAGAGGGACCTAAGATCTCAGCGAGCTTGTTATTCATCTCACAAGTTCATTTGCAAATCTCCTTTGTGCTACAAAAAAGTCCCTGAAGATGGTGCCTTCTTGGGATAGGTGTTTATTTATTCATGAGAAAAGAATACAATGGGAAAGCCGAAGATAAAGGCGCCGTCCAGATTCATTCAATCTCTTTGATTTGTGTTTCTATTTGTTTTCTACCATCGTTTTACTGTTAATTTGAACGGCAACCGGCGTGGCAAGGTCTGGCTGGGGGTTAATCATTTGCGTCCTGTTATTTTCCTTTTCTTTCCCTTTCCCTTTTCTTATCAACTCTCTGATTATCTTATGCTACTCGGCCTCTTGGGGGAATGGTTACTGCGTACATTGTGCATACTCTTGACGGAGGATTTACACACGGATGGAGTTTTTTGCTTATCTTTGCTTCGTCATTCAAACTATACTCAGAAATGACATTCAGATTGCGTTCTAGAGAAAATTCTATTATAAAAGTAGTAAGTCTGGTTACTATCGTAGTATGCTGATGCCTCGTACGTGAGTAAATGACATCTTCTTATACCCCTAGTCACGATCATCTGTCGTTGGGCACCATCGATGGTAGGTCAGACACTTCGGTATCATGCACACTGAGAACTGAGAACGTGAGCTGCTACTACCTGGTATACGCTCTATATCTGCTGCTATAATCGACAAGCGTGTGATTAGTATCGTCACGGTGTTGCTTTAGTCTTCAAAGTTAAAGTAAACATGCATGCATCGGTCTAGATCTGGTTCGCAGATACTTGTGAGGATTAAGTAACCGGTCATGAGGCGCGTGTGGCGTTGGGGCATCGCACCAACTCTATAGTATTGCACTTGCTGCGTCTTTACTGGTGGTGCAATATATATTCACGGTGTTTTTCTGTAGGAACTCGAACCAGACTTCAATATGTTACTCTAGATCTGGCATGGTAGATCTAGATCTATGACTCTTCCGTATCTGAGTTGATTCTACTTAAGTTGTACGTATCGCGATAGTCGACAACTGCAGTTCATGTAGCGTGCTAAGTAGATATATAAACCAGCGCCGTTATGTATCTCAAGTACTTACTTCAGTAAGTATATATATTTCAAGGTACGTCGAGCCCATAGCTATTATAATAGTAGTCTCGGTCCTAATAATAGTAGATCCCACCAATATGGATTTACACACTAGATCAATATCCATCTGGCTACTCGGAACCCGAACCATATCCTTGAACCATATCGACCACTGACATTCCCCCACTTTGAACTGTCCATATCATACCATCTCAGTGGCAAATACATGTGGCCATGGGTTGACAACACGCGATCACTGACATCGAAATTCGACTTGGGATCAGGAACGAGACGTAGGCAGCCACGGCCCAGTCAAGCGCTAATGCATGCATAGGTATATTAAAGCAAGTACCTGCCCATCGATAATGCAGAGACAAATCTGAATATTGGACACGTATGGGGAAAGCTTGCACGGCATGTGAGATAGTGGCAAGAGATGAAGCAGCAGATGCAAGGTCAGATTTCCGTCATGTCATTTCATCAATAGTACTGGTTACAGCCGCGGTTAAATGTAGTGTTAGCTACAGAAGTTAGCGTAAATTATTGCATTAACTGTCGGGACTACTGTGCATACTTGTACATGCACATTATGCACTCTCGTTGTAACCCAAATCCAATATTGATACAATGGGTTGTTACCCTCAACTTAGTGGCAGTCCCCCAATTGGTCAAATGAACCACCAAAGCGGCGCAATTGTCACCTGTGAGATCATGTTGAACCTTTACCCGAGGGTATAGGTTGTCTTTATTCAAGTCCGGTCCGCCTTGCGGCAGCTGGCAAGTGGGCTGTGGCAAGGCAAACCACAGGCAATATATCTGTAAAAAAAATCGACCGGCGAGCGAGGGCTGAAGGAAGCTCTTTCGCTCAAGGCTAATGCTCGATATAGGACTGGTCATGTGAGAGCTCGTAGATTGTGCTCCGTAGGCCTGTATCCTGGGCGGTATTTCTTGCGTTTGGCGGGCCACTTAGAACAAAGGTAAACGGTCGTTTCTCGGTCTTGGCACTTTTTCATCACACTAGTGACATTCGGAACTGCTCTCACCATATATCAAAGCTATCACTCCCGCAGCAGCAGCAGCAGCCCGACGGCCATACAACTGCTTTCACAGCGTCGTACTTAATTGCTATTCACAATGGTATGCCCCTCCTCCAGCTTCTCCTAGTGAAGTCGCCTTGAGCGTCCTGCTGATAACTCCGCCCTTGACAGCCTGCATACACTTCCAAGTTTGGCCCAAGGTAAGAGAGCGACCTGTGGTCTCAGTCCCTATCCCAGTAATATAGCTGCTAATACTATTTTTTCCACAGGCTTAAGCCTGCCCCACATCTCTTTGGGTTCACCGCCAGGGCCGCTGCCCCATAGTGAGTTCTCCAATTCGTCAACCCCATTCGGCCGACCCCGCTGACCCCGACTGCAGCGCACTTGCTCTCGGTGGATTCGGTGCCGTTGCTGGCTTCACTGCCATCTTCTTGTTAGAAGGTATCCCCCGTGTCCAGCAGGATATATTACAGGTATGGCATTCTACACCGCGCCCTCCGCCGAATCGACCCAACTAACAACAAGAACAGAAGGTTCCGGTGGTTGGAAAGTACTGGACCGGCAGAGAGATCCCCGCCTCCGATAACGTATGGACCCTTCTCTCCAATAGGCTCAGCGCAATACTAATTCTTACTACGTAGCCTTTCTAAACCCCTTCATCACATTCAGGACGATTGGGAATGCGTGGTGGAACCGTTAGCGAGCAGCATAGAGCGATGTATATATCCATACTATAGACGATATACCGTTGCAGCGACTCTTCATTCATTCTACGCAATATCAATCACTGCGGCATCGTTGATAACGGCATCGTTGATAACGGCCCCGTCATGCCTACAGGGAGTGGTCTTGACCACAATGGCTCAATGCTCCGTAAGATGTTGCTATGAGGGGCCGTACATGTAAATTCCATGAGGCTTGTTTGCCAAGAATCAGGGACAGCACCTATATTTGGACCACTTAGCCGACGTCTATCAAAGTGAACCCAAACCCAGCCGCATTAGCTCGATGTAGACATCTGATCAGCTAGACTATTCCTTCTCCGATGTTTTCGAACTTCTTTTCATCAATCGCCCATGCCTCTTCCTCGAGTAGCCGGGCTACATCTGGTGCGTTAGCTGATGATGTAGACAAAGATGCCGAGTTGAACGAATATCTCGAAATATTAGCTCAGGTGTTTCCAGAAGCAGATGTCGATGATATACGAGAACGACTCCTGAAGTCCTCTGCTGAGTCTCGACTGTACCTTGTCACCGAAAGTCTCTTGATCATACCGTCCAAGGGAGCTCGACCAAGTGCAAAGGCAAGGCTGGAGCCTGCTGAGAAGTTTAGGTCGCAGCAATATCAAACAGCTGTCAAGAACCTTCTGTATGTATCGGAATCTCATTTTAAGCTGTTATCTTGGACCTTGACTTATGTATAGTCGAAAACAGACAAAATGAATTTAAACGTCTCTCAAAATCGACGATCCAAGCGGTCATGATGGAGAACAATCATGACTACCGGAGGAGCAGAGCTACTCTCACTAGAATAGCTGCAAAATCATGGAGGTTTTCTGTTTCTGCGTTCTTTCGACGGAAAAGGCCTGAAGTTGTCAATGCCATTTCTGAGCAATGTGCTACAGGCTGCGAGGAGCTTGATACAGAGCTTCGTGAGTTAGGGATGGACAAAATTGAGGCTCAGATCGCTGAAGATCGAAAAAGTATAATCCTTAATATCCTTATTGATGTTCTCTGGGGCGTTTCCCTGACATCTTCTAGTGTCAGCATTGTTGGACGAAGCAGAGCATGCTGCTGCCTCAGAGCTCGTTGGATGCGAAACCTGTTATGGGGACTATTCCTGGAACGAAATCGCAGCATGTTCAGTGGGCCATTTCATTTGCTATGGATGTCTCACGAGAAGCGTGCAGGAAAATCTATATGGCCAGGGGCAGAGCATGGTGGGTGCAAAGTCATCCATCCGCTGTATCTCCGCCGCGGCTTCGCCAACTTGTGATGCATGTATACCTCCGGAAATACTAGCGAAAGTTATTCCCGAAGATATGCTCCAAGCTATGGAAGAAAAGGCCGCCACAGAGAACTTGGACCGTTCTGGTATGAACCTCGTACGCTGCCCTTTTTGCTCGTATGCAGAAGTGGATGAGCTACAGCCGTACTGCGTGCGACAATGGGCCAAAGTGTGTGGAATATTGGTTTTATTGATGCTTTACATATATATTCCGAAGTCAGCACTCTCGACTATCGCACCTCTACTCCTGTTCGCATACTTCATTACACCATTCTTACTGAGAGACTCGAGCGGAATTGTACAAGATACAATCAAGCTGATCTCGCCCCACAGACATTGGCAGAATGCGGTACGGAGAATACAGTTGAAACGGAGGGGGACATTATTCAAATGCCGTAACGAGAGGTGTAGGCAGGAATCATGCATTGGTTGTAGTAAGGAATGGACAGCGTTCCATAAGTGTTTTGAAAAAGAAGAAGATAGTGTGAGAATCCATGTTGAGAAGGCAATGGCTAACGCAGTAAAAAGAACGGTATGTATATCTTTGCATCCCGGGATTAAGAGAATGAAGCAGCGAGATGGTTTATGGATGAATATGCTGACTATTGGAAAATCTAGTGCCCAGTATGTCGTATATCATTTGTCAAGGCGGATGGTTGTAATAAGCTCACTTGCGTGTGTGGATATATTATGTGGTCAGTATCCCCATCGCCAATAGTCCCTCGATTCCATTAATACTAACCATCTATAGCTACATCTGCCGCGCCGACATTGGTAAAGAGGGCTATAAACACTTCTGTCAACACTTTCGTCAAGTCCCTGGAACCGCCTGCGCAGATTGTGACAAATGCGATCTCTACGTTCAAGAAGACGAAGAAGCAGCTATTCGAGAGGCAGCCATGAAAGCAGAAGAAGAATATTTTAGGAGTCATGATGTCCCTGCTACTTGGCAGTATAATAAGGACAAGATTGGCCCCGTCAAACTAAATAATAGCTTAGGTGAGTTTAATACGCTTTACCCACGTAACTGATGGCATGCTAATAGTAACACTTTGGGAGGGTATAGTATTGCTGGATCCGAGCAAGCTCCAGAACTGCTTTGATCGAGTCCTAGAAGAGATTATAGCGGATGTAAGTGATCCGGTGGTACCGGTATAAGCTGACAATGGAGGCCCGCAAAACTCAATTACCCTGAATTCATATATTTGCATACCCAATTGTTCCCACCTCCCGGAGTTACTCCACCTCCCTTCATATCCCATACAGTGTTTGCTTTTTTCTATTCCGCGAGGCGTTGGAGGTTCTTATTTCAATGGTATGAATAAGTAGTAAGTAGTATGTACGTATGGAGTGGAGTGGAGTGGAGTGGAGCATCAATTACTTCTTTTCCCCCTATTCCCCAAATATTATTACTCTAAATGTACGTTTGTTTTATTCTGTTTAATCAAGCTTCTGTTTTTTTTTTTTTTCTGTACCCTTCCTCTCTCTGCTGCCTTCCCTGCTTCCGCACCTGAACCTACAGTAGCTAGAGAAGCAATAGATGCAGATCATATCCCAATACCAATCCAGCCTGGTTGGCACGTATCAATCTTATCTACAGGCGTTTGTTTTGAAACTGGAATTGAAACTGAACTGCTTATATACTGCATGTCTTTGTGTAAAGGAGTAAAATGTACATGCAAGCCATTGTAGTCAACAACCCCATCTACTGTAGCTCTGTTACAAATCGCGGGGGGGGCTGGCGTGGGGGGACAGGTGGTGGAGACTAGGGAAAGCAAGTCATTTTACTTTGGATTATGTACGAGTAATCTACCAGTTTACCACGTATATATATACCAGGGGGATCCCTTGCTTGCGTCTACTAGGTGACCCTGGCCAAGATAAGGAATAGGAAATTAAGGAAT
>Ga0307511_10006077_pt1 | contig 12193 bp, 14 predicted proteins | sample 13_EM_MG_FD_200266 | JGI IMG/M metagenome (GOLD analysis project Ga0307511, IMG submission 200266) | Populus trichocarpa ectomycorrhiza microbial communities from riparian zone in the Pacific Northwest, United States - 13_EM | ecosystem: Host-associated > Plants > Roots > Unclassified | place...
ATGCGTGGACGCCGGTCTCCCATTGTCTGACCACCTTTTCCATATAGGTATATGGGTATCTTTATCCGTCACATCCTGAAATAATTGTTTGATAACAACGTTCTCTCCTTCCTTCTGAAGACGTATTTCTTGAAAGGTTTGTTGTCCGATCACACGGACAATAGACTCCCCATCCCACACCTCATATACATCCTCCGACGTTGCAGATGTAAGCTCGAGTTCAGCCTTTTGCTTTGTTTCTCGCCCTCTTCCTACAGCCACTCTAAGGAATCCTTTTCCGCACATCCGCATGGCGCTTGTCAATGCGGCCACAATACCCAAAGGCCCCATTGCAAAGATAATATGATCTGCCCAATCTTGAGACTGGGCCATGTGCTGACGCACGACTTGATCACCGAAAAGAATGAGGAGTGGCGCTAAATCCGTGAAGAAATTAGCTGCAAACTCCTGCCCAAGCTCCTGAATTTGGATGATGTCCTGGAGAATCATATTGCTGACTTGGGTCTCATTGAGGCCTGTTGATTGTGCACTGGCGCCCCTGAGGTGGAAAATTGATACACATAAAACTACGGGGAGAACATCCCTCCCACAAGCCCGCACCACACCATTCATTTTGGCCATTTTGATGTGCTGATCGAGTCCCTTTGACCTCTGGCGGCACGGGACACGGGTCGGAGTTCGTCGAGGAACAAATAATAGTTTCGTCAGAGTCGTATGATTGGAATTTAAGGATGTATATAAGCTGCAACAACCTCAACACGTGTTGACCGCGAGCAAATTCAAGTCTGCCGTGGAGATATCCAATCCAGTACACACCTAGAACGTAACTTTCAATTGACTGACTGACCTACCCAGACTGATGAAAGGAAAGGGCCCCTAAGGCAAGCCCCTGCAGTTTTGAGAATTTTGGCGCAATTGTATCCACGGAACGTAAAAGCTGCCTTGCCAGGTATGCCTATTGAATAGGATGGCACTAATTGGTCTCCCCCGAGGTTCTGCTATACTCACCACAAACCACAATTGACCTTGGCGTTCCCTGGTTACTCTTCGGGTGGTAAGATATGACCTTGAGTTCGCACAGCAGCTATTGAGGAGACCGGCATAAACACGACTACCTATACGAAATGCATGTCGCCGCACTCTAGACTCAGTCACTCAAAGACATATGCATTCTACAACGTTACTGGTTACACTTTGTCGAAAATTTTGATCTTGCCCTTTCTAGTAGCCACGTTACTACTTGTGGGCAGCTTGGCAATCTTGGCTCGGATTTTACAGCTATGTATGTCTCGAATACCGACGAGGTGTCTTATTCACCAGTTTTCCCGGGAGCTAGAAGTCTGTTCTACTAACTGCAAACACGCGTGACACATGACAGCGCCAAGGAGGCAAACTCAAAACTACTAGGTAGTGCTATTTGTCTTAATAGGCCCCCCGGGGAGAACTAAGAATCCTACGAGGGTGCTCAGCCGAGAGAAGAGATGGCTTGAGGGAAAGAGTTTTGAGGGGGAAGGAGGCTGGGGGTAGGAAGGGAAGGAGCAAGAGGTATTGTAGGATTGGAAGAGGTTATGAATGAGCTGTTGGAGAAAGTGGGGCTGATGCTACTAATGCTGCACCTTGACAAGGGAGGAGGTGGAGTGATTGCGCAGGTGGGTGGTGGAGGGGGGGCAGGGGAGAGGAGGTGTGATTAGGAGGTGGATACAGTTGGTGATGGTAGTTCTAAGGGTGATGAAGCGGATTCACATAGGTTGGAGAATGAATCGGTCATGACAAGAAGGACACCGAATATCCCACTGATCCACCCTAAAATTCCACTTTCAATAAGAACGAACGATGACGATAACGATAACGATCGCTGACCCGTCGCTGGCGAATTCCGACACTGTACATCCCCAATAAAAATCAACGCACTGAAGAAGTCAAAGACGGCCTCCCAGCTCACCTGCATCTATCTGCCCCCAGAAGCATGTGCATCCCGCCCACTCCTACCATCACATTCACCCTCTACAATTACACTTCGTAATCATTACCAGCTCCAATGCCTACAAGTCGGCCTCACCCCAACCACCCCCCAGCCCAGACTCGTGCACCAGAAAATCACCTTGGCCTAGAGGAGCTCGCGGATCGAACTTTTGCAGAGGATGATTTGTTTGAAATGGGGAAGAGGAGGGTGGAGGGAGGGTGGCGAAGTTTGTGAATGAGTAGTGGGGGGGTTGATAGATTAGTAAGAGGAGGAGAGGAGGAGGGTAATTGGGATGGGGAGAGGGGGGGTAGCATGGTGATGCTTTTGCGGTTCGCTTTTTGATCTAGGGTTTTACTTGCCAGGGAAAGTTAGATGTACGTCTACGTTTACTTGTGCTTTATGTGGGGAACCGCTGGGGGTGGGGGTTTTTGCTGGTGCTGTACATGCGTATTTGTTCAGGTGCTTCGAATTTGAGTACACTGCATGTATCCCAGAGCATACGGTACCATACCATTCAATAACATAACATTTCAGGGAATACTTGTTTTCGTTCTGCCTTTGGTCTGGTAATGCACATACCCATGCGGTGGGCGGGGCAGGTAGGTGTCAGAGCGAGACACATGGGTATGGCTATACAGTGCCTAGGAGAAAGTTATAACGCACCTCAGACATGCATGAGGCATGCATGCCCAGGCTCAGATATGCAATAAGGGCCCTTCGTATACTCCTGCATAGCAACTATATTTCAGGTTCAATAGCCCTCAAAAGGTTTCGATATAGTCCCCGTAATGTGAAGCCCTCCTCCACAATTTAGTAGCCCTCAAAAGCTTTATTTTGGTGGGTTTATGCAATATTATGCCTTGTACATTATTCACGCTAGAAGCTTGGCCTGAGACAAAAAAAGAAAAAAATATGAGTGCGTTATAACTTTCTCCTTGGCACTGTAGCTATGATGAGGGAGAAACTCCGAGAATTGCGATAGTCAGAGGTAGGCGTGGCTGCTCGCATTTTGTTTATAGTAAAAATACGGCGGTATTATTCGGATATTCTTCTTTATAACCTGTGGAGTATCGATCAACCATTTGTATGGTTACCCTCATACAAATACACTAAGAAGTTTGGTTTTATCGAATGTATTTTTGGGCATCAAATATTTCGAGGTGATAAAAGTAGTAAAAATACGGTTATAAACCTGCAAGATTCTACGACCCTTTTTGAGAAGCGTATTTAAAGTCTAAAATCTTCTTCATTTATTTCTCCTGCGCCTAACTAACCTATCATATAAACACCATCGAAATTATACAAATTGACAAGTAGCTTTTGTCCCCTGACTCCCAGGAAACACTACTACTTGGAGCCTCACTATCAAGGGAAATAACAAGTGAACTTGTTGGGTTGCCCTTTCTCCCATGACCCCCCTCTAAAGTCTGTCCACATCACATCCTAAGCATGGCCTCTATAAGAACTCTGCTCCAATTATTCCTATGGTTGGAATCCCAGGATTCACTCCTAGTTCAATAGCCCAATTCCAGCTGAAAGTCCTTCAAGGCTATACTGAGTTCAGGGTAATGCCAATTATCAAGTTACTCATATTTAAGTTATATAGCCCATGACGCGGCCCTTGCCCCTCCTGAACATACATCAAATATATCTAATGAACAAAACCCGCCACTGCTTCACACCACCCCACATTTCTTCCTATGTTCTCGCCATTCTATCCCCAACCCATGGACATAAGGTGTGCCGCATTCTGCGCTGTCCAGCTATTGCACACGTGCACGCATCCGCCCTCCCACCGTTGTACATGTGGTCCTCTGCCCGTGACCATGTATATGTATACCAATCCTTTTAGAACTTGTCTCGACCATTTTGGAGGTTGCTATCTCTCGTCTGTGCATCCTGCTACCTATTAGTACCATCTCCTAAGCTTCGCTTTATAGTCTGCTCGCTCAATTCTGGCACCATGTCTGCTATTCCCTTCACCCACACCAGCCGTACAACTCCCTTCTTATTTATCTGCTTCTTCACCAGAGCCTCAAGCTACGAACTCGGTAGGCTTTGCGTTCGTTGAATGACGCCCTGGCTATCCAGTGCCAGGGGTTGATGACCTCTCCCACCCAAGAAAGATTCCTGCCAACTCCGCGCCCGCTACCGTTGCGCATTTCCCTAAGTACAGCCCCTCCTGCGTGGTCGCCCCGGCTGCTATCCTTGACCCATTAGTCCATTCCTCCACCGCTCCACTGTCCAAATTTTCCACCGCCACCTCCCCTTTGGCATCTGCTTGTGATGCTTCGGCTTCTTCTACTTTGACCCAACTTCGTCATATTCTGAACTAATAGGGCCAAGCAGTAATTTGATTATCTAAAGCATGCATCAGTCAGAATGGGAGTTCTATGATATAGGGGTACATTGTGTTGTATCACCTACCTGTCGCTGGTGTTTCTCAGTGAGTGCCTGACCTCTGGTTCTGATCCCCATAATTTCCATGAGATCTCCTCCTGATATGGTGTCAACATAATCCTTAACTGGGGATTTGCTATCAAGGTGTTCAAGGAATTTTTGCGCGCCGCGGTCGCTCCCGACTCGAGCAAATTGGAATGCGATGGCTTTTCGAATGTTAGTGGCTTGAACCAGTAGTTCAATCTTACAGATCGCGCTACTAACCTTTATTAGTCTGAGGATTAAAGCCCGCCTTCTGAAGGGAGTCAGCGACACTTTGGATTGCCTGTCTGAGACGGGGAAGAGGCTCTCCTTCGACCTAGGAGGATTCCGAGTTAGAACAGATGTCTAGTGTAGGTGCATGAGAACATGAGGACGTACAGCTCCATCTGTGATAACTATGATCAAAAGAGGTCGTTCGAGTTGCTTGAGCTTTCTCGCCCCCACGCTACCCCTGCCCCATTTTACAGTTTCATCGAAAACGAAAGGTTTGAGTATCTTTTGCATGAGGCCGGTTCCGATTCTCGTTAAACCTTCAAATTCGTGATTATCGATGACTCTGTCGATCTGTTCTGCTGTCATGATGTTGCCTGCTTCTAGCTCATCGTTGCCATTGAGGAAACGAATGGCTCGAATACCACGCTCCTTCCCAGAAACTGCCCCGTAGATGTCTGCGATGAAGGAAAGGACCCCCTTTACGGCTACTTTACGCCTCCCAGATTCTTCAAACTCCATGGCAGTAGAGTCATCTAAAAGCCCAGTTTGTTTAGTCCCACTCCTATCTTCAATATTAATTAGGTAGGATTCACCAATGAGCACAGCCAGGTCGTAGAGACACAATACAACGAGATCCATCATAAGTCCTCGATCGATGTAGGGGAGGTTGATTGGCAACTTTGCAGCAATTTTGGCTTGTGGCAATAGCTGCTGCCGCAACTGTTCATCGGTCAAATCTTCACCAAAGATCCGTCTCAGGTCATGAGCCTCCACGAACACCAGCATCCTATTCAAACAATCCTTCACCTTGAATGGTTTGGGTTTGCTTGTGCGAGCCTTGCCCACCTGGCTAAGAGGAGATGCACCCAGATTAGTACCATCAGACGTAAGTCTTTTCAAGGCAGTTGCCTGATTTCCCGTATTGAGTTAGCGTACAGTTAGAACATCCGAATATAGGATCCTTCGGCCTTTTTGAGTGCATGTAGCCATCCCCTTCAGACCCCTACCAAGTGAGTGAATGCATAATCTATGTGCCGTTGAAATTAACATACCAACTGGGATCCTCGAGCTCTTGTAATGGATGACCTGCTTCGGCTCCCATATGCATCCTCATCATCCTCATCATCTGACAACCTCACGCTGGAAGCACCATAGGGAGGCGATGTCATATATTGACTGAAATTAAACCCACCAGCCTTGAGACTGATGGACAGCACTTTCGGCTTCTTAGTCCCTTTAGTAGACATTTGGAAGTGGGATTGATTGAAATCGAAGGGTTAAACGTGATTGAGTGCAAGTATCTTGCTGGAGGGTGTTCGAGAGTGGGTGAGGGTAACTACGTCGGGATGAATAATGATGTGAAAGAAGAAAAATGAAGCCGTCCCATGAAGGAGATATAATACAACCCTAGGAATTAGAGGGAGCGCAACCTAAGGCTACAGGTATTGTACAGAACAGACACTATTGCGTCTCTATCGAGCTGCAATTTAAGCAGATACCTGAAAATCCCCGGCCCCCTATCCCAAAAGCTGATATTCTACCCCTGCAGAGCATGTTAGAAAACGGACCGTCCAGAGGTCCACTGCATCTGGTAGTCGACGAATACCGCACCCTGTACATATAATTGATGCCCATTGCTCCCAGGGCCCATGACAGCTTGCTGGCTACAACGTGACCCAACCAATTTATCATCATTAAATATATACAGTACAATTAGGTGGCAAAAGATATCATACCCCCGTTGCATAAAGAGGGCTATATAGGAGGATTTGGTATGGATAGAGGAGTAAGACATACATTGCATCTTTATGCAGGGTATGATACCCTTTGCCACCTAGCTGTATTGCCCAAACTATTGCACTTAAACCGAAATGCACGATGATGAATATATATGTTAACAGCAACGGTGGTTTGCTGGCAAAACTGTGCGATTGCAACTATTGTCGGTTTCCCCACCAAAACAGCGTAAGCTCGGGAGAAATACGACTTCGCTAGGTTTAAAATTATTCTGCAGCCTCAAGGCACTTTAGACTATAGTTGACGTGGCGAACAATTACTTACCTACCTGTAACAGACGCTAAACCTACAAGACTACCTACTGTTCTTGTCTCGCATGCCATGTTGTGAGACTACGTTACCACGTACCTACACCACCTGGAAGCTACAGCGTTCAGGGGTTCGAATATCGAATAGTATCAGATAAACTGAGGCCGTACTTAGATATTCGAGTAGTCTTATTCCGAAACTCCAAAACTGTCCGGGACAGCCGCGGACTGAATCAATGATTGGACCCGCTATATATTCATGCCAGCGTAGATATTCCCAGTAGTCGCGCGATTAAAGAGCCATGATACCGGTACTGGCTCCCTTTCCGATGGAATTCAATGCATTAATGTTCAATGAAGGGAGCTTACACCCACGCTCCTGGCACTAGAGTACAGTTGACATTGATATCCATGGACAGTAGAGTAAATATACATACATACGTACTATACGTACTCTATGTACTTTATGAGCTGATGCCATCGATACTTCATACTTCCAGCAGTAGATTACTTACACTACACAAGTATCTGTCATGTCACGTGTTTTTCATGAAAAGCCTAGAAGTATTTACAAGTACGGCATGGATGAAGGATATGATTATCAGTTAACTAAATATACATCATGACCCTTATGTATTCCACCTCGCTTCCAGCTTCCTGGTCGTCCTGATCCTCTTCACCTTGACCTTCCACCTTCCGAGTTACGGCTGCGGCTAGCGTGAGAGCAGTTTTTTTTTTTTTTTTTTTTTTTGAGTCTATACGCCTAATCAGCCTAAGGCTATGCAGCGCAGCGTGAGAGCAGTTGCAGCGCTTGGTACTGCAGGCAGCTTCGCAACTGCAGAGCATCCACTTGGGTTTCGGTTAGCTACTGTACGTAGGGTAATAGGAGCTGGATTATCAGCAATTGCTGAAAGAACATCTCTAGAAACTTTTTCTAAATGTCGGGCTCTAGTTATAATGATGTATTAAATTGAAGTTGGAATCGGTTGCGATGAAGTTTAGCCATAACCGGTGCAGTCAGTAGCAGCTCGTGCATAAATAATTCTATCTACCCGTGCCCCGATCAATTTAGTTGCTCCAAGTCTTTTGTGTATGTATGTACATGTAGGTATTGAACTTCTTCATCGTTGGAGAATTTGCCTGTCTATTATCCGTATTTTCTTGTTTTCTAACACCCGCCTTTGATCAGCTCCCTTCAATTTATTATTATTACCCCCACCGACTGGAGATGTTTGACCTGGTCATGAAAAGTTCCCGTTCATGATTGGGCCGAAACATATGTACATATTTTACTTATCCCTTGGCTCCGATACCCACCAATGGAATTACAGGGGTTAATATATTCTTCAGTACAATTGGAACAATACTATGGGGATGTCTTAGCGATTTCATGGCACTATTTCGTGTACGCCAGTTAAGTAAGGATTACCTCCACAAACATCTGCATTAGGATAACTACCGGTACTAGCCTGCACCTGTCTATGTTCTCTCTCCGCCTTCACCTCCACATGTGCACTAATCCAAACCCACCAGTGTCATTAGCCTCGTACCCACTGCCATCGCAGAAGTCGGGCTCGCGCAATCGCTCCCTACAGCTTCGCTCCTTCGCCGCGCGGAGGTATGGTTACTTGATGGCTGCGACCAGCTGCAGATACAAAACCTGTCAACATCCCCAAGGCCATTGAGGTGGTTGCGGCGAAGGTGGATGGTGGGGATGGGGATGGAACTAGGGTGGTGCAGGCAGGGAAGAGGAAGAGAGCTGGTGGTGGATACACTTGGCGATGGTAGTTCAGAAGACGACGAAGTGGATTCACATACGTTGGAGAAAGGAACCAGTGACAGAAGTCAGCGAGAAGGGCGCCACTACGGACGACCCAGGCATCTCACCGATCTATCCCAAGAATCCACGTTCAATCAACGCCAATAAGAATGGCGATGACCATGACGCTGAGGATTCAGATGATGAGCCGTCGCCAACGAAATCCGACACTGTATATCCCGAAGCAAAAGTCAACGCATCATCCGCTCCCTCCTCCATCGAAAGAGTCGAAGAACCCCGCTCTCTTGCATCTACCACGCCACCTTCCTCCGCACCAACACCTACAGCCTGCCACTATATCCATCACCCCTAGCGTACCACTCGATAGCATAGCATTAATAGAAAATACTTGGTCCCTGTTGTGTCTTCGGTCTTGTAATGCGCATGCCCATGCGGTGGCAGGCTGTAGATAGATGGCAGAGTGGGATGCATATGGCTATTGCTATAGCGAATTGCAATAGTCGGGGGGGGGGCAACGAAGTAGCTATTTATAGTTTGTTTGTAGTAAGGGTTACTCAAAGAATTATTCAGATGTTCTTTTTTATAACAAATGCAGATCCGCAGTTTGTATGGTTACCCTCATGCAAGAAAAACTTTAAGGTCCCCCCCCAGATATTTGGTTCTATCAGCTGTATTTTTCACTTTTAAGTGCATCAAATATTCAGGGTAATGCTCCCAAATCCGTGAGGCAATAAACGTAGCAAAAAGATACAGCTCAAAGTCCAGTTCATTCCTAAGTTACCTGTAAAGTGGCACTAACTTTGAATACCCTTGTTGTGTATGTTTATATTCTGTTTTTGTTTTGAAAAACTAGACGTTAAAAACTCTCTAAATTAACCCATTCTTGAGAGTGAATAGGCTCTTTGTGGTAGGCTGAGAGAAGATGCTACCTATATTGGGAATGGGTTTCATTTACGTATACCTAGTCTGGTTGGCACAGGTACAGGTTTGTAGAGCTAAAATAAGATAAAGACATTGTGAGCGTATAGTATACCATCGGTGTCTAGGCAAACCTAGCACCCAGTGATCACGTTTTGTCCTAGCGGTTACACTCCCCAACAGACATCAATAACTTAGAAGAGTGCCGGTACTTTGTTTAGTTTCTTGAGGTACGGAGGTGGGAGGGCGTATACTCGGTACTTATATTCATATCGCTTCTTGTGTTTTTTTAGGGAATAGATCTCGAGTAGGTTAGTTGGTTTGTTTGTATTTGTGTGTTTATTGCAATTGGGGTGGATGCGGTGTACATGTTGTCAGCATATATAATATACCAATATGATAGAATAGCGGGGGAGCGAGGGGAGTGACTCCATTCCCCAGAGCATAGTCCCGTCAATTGAGATGCCCTGGGATTAACTCCCATCATTGACTCCCTGACTCCCCACAGCCAGTGTACTGGATCTTGTGCCCTGCCACTTACTCCCCGAATCTGACTCCTTCAACATGTGGGAAATACCCTCGCACTCATGTATGAGGGCGTGAGAACGCCCAGGTGGGGAAAAAAGGGTGGAGCATATAAGCAGCAGATATCTTCATGTATTTCCTCCGTCAGAGCCATTCTTCCATAGCAATGAAGTCTATAGCAATCAGAACGCAGGCTCTCGCTGAATATATCCAATTCCTCCGTTCATATCCTCGTAAATCTTACACAAAATCCCCCCCAAAGCTTTGGATTCAATCAAAAGAATATTTATCACCAGTCATATAGAGCCAACCTCCCTACAAAATTCTAATTCAATCATGTTCATCCCATTGTTCCTGTTGTTGCCAAGATACCACTGTCAATGCAAGTCTTGACTATTAAAAAAAAACATCAATAAAAAAAACCCACAACCACTTTTCCTTCACCTTAAATAAATTACTTCAACCAATTCGTTCAATGCAAAAACAAAAGCCACCAAAAAACGTACCGCCCGCTTACTAAAAAAATCAAAATCAATAAGAACCAGATGGCCGAAAATCTAGGCCAATTGCATCATTCCCCAAATCTCACTAATGGGAAAGTTACAGATATATGATGCACAAGACGCGGATTCAATCTATTAAAGTAAACTCTCAAAGCCCCTCAAATTTTCCGGCTAGTAACTAAAACGCCTGGGCCTTCGGGTGAATTGACGTGAGCGATGCAATCTCGTGTCCTCATCCTCTTGCTGGGGGTTGTCGAAATACTCGAGACCCACTGGCATGGTAGAAGAACGGCTGGGGGGTGAGGGCTCGGTGCGCATACCTCTGACAATCTCCTCAGAATCACTTGACAGGGAGTCGCTTGGGCCGCTTAGGCCTTCCCCGGAACCTGATAGGAGCTTCTTCAACAAATGTGAAATATGGAACTGGAGGTGATCTTCCGCAACCTGGGAGGGAGTATATCCTTGCTTATTAAGGGGTTCGAGAGGCGCGTGCTCATGATATAGCACTCTCACTATTTCTTGATGGCCCCATCTCGCTGCGAGGTGCAAGGGAGTATCGTTGTGAATATCTTCCGCACAAACATTCGCCTTTTCCCATTTCCCAGAAGGCTGGTCCGGGGGTAGTGGCAACCGCTTTAACAGAGTTTCAGCGATAGTGAGTCTTCCCCATCTTGCAGCTAGATGTAGAGGGGTTTCGCCATCTTTATCTGTTGCTTCGATATCTGCTCTGTTGTCCAACAGTAATTCCACAACTTTTCTCTCGCACTCCTCCGAAATTGGTGGTGTATCACGATCCGAGTCCATTCTCAATAATCGATTCACGAGCTCCTCTTGCCAGTTCCGCATAACATCGTTCAAGCCCTCACAATCCTCTGCCGTGAATTTTTTGACACACAGCTCCCTGGGAAAACATGCACAGATCCTACTAATCAGAGTCTTCTGCCAATCGACCGTTGCTATATCCAAGTTCTTCCCCACCGAAGGGTCTGGTTGTTTGATGCCGGCATTGATTAATCCTTTAGCCGCACAGTGTAGGGGGGTCTCTTGGTGCTCGTTGGGTTTATTCACAAAAGCAATAAATTTAAGGTCGGAATTATTGTGACTGAGATGTTGATTCCAGTAGATAAATCGCTCCAAGAGAAGCTGTACCACTTTCACTCTTCCACCCGTGGCGGCGCAATGTAACGGCGTATCACTATCCTCACCTACTGCTTCAATGAGGTCAGGACTTTGGTTTAAGAGCCATTCCACTACCTTGTAATGACCCATTAGGGCAGCGTAGTGAATCGCGGTCATTCCGACTCGGTCACCTTTGCGCAGGTCTACACCCCCTCTCTGAGCCAACATGACAACAAGGTCTAAGCTACCATTCCGTGCTGCCCAATGCAGGGGATACATCCCCGTGTTATCTTTATTCTCAGCTCGTGGAATCACATTGACAGAGGGCCAAGCATTGAAACTGGTGCTGCCCCCCACCTGTTGACTCATATCTTGTGTTCTTTCTCCAGCGGCAGTCTCCAACAAAATACTGACCACACCTGGCTTATTGCTCTTCACCGCTACCATCAATGCATCTTCGCCGAACTTGTTGCGGATATGGAGGTTGGTCATGTTTTTTAGCTTCTCCGAGATGAGAACCTTGACTACCTCCAGATGGCCACCACGTGCAGCTACATGGAGTGCAGTCTCATGAGCATAGTCAGTCTGATTGGCAATCATCTCCTCCGCATCAGAGTTGGCATTTTGTTGTGTGTCGAGGTCAAGCAACATCGCCACCGCTTTTGCCTCCCCTCTATGCGCAGCA
>Ga0307511_10006078_pt1 | contig 12193 bp, 9 predicted proteins | sample 13_EM_MG_FD_200266 | JGI IMG/M metagenome (GOLD analysis project Ga0307511, IMG submission 200266) | Populus trichocarpa ectomycorrhiza microbial communities from riparian zone in the Pacific Northwest, United States - 13_EM | ecosystem: Host-associated > Plants > Roots > Unclassified | place...
CGCAAGGAAGGCAGGCAGTACTGTATTTTAAATATAGCTGTGATGACATTAACACTGCAGATAGGTCAGACCACAATAGGTAAGGGAGTTTGAATCCAAGTCTCTGACACTGCAACCATGATGTGTAACCTGACGTCATGCGCGATGGTAGGCTTGGCAACGTAGGCTTGGCAACGGTTTATACCTTGAGAACGTCGAGATAAAGTTTAATCCCACGCTAAGCATATAGAGGCAGGCTACTCGTTACCGTACTAGTTGCCATCACAAGTTCGGATTACTGTGCAGCATTCTTAGCAGTGCGGCTCTGCACAACCCTTGCATGGCATGGTTCTGCCGTATATCACGAGGACCAGCTGTGAAATGACAGGGATATTGACATGGGCACCTACATCAGCTACGCTCAATGTGGTAATGTAACAAGCACATCATCTCGTGATATTGTGGTGGTCACTTAATATTCATATATGGGAAATTCAGAAAATCATCGGACGTCATGTTAGAACAGACGTCATTGCAGAAGACCAGACGCCAGTATGCCAGACCGTGTTAGGGCTTGTATTGCTGCAGGAGGAGGTAACACTCGCTATTGAATTATTATGGTCTAATATCTCACTCTCTTTCATATCCTATATTTTTATCCTTTTTGATACCGCTGGCCTCTATTCTTGTCTTGTTGGCTAATGTTGTTCCGCATGCGAGAAGGAAGCCTAAAGCTAGGTGGAATCTGGCTCCACTCATGTTCTTATCTATATATCATTAGGACAGTTCGAACATTCATTCTGGAATAAACTCACCTCGCTCGTTGTTCTATGTTGGGCCAAGAACCAAGACTGACCTTGAGCTCATCCCTGTGCCCGAGACTGAACCCCTGTCAAGCCAAAGCGCTAGCAGTCTTCTTTTGCCTGTACCCGTGTACCGGGACGTCCTCGGGCAGGGGTTCTCAGGTTACTCTACATCTCGACAAGGTTTTTAGTGCAAGCCACCAACGACCTAAACCAATATAGGCCGTGACCCCATGTGGGTCAAATACCTACCGCATAATCTGAGAATGAAGACCCCGGTCGACAAGGGGTAGGTACCTAGGAAAGGTGGCAACGAAGGGTTCGGTCACGTTACTATCGATTGTCGACTAGGGTCTTCACTCTCACATTATGCGGTACCTCATGAATTGACTCCGCATTCTTATCACCCAATCCTGAACATGCTTGTATCGCCTTCGCATCCCCCCAAGCCTTCTTCTTTCTCTGAGATCCTTTTCACCGTGATCTGCTCTCCACTTGCAAATACTTGTTCCTTAACCTCGTTGGACCCTAAGTTCCTGATTGTCAGGCAATAAGTCGTTCAACTTAATGTCGAGTCCATTTGTCAGGGTGCTCACAGCTGGGTGTTGGTTAGAGCCTGAACTTGATGTGATGCCACATGGAATTGGCCAATGAGGGTGGCTTCAAATTGCCAAGCTGTGACAGTTTCAAACCTTGTGCATGAACCAAGTTTAATCTCAGAACCCGCATCTAGGCAAGAAATCTCGGTGTTGCAGTAGGGTGACCTTCGGAGCGCCTGTAGCGGCCACTGGACAACCCACTGAAATGGCCCATATATCAGTCTATTCTGCTCGGCTGCAATCCACTCGATTTGCCCATATGTAACATCGATTATTTTTAATTATTTCTGCATGTTTAAAGGTAACCTGCGTGATTGCTGAATGCCTTGCTCAACGGAACTGCCAGTAGTCAGGATTACTGTTACCGGTACTAGACATGCGGCCTTTGGCAATATCTTTGGCCCCTGGTAATATCTGGTCCGACTGGCAATACTTGCAGCCACTGAAAATTCTCCTGCTATGCACATATTCTGCTATCGCCCAATTGCTGCTGTTATGCTCAAAGCATACAGCAAATCAGCTCTCTTAAGATAAATTGTCCTTCAATTGGATTGCACTGTTACTTATTCATCCTCCGACGCATGGACTGAAAACGAGTGAGATGACATTCGCTCTCACCATTCACTATACCTTGGCCATGACTATCAAAATATCAACCAATGCTTTAATGAGAATTATGCGCCAAAGACCATCAACAAATCACAGATTAGCAAGATCCCGAATCCTAAAAGACCACGAGCGGCTTCAAGCAGCATACCTACGCAAGGCGAGCAGTTGGGGGGTCTCCTATATCGAGAAAGCTAGATACTGAGAGTGTACAAGGTATGGCTTGCCGGACGCAGCATCAAACAGCCATCACGGGGTATTTCACCCCCTGTTCGTGTAGGAAATACTCTCGCTGTGGTACAGGGTCACGGGGGTAAGCATTGACGATCATGGTAGGAATGGAGACAATTTCGTATGAAGGACTAAAAGGGCGACCTAATGGAGACAATTTGGACATGACGGAGAAGGATAAAAGAGCTGGAATCCGCTGGCGAAATAAAAGGCAATAAGGCAGTAGAACCATAGCATTCATACTATAGCGATATCTACATAGTCTTGACGAATATATCTACTTCTCTCTCTCTCTCAAGATTCCTCCGCTCAATAACCTCGTAATTCTTACAGTTCGGACATTTCTTAGTTATTGTGCACATATCTTGTTATAAGAGACCTCGCGTTATAAGAAACTCCATGCCGGTCCCTAGCAGTTTCTTCTAACGAGACACCACTGTATAGGTTCTGCCGCTGGCTGTAGTTGTCGGTACCTATAGATGTCACTCTTTAACATACATCACTGCCACTCAAGCTATCTGCATTGTAGTATTTTACACTTAGTGAACTAGAGCATTACAGAATGGGTACCAGACACCCCTCCACTGGCGGTGCTTGTTTTAGATTCTCTTCTAATTTCACATTCGCTTTGCTTTTATTTCCCATATATGCCAAATTTTAGCCTACATCTACCCGCACATACATTGATGTGGCATTCCTCATATGCAACATGGTTCGTAACAATTACAACATTCCACACTCAAATAAGCAATTCAGGGCATCGTATGAGTAGCAGCAAAGTACAATGCATCATTACATATCTGGCATCAATAGCACTGTATTACCTACCACCTTAACCCGGCCCTGATTCGAGGAATGCCAACCAGCGGGTTTGTGCATAGGCTCTGCATATGCCAAGTTTATGCGAGCCAAGCCCGTTTTCGCAAATAGGAAGGAGGAAAAGACTTTTAGTGGTTGAATCCTCAACATCATCGATATCACCACTCCCCACAATGCCACACATAACCAAGAAGTCAGTGGCCCTAAACCACATCCAAGGCAGCGCACAAGTCATTGCTGCTGTATTGCATTGTCCAAATCTGACTATAGAAAAAGAAACATGTGGAGGAACCTCCAAATGCTTCAGCGACTTCCCCCTATTGCATCAAGCCGCCAGAAGAATGCACATTTCTTTTCTAATGCTGCATTAATGGACCGCTCATTCTGAACCTCAGTAATTCCCCATCCCGACCGTTGTCGCATTGCTGATGTCTCCCTCCATTGCTTTTTCATATTGGCTGCTTTATCACAAATTCTCTCCGTAACATGTTTATCATTCGTAAACCCTTGATCCTTAACATCCTTATGCCACACTGCCTGTCTCCCGCGTAATTCCTCTGGGCTCTCTTCCATCCATGCCACCAATCGCTCTACCTCTTCCTTTAACCATGGGACTAAGGCGCCTCGTTGGGATACCATCGTAGGGGTTGGGTTATTTCCGTGGAGTGGGCTGATATTTTTTGTAGGGGGTGATGCCTGCTGGCTTGTAACGTCCTTAGGAACGCAGGAAAAAGCTCCGTTCTCTACGTTGGCTTCGAAACGTACCGAGATTGGAACATGTGGTGGCCAAGGCACTAAGAAACCCCATGCGTCAAGTACTTTTTGTACGCTACTAGGTTATTGACTACTACTATTGTCACGTATTTCTTATTGCTGGTTCGGTTGAACGATTCAGCAATCGGTTGCTGAATGGAATGGTCTTAGCGCAATTGGTGAACCCTTCGAGCGATCTATCATGAGGGCCCGATTGGCCAATGGGTGCACCGATTGACGGATCGACGTGATTGCCGAACAGCATTGATTCTCTCTTGCCTTATGTCTTCCAACCTACTTTTCTGCTGTCCCATCAGTTACAAATCGCGCTGTACCCTAGTGTATTGCTTTTGACTCGGGGTAGTATTTTAACTGCAACAACGTGCGGCAACACATCACGCACGAGCGTTAACATAACGCGTTGTACAACATCAAAAGATTGATTCAACTGCTAAGCATATCCATACTGGTGGCACTGGTTATATAATGACAGACGTTTCAAAAATCATTGCGTGCAAGAAGGAAATCCATATGTCTGAGCTCCTGCCCCACTCCCATTGGACAAAGTGTTGTCAGCCAACACCCTCAATTAGACTAACAAAGGGCGGGTCGTCACAGTTGACCCGTTGAAGTACGCCTCTAAAGTACGCATATTAGTACACAGCTTGATTGACAAGGCGCACAAAGACAGACTTACCAGATCCAGTTGACTGGGAGACCCTATTCAAATCCCAAGGAAACGGACTGAATATCAATTCCAGAGGTGATGCTGTCGAAAATCAGGCCAATTTCCAACGCAATACCCTTCCCATTGTGTCTGACTGAGGTGTCAATTGGATGAGTGAATGTGTTCCCATGTTGAAGGGAGTCATCTTTGTATACTCGCTTTTGGGCGAAAAAGAGGTCCAGGGTGTCGACACGTGCGCCTTGAGAGGAGAACTCGACCGTAATGGTCTTGAGGTTCTGCGTGGAGATAGGTGGCGAGGGAAGGGTAAAGGTAATCACCCCCGTCAAGATGTTGCTATCGGTTGGTCTGATGGTTGCGAATCCCTTCCTGCGGGCAATCTTGAACTTGGCCTCCTCATATGTTTGCACAGAGTAGGAGTGGGCTGCAGAAACGAAAGCCATTGTGAAGTCGGTGAGCAAATCGAGAGTAATAAGTGAAAGAGATTTTGCTGGTGGTCAGTGTAAGAGATTTTGCTTGTGGGCGGGATGAGAGTTGGCGGGTGTGTGAATGGGTGGAGTGCGGGTGTGTGAATGGGTGGAGTATAGGTGGGTGAATATATTACTGCGGTGCACCAGGTTTAAATATTTAAAGCTCTCTAGCATCAGGTAGGATACCAATCCATAATGAGATATTTTCTTTCAACAACACACAGGTTATGTAAATACAATGGCATGCGGGGTCCGACCTAACCGACATGAATTACTCACTGTAATACAGTCATGGGAATGGCTCCTTTGGTACTTGTGCATATATTCCCTGAAGGCCAATCAGTAGCGTCGGCCTAGATCCGTCTATGATAATTGTGTAAACTGTATGACCGTAATAAGCGGAGCAAACCGAATGAAATTTTGTTATCTCGTTGCTCCACATGCCACTGTCAAAAACGGGGTGGTCGCGCCCACCCTATGTCGCAAATATTTCCGTGTGGGAAACTTCATTTTCAGCCGCAAAATCAAGCTTGTTCCGTAATGGTGGGGGAACATGCTAAAAATTGGCATGGGTGTACACAGGTATCAAATGTCTGGCGAACTTTTGGTATATCCCTATAGATCTGTCTATTTACAACGCTACACAACCGGAAAGCCCTCAACTGACACATACGGTGCAGGTACCTATTGACTCTCATGGTCTACCTTCTCCTTTTGGGACATTTCTGAAGTCGCACTTGGAGAAATCAATACGATCAGTGTGCCAGCTTTTGCCCCTGTCAGGCCAAGCCCGGCTGCCTTGTCCGAGGAAAAAAGCATCTCCTCTAATTACGCTAGCCTGGACTACAGCTTGCTCCATACCTCGAATTTAGAGCGAGTCCAAATGAATCATCAAGGTGCAATCATATCACGATACGAGGAATCCCCGGGGTCGCAGTGCCCTGCGATCATGCGGAACTCTTAACTTTCCTTTATCCCTTGTCGTCCGTGAGACATGCAGCCCAGGCGCCCCCCTGTCACGCTGTAAGTGTATGTTGACAAGGGGGCGCCTGGGCTGCATGTCACGATGTCAAGGTATGGAGGTGCAGTTGCAAGGGTAACTTGTGTGCCGCTAGGCCGAGAGCCACAAGTTGACCCCGCCATCTTTGCATGACGTGGCCCAGTTCCCAAGTACAGGGATCGGCACAAGGCTGGACGAATATCAGCCGAAAAGATGCTCACATTTGCTTTACTTTCCACCCCCATACCACCGAATGCACATTCTTGTGAAACACAGCAACACCTGGAATACGAACGCGAAATATAGGGCGTACATGAGGTTCGTGGGATAAATCCCTGAGCTGAAGTTATCTCGAGTCGCGCGTGAGCTGAAGGCGGCATCAAACAACCCCCAATGGTGAGCAGGCCTACTCTGCCTGATGCCAAAACCACTGTAGTGGTGTGATGTACGTCCCCGCACTTCTTGCTAATATCGGGGTGTGGCAGTTGAGGGATATTTACGTATCCTCCAGCGTAACGCGCCTGGCCTGTGATGGTTGAGGAGGTAGTCCCCCGACGCATACCGGCCTGGCCGCGATTCGGTCTTCCGCAGATTGCGGTGGCATTCCTACCTGATTGAGGCCCTGTTGGCCAGCTTGACCGATTTCTCATTCCTAGAGTCTCTGGCTCCCAGGGCCGCACGATCGGTCACTTCGGTCGTAGCTCACCAATGGCATTTCTACTCAATGTAAACCTGAGTGTGCCCAAGGCAGGACTCAAGCACAACAGAACTGATTAGGACCGACATGCCGTATCCACGCTCGCTTGGTTACTTTCCAACTAAGGACGCTTCAACTGGCTGCATGGGAAAGGGAGTCCACCCTGCCCTCACTGCGGCTGCCCATGGCCCAATATCCTTGATGATTGCCCTAGGTACAACCATTAGGGCCAGGACCTGCCCGGCCCATGCCAACTGGGGATATCTGGACTCTCCAATCCGAGTAAGGGAGGAATTAGAGAGGATATAACCCTCAGTATTGCGGCTCCAGGTCCGTAGTTCTAGCCGAGTTCGCGTTCTGCCTGGGCACGGGGTTTTTTGCTTATTTTTGTTTTATATACTCAATACTCATATGCGGCCGGGGGCACAATGAGCCAACGGACAACGGGTCGGACCCGCAAGTTAACCTGCGGGCCCTCTGTCTTGACATCCTTTAACTAAAAGATATAACATAGAGATTTCGACATTCTCGTGTATTCAAATATATCCATGTGAGGAGGAAAGATCAACTGATGGAGAAAAAAAAGGGGAATCTGTCTACTATTCCTGTACAATACTCCGACTTGCCATTTCTCTGTATAGGAGACTGAAGAAATTTTCCACTGCCTCTTCGTTCTGGGCCCCTGCTTTGATCCATATCGGCTTGCCCAAATCTTCCTACTTTTCTATTGCGCCTGGGCACGTGAGGCATGCATAGTGCACCAGGTATGATATGAAGTTTGTAACATCCCTGAACCCTTCCGTGCACCCTAGGTTACAGCCTCCGATCGACCATATAGTCGTAATCTAAGCAAATCCCATCAGACGAAGTCTGAAATCACAGAACTTATAGTTGTATATGGGTGTGAGGCTCATGCAGAGAACACCCCAGCTACCGCTGAATCACTGCCTTGTCCAACCTCGAACGGGTTGGAATCGTTGGCTCGATGTCATTTCTATTACACGAAACTGTCGCCGGAATGTGCGTCATGGGTTCCTCTTGGACATCGCCGGACTTTGTTCCATTACGCAGCCCCGCTATCTAACTGACCCCCGACAGCGGACCCCACATAATTTCCAGAGCTGACGATACATGTGCACCAAGGCCGCGAGGGATATAACCAATAACTCAAGTTATTACGTACGAAATGTCGTTTTGTTATCTCCCCGGGTCATTGCCATTCATTTCTCCTCGTGGTCAGGACTTTGGGGTATCCGGTTGGGTATATCTCCATGTACTGTGATCTAGTGGCAAGACAGTACATAGTTCATAGCAAGACTATTTTCGGGCAGAAGAATAAGGAAAGGGAACATGTAAGGAAAGCTGCCACCGCCGTACACCAGTCCCGGTCTCGCCAGACCTCCTCGTGCGACTGCCCTTGTCGGTCCCCTACCAATTTGCATTCCAAGGGGTGAGCCGCGTTACGTATTGCTCCGCAGCTGCAAAATGGGTCCGGCGCTCTGCCGATCGGATAGAGCCATAGCCTGGTGGGCCCTTGTCCGTGTACATGTTAGGCCCCGGATGGCTTCCCTGTCGCATTCCCTCATGTGTTGCATCCGTTGGTGGCATTATAGGCTTATCTGATGCCAGCCGGTGTGCTATGCTGGGCTGGTGCATCATTTTGCCGATAGTGATTGCCCCCTTGGCTTTCTTGTCCGCCGCCTCGTTGCTCTCCACCCTGCTGTGTCCCTTCACCCACATGAGCCGTTGTCCCTCTACACACGAGGACTCTAAGTTGGTAGTAAAGCAAACTGGTGCTCTATGGGCTTTGGAAAATTTTATGGCTATACGGAAGCCTGTTGCCATACTCATCTCTTATACTAAATTCGTTTGTTTGGAAGTACGTCAATAAAACTCTGTATCTGATTATACGACGCTGTGAGCCTAGGCCTGAGAATTGCAACTCAAGGGAAAGTCGAGTTGGGGAGAATATGCTGGCAGATAGAGGTTGGAAGTGGGGCGACACGCGTGGTATCATACATCACAGGGATGCGGGTCACCACCAGGATGCGGGTCAATCGATTATTCTGCGCCGTTGACGGTTTCAAGCCCAAAATACAACCAAATAGGCTGACATTTCGTTGTATTATAGTTTGTTGAATAAAGAGCGGAGGAGCCAAGGTGCATTTCGAATAACTCAGAGAGCAATATAGGAACACAGAGTAGGTGTGTCTAAGACAAGTGAATATACGGGGCTATGAAGACTATAATTGGCAGAAATAATTGTTCCAACTTGGTACTTATGGTCTGCACCATTGCATGCAATGTATTGCTATAGAAGGACTGGTAGTTTTAATCGGAGGTGAATGTGAGGTATCCTTTGCTGTACCAAACTGGGTCCACATCAGGTTCCAAAAAAATGTGCATAGGAAGGAGAATCTTTTGGGTACCTTATTCACCACATTTGTTCCAGGATGAGATATTCTATTCATGATATCTGAGTGAGGTTATATTACTAAACCTTGGTTAAGAGAGGGGGCACCAATAAAGTACTTCCTGTTGTACTTTAACATATTCTAACAAAACCAAGGCCAGATCAAGTGAACAATAGCACAAATGAATAATTGCGGTGACTAGATACCTGTAAACATGCTATGCAGTATATTGCTTGCCATTGCATAATGTATGCAGTCCAAGTTGGAACAATAATTTTTGCCAATTATAACCTTCATAGCCCCCGTATATTCACTTGTCTTAGCTTACAGACACACCTGCCGTTCTGTGTTCCCTGCATTTCTCTCTGAATTGTTCGAAATGAACCTTGGCTCCTCCGCACTTTATTCAACAAACTATAATACTACAATCCGGAAATTTCAGCCTATTTGGTTGTAGTTTGGACTTGAAACCGTCGACGGCCGCAGAATAATCGATGGATCCCTCTCTTGGAATCCATCTTGGCCCGCCCTAGTCCCGTTCTTGGATTGCCTGCGGGTAATTAATTTTTGTTCATAAGTAATAAAAGCGTCGTTTAGGCCTGACATATTTTGCCCCCAAAAACAAAGGAAGTCTGTTTACTTCTATATACCTATCTATGAACTTGTCAGATTGACGGCGCTCATTTCTGTTTGCTATCCATGAGATTCACAACACGGGATATTTCGGAATGAGCGTTAGCGTATGCCCAACATGGGTCGAAAATTCAAAATGTGGGGTGCAGAGCAATTAATAGCACAATTCTATTTCGTAATGCATTTCCAATTGAACCACGTTCACTGGGTTACAGTAGGCCCTGTCCCCCAGCATGATGGCCAATTGTAACTTGACTCACTTGTGGGTGCATTGGATTACATGCAGTACGTTGAAGTGCTGTGCAAATAATATCCAGTATGTACAAGCCCGCACAAGGCTACAAATCTTCGAATATTTAAACCCAGGGTTTTCCAGTGGCGTCAGTATCTTCACCCAGTCCTGTTAACCAACTCCTACCGCACCCAAAGCAAAATCTCTTTCACTTATTACTCTCGATTTGCTCACCGACTTCACAATGGCTTTCGTTTCTGCAGCCCACTCCTACTCTGTGCAAACATATGAGGAGGCCAAGTTCAAGATTGCCCGCAGGAAGGGATTCGCAACCATCAGGCCAACTGATGGCAATATTTTGACGGGGTTGATTATTTTTACTCTTCCCTCACCGCCAATCTCTACCCAGAACCTCAAGACCATTACAATTGAGTTCTCCTCTCAGGGCGCACGTGTCGACACCCTGGACCTCTTTTTCGCCCAAAAGCGAGTGTACAAAGATGACGCCCTCCAGCATTCAAGCACATTCACCCATCCAGTTGACACCGCAGTCAGACACAATGGAAAGGGCATTGCTTTGGAAGTTGGCGTGATCTTCGACAGCCTCAGCTCCGGTATAGACATTCAATCTGTTTCCTTGGGATTCGAGTAGGGACCTACACCGAGCACAGGAGACTTGTAAGTCTACATCCCAGCATAGTATGACAGGCGCTTGTTAGTAACCAAATGAGCAGGGTAAATTCTCGAATCGGCCACTCAGTCAGTTGTATGGAAGCGGCAAAGGTTTCTCGTGCTTTGCGTGCCGTGTTGGGGCAATATAAGTTGTTGGTGTTGGTCTCGGTGGTTCTTGGGGTTTCTAGGGTGTGAAGGAAGAATGACGGATAGGATGGAACTTTGTAGTTAAACCAACCACGTTGTCACGTTACCCCCTACATGTGCAAAACACCTATTTTTGTGTTGAAAGTACCCTCTGTCCCAGCGACAGCGGCCTCTACTACATAGAGCATACAACGGGATAGTGTAACACGACGGGGATATGCAGCAAAACATCTGTAGGGTAGAAGTCAATGGGTTTTCAGTAGAATTGGACGGTAGGGGGCTCAAAAGCTTGGCACGAGTTCGGGGAATAATTTATGAAGTGTCTAAGAGCCCTGGATCATGGGGTCAAGGGGAGTATATTGATACAGCTAGGTGGCAGGAAGTTTAGTATCCTGCATAACCAGACAAAAGCATGCAATATATGTCTTACCCCTTTGGTCATACAGAATCAAGATCAGCATGGGTAAATGTATTCTAAAATGTATGTCTTACCCTTCTGCTTATACAAAATTCAGATTGGCAGAGTATTATGCAGGCTAATTGAGTCACTTTATGCAAGGGGTATAAAACTTTTTGGCATCTAGTTGTATATTTCCTTGTCAACCCACATAGTGTGATGCAAAGGGACATGCTAACAGCCTCAAAGGAATATGCAGAACCTATGACTTGAGCCTATATAATCTAGAGATGGGGTTGAAGGATTTGGGGGAGCAGATCTATCAAAATAGTCTAGGACCAGCATCTAGCTGCTCAAAAGGGTCTCCCCATAAAAGTATTTTATTCTAAGTATTACATACAGCAAAATATTGGTACAACTTCATATTGCTGGAGAAATCTTAAGGAATCAAGTAAATTTGTGTAAGAAAAGGAATTTTTTGAGCCAATTTGCAGCTCAGTCAGGTAAGGATTGAGAGAGATTCTTAGAGTGCAATTGCCAAGAAAGCAAAAATCCAGGCCTAAAAATATTGAGAATGGCTCAAATAGAGTGCCTAGTACCTAGAATTCTAGTCTAGTAGTGCGTTTGATATATTAAACTCTCAACTAGTACTATTTTGGATAGACTTGCTCTTAGGTCCTTATCAACACCTGCTCCCCCTTTACTGTACGTGCATGCTCATATATTATCTATCACACCCTAAGGTGTGGACTTGACTTCAGGGGTTTTACACTAAGTGGTGTAGTAGGAAATGTACTCAGACTCTGCTTAAGGACATTATTCCGATGTAATACTTGCTCATATGTCCATATTATGCAATTCACGAATTAGCTATATATCAATATACTTCCGTAGACCCCATGATCTAAGGCTCTTAATCACTTTATACATTATTCTCCCAACTCCTATGTAGGTTTTGAGCCCCTTACTATCCAATTCTACCAAAAACCCATTGGCTTCTACCCTACGGCTGTTTTGAGGTGATAATTAAATCATGCCAAATTTTGGTGTATACAT
>Ga0307511_10006079_pt1 | contig 12192 bp, 16 predicted proteins | sample 13_EM_MG_FD_200266 | JGI IMG/M metagenome (GOLD analysis project Ga0307511, IMG submission 200266) | Populus trichocarpa ectomycorrhiza microbial communities from riparian zone in the Pacific Northwest, United States - 13_EM | ecosystem: Host-associated > Plants > Roots > Unclassified | place...
GATAGCGACCTATGGATGGTGTGAGATCGAAGCAAACCGGAAGGGTTTTGTAGAATTTACCTTTGATTGCCAGGGCGAACACCCGACGAGCTTGGAGCGAGGATCAGACAACAGAATTGATGACGCACGCTGATCGGCTGGCTTACATGCAATCTAATGATGATTTGAAGGCGTTCACCTTCGAACAAGGTCCTATCATCCCGACCTTCAAAGCCTACCCAGCTGCCCCCTGAAGCATCGGAGAGGCGGATCCCTTCCTCACCATCGACAACGAATCTGATGGTACCGGAACCTGCAAACTCTGCGTGGTGCGGGGTGGGTCTGTAGATTTCTTGAGGGGCCGGGTTACGTGGAGTCTGTCGCTGGAGGGCTTGTGGTGGCTCCTGTTGGTTGTCACTTTCACTCGTCAAATCCGATTGGATGGTCTGTATACCCTTTTCTTTATAGGACAGACAGGCGTGCTGTATCGTGTTTCGTCAGCGCTTTCTTGGAGTGGATAGTGACGGGGGGGGGATAACCTGAGGTTGGATTGAGAACACTCCTATTGGGGTCGGCTCGTCGCGAACGAACGGACCGCGTTCCTGTGATGTTTCCGTCAGTGTGAAGCTTGCAGGCCAGACGAACAGTCGTACCGCCGGAAGATGATGCCAATCATCGAGGACCGGGGAAATGCCGACGGGATTATGCGCGGTCGTGTATTGGGCGGGAAATATCAGGGGATACTCGGCGTGCGCATGGTAAAAAGTGGGGCTGCCTTGGGATTGATGGAGCAATGGGTCCTGGTAAGATCTCACGTGATACTGAAGAGGATCAGGGTAGTACAACCCCGAATAGCGATTTGTGTCCATTCGAACCGAAGGAAGAAAGATTGTGAGAGGTGGTAGGGAGAGGTTACGACATCCGGAGGTGAAGTCGACTGGTTTAAGTCAAGTCCACAGGACATGTAGGCGCCGTAGCTACCTCCTGTTGAGGTAAGGTAAATCTTTACCACTTTGTTGCCTTTTAAGGCAAATCTTTACGTATCTGTGCCCCTGTCGAATCACCGGCAACCTTCTCTCCGGTCCGGGGTTTGGCTCTGGCTCCTTCAGAAGCAACAAGTGATGACATTGATGGGGGTTATGGTAATACCCTACGAAAAGGCCCAAGGCGCAGGTTGCGCCACATGAGAGACTCGAGGGAACGCGTAATACCATCAATAAGTCAGACAAAAGCTCGGGACCGTTGAGACAGGCAGATAAGTTGAGATAAGTTTTTGGCTTTTTTCCTGATGAAGGTCTCAGATCTCAGCGACAGAAATTTGGGAACGCGATCTGTCCACGGAACGCGCGCGCCGCACGATTCGGGTACGGGTGAAATATCATACCAGGGTTGTAAATTTGTACAATATGAGTGGTTGTGGGTGGATAGGTAGCGGGGACACGATGGGTCAGAAACCGAAGAGAATAGTCCAACGAGTCCCTCAATTCGCTTTTGGGGTGGACCCCGTATTTGATACGGTTAACATATGGTGCACCTTCTCGATCTCGTTCGATACGTACTGGACGGTTATGTCGTAAGCTACCCATTCAAAACGCCCGAGCCGTCTGTGACTGGGTTTGGCGTTTTCGAGAGTTTCTGGCAGCTGTCGTGAGCTACTCAAAGAGCAGTTTCCGACAAGGATATATGCCCCTCTCCCAACCCCACCGTGCACACCTCGATCGCGCTTATGGATATGATTAGCCAACGATAAGTACATACAGGTGGCCCCTCGCACCGGACTCCATATCCCACCATAACGTTGTCCCCGCGGGCGCGTTTCTCCTTGGGCGGAGGCGGCGGGTCATCTTCTGACCCAGGCCACGGATCATTTTCCTTGTAACACAAGCGCGTCACTATATCTGGTTCAGCGCGTTGAGACTAATGCCGGTCCGTTTTATTCATTGATTTACTCAACTACTGTAGAGCGCGTTCACTCTGCCACTGGTGAGCATTTGGGGGTCGTACCACCAGGTAGTTTCGGAGCGGTTGTGGGCTCAACGAATGAGTCGCGGATCTAGATATCGGCACCGTCACTCACAGACTCTCCGAAGAACACGATATTGGGCTTCGCCGATCCCCTGCACTGATTACACCTTGGGATCCACTCCTCCTAGATTAACGTCCTAACCTTGGCAGCATCGAAAGACATCTTTGCGATCAGTACAACCGCTGTGATCCACAAATTTACCCTTCGAAACTCCCGTACTCCTTTCAAGGGTATCGACCTTCCGCATGAAATGAGCTCTCACCAGACTTTTGGGTCTCCAACAGACGAAAAAGTGCGTGGAGACGGGTCGGTATTTGCCTGAGTGGCGAGAGCGTAGAGTGGGCGGCGTAGATCAGACGAAACGAATGTTGAGGGCGCCTTCCAGGCGGTCTAGCTTCAGCCAGCAGGTAGAGTGGGGATGTTCAACGCCTTGGCTGGGAGCCGTGGAACACCTATCCCCACGGCTAGAAGGGGTCTTGTTTTCTTCCTTCCGGTCTTATTTTCTTGCAAACTCGGAACGGTTTTACCCGCAACCTGTTCGTGGTTTGATTTGTCTCGACGATTCAGCCTGCGTTGTGGGGGTACCCGATCCAGCCATGGCGGGAGTTCCGATTTCCAGGAAACCAGTTCCAGATCCCAACAGACGCCGCGGAGCTCAAATTTGAGCGCGGTAGCCCGCATAAACAGCGCACGACCGAGCGTAAACAAGTACCTCGCCTGGATTTCCACGACCGTCCCCAGGGCTCGAGGAAAAACTATGGATAGAGCCATAGCCGACTTTGCAGGGACTGAGCCACTATATAATGTGCTCAAGAGCGTCCCCCTTGCATTGTGGAACTCTTTGACAACACTTGACGCCCGTGCCGCAGCACGCGTCACCATTTGCTAATAGCTTATGTACATGGCTGTGTGCGATTCCCGATTCCCAGTAAACCCCCGGTTCCTGGCGTTGGGATCTATACTTCCCGTAACTCAGACCGTGAATGAACGGAAAGCCATCATCTAGGATACAGTACTCCCTCCACGAAGCTGAGCGAGCGTCGATTGTTGACACATTTCCGAACAGCAGTATGGTGTATTTAGTTACATGTAAACTAAATCAAAGGGCCGGTCCCCACAGCCCCCCTCCCCCCCAAACTAACCCCGACCGGCCATGCGCTGAACTATTCCCTGCCGCCTGCCCCACCCCAGGCAAATCATCCTCACGAAGAGATACGGTCAACGCAACCCCTCCAGCGTGCCTTCAAAGCGAAAACGTCATGTCGAGATGTGTAAGGAAATACAAAATGTGGAACCGAAAGATGGGTAAACTTTGTGACCAGCGCAAGTCTGCCAATTTAGTTCGTCAAACTCTGGGTAGCACCGCTGCGGGATTGAGCGAGCAGGTAAGCCCACTCCTGTTGTGGGAGAAAATCGAAGATTAGCTGCATGTGGGGCCACCAAACCGCCCCGACCTGAGTTTCCAACCGTGTAAACCGGTGCGTCTCTGTTCTGTCCCAACATCAATAAGAAAAAAACCGGCGTGGGTCAGCTGATACAGGCAGCCCACTCCGAGCTTGGTACACAAATGTTGTACCTCACCAAGGTGGTCGCCCGCTTTCTGCGGAATACGCAGGACCTCTGGTAAATTCTATACCTGATGTCAGATGATGTCAGATATCGTATATCAGCAACCGCAGACAGTGGGCGATGGGATGGATTATCACGGGTCGTAGCCCCGGGGGGCCCCGTGGCGGGGGAGGACCCCGGGCAACGGGTTCAAGTATATCGATGGAAGAAGAGCGTGGTTGCCGACCGAAGGGCAAAACTCGGCCTGGTCTCGCCGGTGGATGAGCATAATAAATTTACTCGGCTTCTGGGGTAACTGGAGGGGTGAGGCATAACGTGCTTTCCACCACTCGATTCAAGTTGAGATCGCACCTCATACTACCGCAGTGTTCAATCGACTCCTGTACAGAACGTCGCACACATCCCGTTCGGTATCCGTGAACTTTGGGGGTCTGTTGAATGCCGATGTAAGTGGAGATCCAGCAGGGTTAACGCTGGTGCTTTGGGGGATGGTGTGGAGGGGGCTATGAACATTGTGAGACCTAGGACACCCGTTTAGTCGACCGAAGTTCGCAGACAACAAGACTGCCACCACGGATAACAGTAACGTATAGCCAAACGCTGTATAGGACTTTTGCAACGAGTGCCCTTCGGATAAAAACATATCTCGCAAAAGCTCTTACGAGTGCCGACATTGCGGAATTGTATGTTTCACATCTCATCCAGGCGTGCACCGAACGAGGGGCCTATGTGCCGGGTCATAAGACTACACAGCTCCCGGAGGCTGGGAGGGCTTCGCATCACAAACAACGGTGTCCCACAAAACGGTCAACACACAGATGAGCTGAAACATAGGAATGCCGGCAACCTGGAAGGGGCGTACACTCTGGCGAGTAAGGGTCGGCGACGGGAGGCAACCTTGGACTGGAACCGACCATGACGTCAGGGAGAGACGTTTGTTTGTTCGTGCTTGGCAGCGGCTTTGGTGAGCAGGCGCCCATTTTCCGGGTGGCTTTAAGTTGCAAGATCCGGGGCTGGGGTCGGCTACTTCTCGTTCTCATCAATCCTCTCTCATGTTCCTTGCAAGATTCCATGGCCGCATCCCCTCTGGTCGACCGTTCGTAAAGGCAGCTCGATTCCACAGTTCTCCGGGCTGGTTGGCCCCAAAACTTCAAAAGTTCAACCTCGCGGACATCGGGGAAGGGATCACAGAGTGCGAAGTCATCAGTTGGTGCGTTGAAAATTTCGTGCAACCCGAAGTGGGGCTCAACCATGCTCGTCCGGGTTCATTTATTGTGGTAGGAGCATCAAGTCTCAAGGAACGGTTCAAGCATTCGACGTTCTCTGCGAAGTTCAGAGCGACAAAGCTAGCGTCGAGATTACCAGTCCGTTCGACGGTGTCTTGAAAGAGATCCTTGTCAAGGAGGGGGGAGTTGCTAAAGTGGGAGAACCGCTTTGTCTCATCGAGACGGAGGACGGTGAAGAGGCAGATTCCCCCGAGGCAGCTCTCTCTGAGGGTCAGCCAGGGCCGGTTCCGGCTACCCTTCTATCCACCGGACCTACATCGGTACCACCTACGGACAGCTCACCTCAACCCACAACTTTACGGCGTCATCACCCACTCGATCCCAACAAACCTATGGAACCGGTCCGTTCCATTCCGGATGAGGCCTCGGCAATCCCTTCCGTTCGACACTTCGCCGCGAAGAATGGCATTCTCGATTTATCCAAGCTCATGCCTGGCAGTGGGAAGAACGGGAGAATCGAAAAGTCCGACGTAGAGGCTTACCTCGCGGGGGGAGCCACTTCTACCCCCCAACCAACACTTTCACAGCCGAATGTTACACCACAAGGGGGGGATCTGATCGTGGAATTGGGAAGGACCAGGTATGGCATGTGGAAGGCCATGGTCAAGGTGAGGATTCGACGACACATCGGCAATTGACATTCATGGCTGATTATATGCGCTTCAGAGCCTCGAAATACCTCATTTCGGGTAAGCTTCCGTTTGTCGCACACTGTGCTTTGTATGGTGGTTCTGACGAGAATTTCCCAGATATTCGACCACTCTGGATTTGACCGAATTGCATGCATTGTTGCCGTCGCTGAGTGCTCATATTCCACACCAATATCTACCAGCTTCATCGCAATCTGGCACCCCTCCTCCCTTTTCACCGACTGCAATCCTTCCCAACCCCCCCTCTAGTATCCCGATCCCAGGCTCCGGCCAATACACCAAACTGACATACCTCCCAATTCTGCTCAAGACGCTCTCGAGAGCGATGGCAGAGTGGCCATTGTTCCGTTCTTCCATCACTCCTCAAACATCCCTACCATCTTCAGCCCCACCTCCGAAACCTACGTTGACAATCCGGCCAGCGGCTGATATTTCGATTGCCCTGTCGACTCCTACTGGTCTTTATACCCCGACAATCCAGAACGTCTCTGCGCACTCTATCTACTCATTGGCGTCGACACTTAAACACCTCTCCCACCTGGGTCGGCAGGTGCCATCTGGTCTTACCCCCGCCGAGATGCCTAAGCGAGGAGGGACGATCACCGTATCCAACGTTGGCGCGATCGGTGATGGGGATTTCGCCAACCCTGTACTGGTACCTGGAGGTGGGGTCGCTATCGTGGCGATTGGGCGGGCGAAGTGGGTATGGGACGTGAACAGGAATGAGAATGGACAAGGAGAAAGGAGGTTGAAGGTTGGGGTAAGCTGGAGTGCAGATCACCGGGTCGTAGAAGGTGCTGAGCTCGCCGCGTTCGTGGAGACGTGGAGAAGATGGGTTGAGAGTCCACAGAGGATGATTGCGGATGGGGTGTGAGCCGGGTTCGATCCCACTGTTTGTGTACATAGACTGGTGATGCGAGAACAAGATACCCTCCACAACAATACAGATGAGAGATCATTTCACGCGAGCGGCGTTTGTGACCGTCTCGATCACTTGCGTCAGGGGCTGATCGGACGAAAACGATTCAGGTCTCTCCGACCCCCCTCTGCCAGTGGGAGTGGTGTATTCAACCGCACTTGTTATCTCTATCTGGAACCTCCACGAATCAAATCCCAAAACGATGCACATTCCCCAAGACGTCGTTGACCTTGTCATTGACCTGCTCTCTCTGCCGACGGATTGCGAAGCAAAGTTCCACCTCGAAGTCACTTCGCTGGTATCCACTGCCTGGGTCAATCGCAGCCAACATCACCTCTTCTCTACCCTCGAATTTCATGGTACATCGAAGCTCAAGAGGTGGTGCTCTATGATCAAACCTGACCCTTGCGGGGTTTCGAGGCACGTTCGCGTCCTCATTCTCGGAGGCCGAGACATGCATACTCGGCCACTGCTTGCTCCCGACATCAAAGCTTCACTTCCTCACCTCACATCGCTTAAAAACCTCAGGGAGCTGATAATAGACCATCCCGACACTGCACATGCATCTCTCGACGTTCTCACCCCAATCTTCTCTTCGTCTCCCGGAATTCTCAAGTTGCATTGGTGGACCAGATTGGACGTCGACATCCATGAATTTTGGAAAGACATCAGCACTCTCGCCGACCTTTTGCCAAACCTTACTCTCATTGGCCTGTCAGATTGCCAGAGCATGCACAGCGAGGTCCAAGTGTCGGTTGATCAGAGATGCTCCCTCGCTAACAAACGTTTCGAATTCCATCAACTCCGGATCGTCTTCACCACCCCTCTTTCCTTACCTCTTTTCGGATTCTGTGCCCCTCAACTTCAAATTCTTGATCTCAGTGCGTTTCAGATATGTTATCCAGTCGAACGTTGGCCATCTCCCTCTGATCACCGCGTAAAACGTCTGCTTATCACGGTTACCTTGATAGACCCCATCCAAATAGACGTCATCCAAGCATTCCGGACACTACTGGAGGCCTGCCACACACTCCAGGTACTCAACTTCGGCTTGTTTCCAAGGACCGCGCAGTTCCTAGGCTCCATCCCCAGCAGCTCTATCCACCTCGTACAAATTTCCAACCCCTTCGGGATTGGTGACGCGCCTATGACTTATAGCGATTCCTGGCCCTGGGGCTCCTTTGAAGAATTTGAGCATCGCCGTTCGTGCATGGACGACGACGATCTTGCGGTGTTCGCGGATTTGGGGTTTTCGATCCGGAAGATAGCCCAGAGATATTCTGATCACCATTCGGGATTGAAGACTCGAGTTCGGGCTACCCTCTGTCTGACGGAATCGGAGATCCAGGCCGTTGAGGATGGAGAGGTGCCGTTTTACAAAACGAGGCTTGAGGAGGAGTTGGGGGGTCATGTAGTCTTGGATTTTGAGTTGATTTCTGTTGCGGACCTGCCCGGGCTCGAGCTCGTGTCTGACACAGAGTTAGACGGCTAGCCCATCGTTACACTTTGTTCCGGTCTCGTGTATCCCTAACTGCTGACATCTATAATATTTACATTCTACGGGTCTTGCGCCTCACTTTCCGGTGGTCCGACGACCATTTTCGCAGTTTTGGGGACGGGAACCCAACCTCGAGTACTGACGGATCACCTGCCCGGTAATCTCGGCATAAAGCGGATCTTTGGAGTGGTCCATTTAGGCGTACTTGTTATCTCTAACCAGAACCTCCACGATGCACATTCCCCAAGACGTCGTTGACCTCATCGTTGACCAACTGTTTCTATCGGCGGACCACGAGTGGAGACGTCATCTCCAAGGTGTTTCGCTGGTATCCACCACCTGGGTCAATCGCAGCCAACATCACCTCTTCTCTACCCTTGAACTCGATAAGAGCTGGAAGATCAAGAGATGGTGCTCTAGGATCAAACCTGACCCTTATGCGGTTTCGAGACATGTTCGCGTCCTCGCCCTCGGTGGCCGGTGCGATACGATATCATTTCCATTCCACGACCGCTGACTTCCTATGTCGAAACGCACTTCCTCACCTCGTTTTATCTGAAAACCTCCAAGAGCTGATACTAGGTCGTATCGACGTTGTGTGGATTTCTCGGGGCTCTCGCCCCCATCTTTCGTGCCCTGGAATCCTCAAGCTACATCCGTGGGCCCACTGGGACGACATCCGCGAAACTTGGAAAACCATCAGCGCTGCTGCCGACCTTTTGCCAAATGTTACATACGTTAACTAATCGGGTTATCGGGACGAACACAGCGAGATGCATATTAAATTGCCGGCCAACGAAGGAAGTCGCTTGCTATCAAACGCCTCAAGTTCCACGAACTTCAGATTGTCTTCGGCATCCCTCATTCCACACCGTTTTTTGAGACCTGCGGCCCTCACCTTCAAGTCCTTGATCTTCGTGATTTGGCAATGTTGGACTAGTGCGAACGTCAGTCATCTCTCGCCGATTGGTGCAAAACATCTGCTTATTCCAGTTACTTATACTCTGACCAGTGATAGATGAGCACCGAGCCTTCCGGACACTGTTAGAAGCCTGCCACACACTCCGGGAGCTCAAACTCTGCTTGTTACCAGGCACCGCGCAGTCCCTAGGCTTTTTACCAGCAGCTCCATCTCCCTCATACACATTTCCAACTCACTCGGGATCGGTAACGCCCTTATGATTTATAGCGATTCCTGGCCCTGGAAGTCCTTCGAAGAGTTTGAAAACCGCCATTCGTACGTGGACGACGGCGATCTGGCGGAGTTTATGCATTTAGGGGTTTCGATTCTGAAGATAGCCCAGATATATTCTGATCACCATTCTGGATTGAAGACTCGAGTTCGGGCTACTGTCTGTCTGACGGAATCGGAGATCCAGGCCGTTGAGGATGAAGAGGCATCATTTTACAAAACCAGGCTTGAGGAGGAGTCGGGGGACCATGTATATTTTGAGTTAATTCTTGTTTCGGGCCCGCCTGAGCACGAACTCGAGTCTGACCCAGACACCTAGCTCATTGATATGTTTTGTTCCGGTCTCGTGTATTACTGGTCGTTAAGGTCTGAGTGAATGTTATCGACTTACAGAGTGGTCAGGGACTTGCGCCTTCCTTCCCGATGGCTTGGTTGCCGTTTTCTCAGTCAGAGGGTCCAGCGTTTGTGATTTTCATCAATTACGTGAACTCGGGACAATTCAAACCCAACCGTGTACTACATTCGCCTCGCCCCCCGGAACCTATCACATAGACTGGTCGACCGGCGTTTCTGTCCCTTGAAAACAGAGTCCCTGACAGCCTGAACCGAGAGCGTCTCACGTTCTCCATACGTCGCTTACGTAGTATGATCCTCTCTTGTGCAAATGATTCGGGAGTAGGTGATCCTGGCCTTTGGGTGGTGTCACTTGTAACCGTCTAGGGAAACGTGTTCTGAATCCAGGGGGAGATGGAATGAAGGGTGGAACTCTAGCATAAAATGTCATTCAGAATGTAGGACTGACCCATGTGAGGTTCACGAACGACCGGCGATGTACCTAGCCGCTCCCTGGTAGTCTGAAAGCCGACCGTGTTGGTACGTTGGGTTCCCCGGTTGCACTAGAATGAGGTCGCACATCGCAAAACTAGCCGGGAGGTTGTGGCGAATGGTCCCCGCGCGTTTGTGTTCCTGTGACAGATACCCTCTAGCAGGGCAACTCGCTGAAATCCCACCTGGCTGGAAAGGATACGGGATGCATCGCTCGATCCCACTAATCCGCATCGGGCGGAACTGTCCCCGCCCGCGACCGAGGTGGAAATATACGCAGAGGGGACGTCTGAGCAGAGGCAAACGAAGGGGTATTCAGTTCTTAGGGAGATTCGTATCTCTACTCTGCTACCACACACGCTCTGGGGGGAACAGGCTGAAGGGGAGGGTGCGGCACTCCAGGGGTCCAGCCATCAGAAGGTGACCCAGTAACGGAGATGAGGGGAGTGGTGTATTACCTAATAAGAACCGGATACCCAAGAAAGGAAACACTTCCCCAAAAGGAAAACTACCATATATGGAAGTAGGCGATGAGTTGTGTCCGTATATATGCACGGTCTACTGCAGGCTCCTACCCAGTATTATATCCACGAACCTACTTCAGAAACAATCATACCTTTCGACCTTTCACCTCTGGATGTCATATCCCTCTCCCGGGGTCCCACCACCTCTCGCAACCTTTCTTCCCTGGGTTCGAATGGACCCAAGTCACTATCCGGAGCCGTGCTACCCAACGACCGATGACAACTGCCTTGGTTGTCTTCAGCATCACGTGACTGGACCCCGTGCGGCACCTGGCTGGGACCCACCGCTCCACCAATACCACGACGATCCCACGTCCCACCATGCGCACGCGGATTATACCCCCATATCTCCCGCTCAATATACGACCACGTACAATTCCGTCGGCATTTCCCACATCCTCGATGATTGGCATCATCTTCTGGCGGTATGACTGATCGTCTGGCCTGCAAGCTTCGCACTGACGGAAACGTCACAGGAACGCGGTCCGCTCGTTCGCGACGGGCCGACCCCGATAGAAATCTTCTCAATCCAACCTCAGGTTATTCCTCCCCCGATAGAAATCTTCTCAATCCAACCTCAGGTTATTCCTCCCCCGTCACTACTCATCCATGGAAGCGCTGATGAAGCGCACTCTAGCATGCCTCTCCGTCCTACGCAGAAAAGGGTACACAAACCACTCAATTGGATCCGACGGGCGAGGATGACAGCCAACAGGAGCGACCACAAGCCCTCCAGCGACCAACCCCACGCAACCCGGCCCCTCAAGAAATTTACAGACCCACCCCGCACCACGCAGAGTTTGCAGGTTCCGGCACCATCATATTCGTTGTCAATGGTGAAGAAGGGATCCGCCTCTCCGATGCCTCGGAAGGCAACTGGGTAGGCTTTGAAGGTCGAGATGATAGGACCTTGTTCGAAGGTGAACGCCTTCAAATTATCATCAGACTACATGTAAGCCATTCGATCAGCGTGCACCACCAACTCTGTTGTCTGATCCTCACTCCAAGCTCGTTGGGTGTTCGCCCTGGCAATCTAAGGTAAACTCCACAGAACCCATCCGCTTTGCGTCGATCTCACGTTCACCGTAGGTCCCTATCAGGGATTTCACGGCAAAGCGTCGACCGATCACAAGAATGAAGTTGGCCGCCGGAGTGGCAAAGAGTATGAAGAAATTCATAGCGGTACGTTCATGGAACATCACCTCATGGTGTTTGGATCTCATACGATTGCGCTAGAGAGAGAAATTGAATGGTCACGATGGTGGTCACACACGATGCGGTTGGGGAAACGTGTTGTTAGAGAACGTGTTTTTGACACGCCTGGTTCGCGTTTCCGCTGCCTCGTGGCAGCCTGAATTTTTTATAGAACGGTCTTCCGTCGCATCGCAGGAAGCGTCCTCGTCCTCGTCGCTCCAAGTCCGTTTGCCTTAAGCCTGCGTAGGCCGATGGGTCCAGCGGTGTACTTCTGAAGCCATTCCGTAGTCACGTGTTACTCCATATACCCTCCCAGTCCTCGAATGTGTGTATGTTCCGGTGTTTTCTGCGTAAACAACTGTGCATGTAGACCAAGTTTTCACCGTGAGACAACTGATGTGACCCCACCCTCTGGTTAAAGTTCAGGACCCAACCCGTGCACACCCCTGTTAAGTTGGGACAGCGTCGCAAATGCGAGACCTCTAGACGCCAGCTGCAGGAAAACTATAGGATGATCTTGGGTCCATCAC
>Ga0307511_10006080_pt1 | contig 12191 bp, 12 predicted proteins | sample 13_EM_MG_FD_200266 | JGI IMG/M metagenome (GOLD analysis project Ga0307511, IMG submission 200266) | Populus trichocarpa ectomycorrhiza microbial communities from riparian zone in the Pacific Northwest, United States - 13_EM | ecosystem: Host-associated > Plants > Roots > Unclassified | place...
AATTTAATGTTAGTATTATTATTTTCATATCAATTACATAATAACTAAGAAGCAAATTATTAAAATTAAACTTAAAATTTATAATAATATTGAAGAACTATATTCAAACTAAAACTAAAATGTACACAATACAATCAAATTCTTCTTAGTGTGACACAAAAAAAAAACCAAAGATAAAAAAAGAAAAAGCATAAAAGTGTAAGGGTTAGCGTTTGGCCCACCAATAGCGAACTACGCATGCGTGGGTCTATTTTTTTTTTAGTTTTTTTTTATTAAAAAAATGAACATGTCTTCCATCTTTTTTTAAAAAAGAAAATGTCTTCTAGTTTCTTAAAAAAAATAATGTCATTTTCAACTATTGAACATCTGACCTCAAAGCTATTTAAGCTAAGACATAAAAATGTAAGGGCTAGCATCTGCCCCAATAGCAAACTAGGCATGTGTGGGTCTAATTTTATTTTAGTTTTTTTCTATTAAAAAAATGAACATGTATTCCATCTTTTTTTTTAAAAAAAATATCTTCTAGTTCCTTTAAAACAATAGTCATTTTCAACTATTGAACATGTAATCTCTAAGCTACTTGAGCTAAGACATAAAAGTGTAAGGACTAGCATCTGGCCCACCAATAGCAAACTAGGCATGCGTGGGCCTAGTGTTTTTTTAGTTTTTTTTTTATTAAAAAAATAAACATGTTTTCCATCTTTTTTTTAAAAATAAAATGTCTTCTAAATCTTTAAAAACAATATTGTCATTTTCAACTATTGAACCTGTGACCTCTAAGTTAGATACACGTGCTAACCACTTAATTTATATAATCAATAAAACACCATAAGAGTCTAAATTCATTGTGCAGTAGGTTAATATTAATTGCAGACACCCAATTTTCTTTTCTTTTTTTAATCTTCAGAGATGTAATCACAGGGATAATTTCTAATATTAGTTCTGAGTTTAAATCACTGAAATTGTTACAAATAATCATCTTAAATTAAGAAAGATATTAATTTCTATTGCATAGATAATCGATGGCCGGCGTGTAAACATAGATAATAATTTTTACAACTAATATATTGCAGGTCCATGGCTGGCGTGTAAACATAGATAATCGACTCGTACTGAAGCATAAATCGATTCCTATAAATGCATCAGCGTTGTTGATTCTCAATTAGTATCATGCATGTTCACGTCCACATTAAACATGCTTGAGAATCCGATACACTGAGCTCCCTCCCTCTTTCCCAGAATATGATACAACAACAAAGGTGTTCTACGATAAGAGGGTTGAAAATGGCAAGCCAGCTACCCAAAAAAATCTACGTACGTACATGTTCTTCCTCCTTAACCGTGTCTAATGATGTTAATTCAACCATAAGCCGATCATACTCCTGTTGAACATCTCCTAATTCCCTTCTTAGCTGCCTCACCTGCACGAATATGAACATCACGAATATGAACATCATCAGCTTGATATTTGATCAATCATCGAAACTTAACTCGTCATTTCGAATGCAAGAGAGCTTGTCCTCAAGTGTGATTTTGTTACTATTTGCATCTGTTTGGATGCCAAATGGGAATCAACAAAACTTGGTTGCACTTACTAGCAAGAGTTCAGGGTTACTAGAATTGGCAGAATTCCACCACTTCAAAATAAGATCATTTTCTAGTGTATTGAACTCAAATCCCGTATTGTAGTTATTTAAGAAAAATAAATAAAGCCTTTCTAGAATGATGGAATTAAAAACACGAAGTCCATGATTATACCATTCCACTGATTAATACAGACAGGTAGCATACATACATATATACTGAGATGAATAGTTATGTGTGTAACATCCCCAATGGACTGCTATACACTTTCAAGCGTGATAAAGATGCTTATTAAATTTGAAAAAGAAGGAAAACATAGAATATGCATGTAATTATTAACTGTGGTGTATAAAATACCTTCAGATCAAGGTCTTCCCTCCTTTTCTCATGTTCCAAGCATCTGAAAAATAAAATAAACACGAGTAAATTTTCACGGATGCCAAGCTTAAAACAATGCAAGTTCCTCCAATTAGGGCCAAATGTTTACAGTCAGTCAATACAGAATTCTCCTGAACTGCATTTTGATGCTGTTCATCAAGTGCCAGTCTAATCTTTAACTTCACGACACTAGCTATCTCTAATCACAAAAGATCAATATACAGAATCCAATTGATATAGAACAGGGGGAAGAAAGAAGATAAAGGGTTGTAGAACTCCCTATCCTAGAGGAATAAGTTGATTGAGGGAGAATAAAACCTACAGAAAGAGAGCTCCTCTGGAAGGGAGCTGAGGGATATAAAAGAAAACCCTGTAGAAAAGGCTAAGAATTGGCTAGAAAACCCTATAACAGAGGGTTGGACAAGTATTTAAAGAAAATACTTCTCAATTTCAATATGATTTCATCATAATTGATAGAATAAGGTGCTTGTATGGACACCAAGCAACCCTAGTAATGGTCTTCCATAAAAATAAATCCTATAAAACTTCAAAGATAATAGTAAAACTCTAAAAAAATAATTAATTATAAATCAATAAAAATAAATAACAATCCTTCATCCTATTCTGCATCACCAATTACTCACAGGATTAACTCAACCTATACATTGAACAAAAACTGATGTACCGGGAATGTTATGATAATACTTACTTTGCATGAAGTTTCTTGTTTTCTTGAATCAAGTTCATAGTCTCCTTATCCATCAACTGATTCGCAGTACTCAAAGACTACAAAAGATTGCAGGCCAAATTAGCAACAGATTTCTTAGAAAAAACAACATGACAGGCAGCAAACAAATGAATAGATCAGAACAAGAAAATGAATTGCAAAAAGCACAGAGAAATCACCCATTTTGGTCAAGAAATAGAGAGCAAAAGCAAGCTATGTAATGAAAATAATCCCACAGTAAAGAAGCTGTCTTTTATGCGTGCGTGCAGGCTAAATTATATCGAATTAGAGTTTTTGCAGAAAAGCAACCTGAGAATCACCTCTCTCTGTCTTGAATGCTACTATACTAGAAATTTCTGGTTAGCGTACCATGCTAACTATTGTTCTCCTACTTTCACCATAGACAATGAATTCAACATCAGAAGTAAGAAGCATGGAAGAGACAGATTTAGGCCTGGACACATATAGTTGTGATAGCAGAAGCATAGACCAAATAAAATTTGTGGGAGATGAATTAAGGTCAAGGCTTTCAAGGGAATTGGGTAATCTGCATGCACTGCTTCACTTCAATAAGATATTCAGATTCATGCTCCTTACTCAGACCTGTATTTCCAAATTGTGAGCATCTGCCCTTGCCCCTGCCTGCCGTTTCATTCTTTCAAATTTGTTTAAATCACCATGCTCCTTCCTCTTTGATGATAGTCCTGTCCCAACAATAGGAATTTTCCCAAAGAAAGCTCCGAGAATGAAAAAATTTATTTTAATCAAGCACATGGGAATCTAAGATAATTATCTAGTATTATTCAAGCACAACTTTTTCATATTGAAAGGGTGTACCTGCAGCAGATGCTGCTTTCACACTAACAGAATGGTGATTTTGATTCAATGTGACAGGTTTTGTTTTGCCACCATTTGGCATACCATGATTCAATGTGACAGGTTTTGTTTTGCCACCATTTGGCATACCATGATTCAATGTGACAGGTTTCATTATACCACTATTTGGCATGTCAGGGGATGAATCTTGTGGAGGCTCTATTGGTGGAAGCTTTTTCTTGACCTGGTAACCAATCAGTCCGCAGTGGTAATCCCTGGCAAAAGTCAATAACCAGCATGACTTAAGTCATCGATATATAAGAACATAAATTAGATGCTCACTGTAAGGGGCATTTGTCACCACAAAGAATCATTTCAATTAATCAATTAGTTGCACAGATCCAAAGCAAATAAGGGGCATTTTTCACCACAAGGAATCATTTCAATTTATCAATTAGGTGTACAGATCCCATGCAAATCCATTTAACAACAAATCAAGTAATCAATTTAGAAAAAGGGAAAAAAAATATGGAAGCTTGAGATTGTGCAATAATCTTTTTAGTAACTTTGAACAACCATAGACAGTGTGTGGACACATAGACCAGGCAATTTTTGGAAGTTGCAAAATAGAATTAGAAAAAACAAGTGAAGAGCCTCAGAAACAGCAACATGACAAAAACTTCCAAATTACTCTAAACAAAGATTTCTTTTTGAGTAGAAATTGAGAAGCGTACCAGTACTCCCATGTCATCTCCTTCAATCGACCTTCAAGCTTCTGAAACAGGGAAGTTCTCTCAAAATCTTGTTTGTTATGAGTGGGCTCAACAAAATTTGCTTCCAGAACACCTATGGAAGTAATACTAGATTAGTGTCAAGCATTAATTACAATTCTGAACAAAATTCACCTCAACACCATAGGAAAAGGGCAAAAAACTAGAAAAGACTTTTAGAAGCTTCTCACCAACCACCCCTCTTCCCCTACTGTCTGCATAGCTCACAACAGGCCAAAATGGCTGCATTGCAAGAGAAAGAAGAGACCTCTCAGAAGTTTGCCATCATTTTCTTCAGAACAAAACTGAGCAAGATAAAGCTACCACTAAACCTTTTACATTACCAAGGTAAAATAAATGGTCAAGGCTCCATGCAAACTTTACTGTGAAGGAAAAGAACCACAGCAACACACAATCACACGGCATCTAAACTTCACAAAGAAGGCATCTAAACATTCTATGGAAATAAGGCGGTTTATTTTGGAGATGCATAGAAGGAAGTCAACAAGTAAGATTCTGTGGTCTTGTCCCCATGCTTAAATGGCTTTGCCAGCTATCCTAAACATTTCTATCAGGAAGAGTCCTTTCATGATTTGATATGATCTCACATCCACTTCTCATTTCTCATTATCTTTTGATGTTACAATAATTAGTCTGCTTTGGTAAAATTTTGTAATTCCATGAGCAAATCTGTTTCCCATCATCTTTAGGTGTTGCAATAACTATTCTGATTTTGTACTAAAATGCAGAGCATGACACAATTCAACTGATTTCAATTTCTCAGAATATCCAATTCTCCATAACTAGATTCCTTATTAAATCTACTTAACAATTATTAAATAGTAGCGAAATTCCTACAAACTACTAAGAGTTTAGAATACTTGAAAATTAATTTCCAAAGCAGTCCTTCCTTGCCCTTACTCTTTCCTGGTTCTAGACCTTAGATTTCAGAGCAACGAAGTAGCAAAAGCTCCATGAACTTCTATGACATCAACAATTAACATAACAATTTTGCTTCTGATACCTATCACTTTTCTTCAACAGTGGCAGTAATGATGACAATATGATACAGTCTTCTAAAAATTAAGTTTGGAAAGAATGATAAAGTCAATGTGATTGAAATCTTGTTTAAACTTCACAATGATGGAACCTTCAACATGCCACTCTTCTAGTTTTTCCTGTACAAAGTCCATTGTTTTAACTCCTTTATCTCAAAGTGATGACCATCTTGTTCCTTCCAAATTTATATTATTATTTAAAGCTGGCTTATAAGTAACCTAGCTATATTTCTTACTTAGTAAATTTTCCAATTGTTTAGTTTTTCTATTTCTATCTGCTTTGGGGCCTATAAATAGCACTCAAGTTATGTTATGATGCGATGGTTATTAAATAAAATAGTCTTCTAGAGAATTTTAATTTGTGTTTTTTTCAGTCATAAAATGGTTGTACTTCATAACAGCATTTATAAATACTACACAATGGACTAAAGGGCCAAAACCAAGGAAGAATGCATAATTCCAATGGGTCAATGGTTTGTTCTCATATCTGCCAATGCAAAGGTAAAACCTCCTAGTTAAAAGACACTTGCCAGAATAAGACGGTTCTTGTGGTAGATATTGAAACCATGGGCAGTGACATGTGGAGCTTCTTTTAAAAACCCAATTGTAGTTAAGACTTCAGCCTGCAAAATTAAACCAGGTAGGAACAGGAATTACAATCACTGAAAATCAGAATCATGTGCATTTTACAAAATAAGTATTAGATTAACATGCTAAACTTAGACAAAGAAAGGCAGGAAGACACGAACTACTTTTACAAATGAGTATCATATTGACACTGGAAAACTTGGACAATGATGGGCAGTAAGATATGAAAAAAAATGTCGAGAGATATGCAGGAATAATATATTTGTCATGAATCTTGGCAGCACACACTAAGGCACAATAGAATCACACACGCACACGCACACATGGTTTTCTGAGATCCCATTTCCCACTAGAAGAGAGAGCAAGGGTGGCACTACCCACCAATATGATACTTGAACCTCCAGCAGTTGACTCATAGTTATAACAGAAACAACAAAAATTGTTGAGAGAACATCGTTAATATGGTCTGGTAGTTAAAACTAGATGCAACTTGAGAAATGAGACATTCAATCACTCAATATTTTTTTAATGCAATGCAGAGAGTAACTGAACAAGGAGAAAGTTTGCAAGTAATACCTCTTTACATCCACCAGTTTGAGGCCTGTACACAATGAATTCTTGAAATTTGAGATCAAGGACTAGATTACGATGCTCCACAAATTGCCCCCGCAGCACTATTGTGAAAGTTTCTGGTATTTTCAGGTACAATATGGACAAATAAGCCTGAGGAGCATAAGATATCAGACAGTGAAAATCATATTCATATATTCCTTAGATGTGATTGCACATGAGCAAGCATGCATGAGTGAGTTATGATGTCTCCACCATGAACTTAGGTGGAGAGGCTTATCACAAAAACGGAGGCACTGTCTATGAAATATTACCTCAACTGTAAACTTGCATGAAGAGACAGATAAAAATAAAAAAAGAACTTACACGGAGTGAATAATGTAATCGATTGGCAATATGTTGTTCATTGACTGTCCTCCAAGCAGGATTTGCCTGTACTTTTTTTACATCCCCACCAATACGAATATCCTGCAACCATGCCACAACAAAGCAGCTAACTGGGAGTGATCGTAGTATATAATAAAGTTTAGAGGAGAAAACAACTACAAAGAGGCTGAAAGAAGTTCCAACCTCAGGATCTGTATCAAAGTCTAGCTCCACATTCCCATCATCACTGAACCACAAATTATAGATAATAACTTTTGTGCCATGCGATCCAATGTCATCAAACTGCACATCAAATTGGAGTTATTTTAAGAAATGAGCTTGCAAGGGAGAAAGACAGTATCAACAAAGCATTTCCAAATTCTAGCTTTCATCAAGAATCATGGTGTATCTGGAAGTTTTGTACCATTTAGTAGTGTTTCACTTATTATGACTACAAAGATTAATTGAACTTTTTGAAAAGATTTCAAGGTGCAGCTTGGTGCTTGTCGTTCTAATACTACTACCATCCAAATCTCATTCCAACAGCTAAACAAAAATTTCAGCTTCCAATTCTAGCAAAATTGTGGCAGAAAATATGTCCGGCCTACTCATAACACCCCCAGCTCGACATTGAACAACCATGAGAATTTTCTCTATTCTATTGCCCTACATCGCATTCTTTCTGAAATTATGTGCAGTATCCATTGAAAATGGAACAATCACTTAAACAAACACTTCAAGATGTATCCACTTTTGTACCATTTGATTTTTAACCCAACTCTAAAAAGAAGGGAAGGTAATCTTGGGGCAAAAATAACAATTAGATTTTTACATGCCTGTACACATGTACCTCTGTGTTAAATAGCTCAGAAGTTGTACAGGAGTAAAATGAACCATCAGGATATCATTACTAAACTTAAAGAAAGACTATTGTGTAATTAGTTGCATCAACTTGTAAAACAAATCTATACACTTATGAAGGAGCAGCATAAAATGCAATGAATGATGGCAAGTAGAGGAAAAGATATAGGAAAGGAATTTACTTGTTTCAGCAGCTCAGCTTCTGTTGAATAGGGAGACCATTGCAACAGCATGGAAAGGTTAGACATAAAGTATTCTTTATCATACCGATGTGCAATTTCCATATTACCAGTAATCGTGTTAAGCTCATAATCCACCTGCATATAGAAACAAGTTCTTAAAATAGACTCCAGAAATACAAGCTTGTAAACAAAAATGGAAAGCAGGGATAAAACATAGAAGCAGCAGTTTGCCACGTCTTGGAAACCAAAAGGTCAACAGCTAAGTCAGCTATATAATAACAGGATTTAAGACCTGTGGTTCACTAGCATCTGCTGAGGTCTGACCCAAGAGCCTAATATTTGGGATCATATAACCTCATCCCTTTAAATCCCACAATTTTTTTGGGATCTTCTCATTCCTTTGGATGAAAATATCCTTCGTGTTGTTGCATTATCAAATCAGGATACCATCCAAAAGACTAATAAGCAGAACCTCAATTCAAGCTGTTGTGGCATGCGTGTGGTACACTACATATACATGCTATAAAAAGCAACAAAATGCCGTCTAAAAAATTGCAATTATTAACTTTCCAAAAAACAATTCCCAAAATAGAAGAAAATCAGAAAGAAATTCAGCTAACATAATTAAGTGGGGAAGTGAAACTCACCATTGGCACCACTATTCTGTCGTGCCCTGTTTGTGTCAAAAATGTATAAGAGAGGAGACCAATGCTTTGTGTCATTACCCTGCTCATTATATAAACTAATAAGAAAACAAGATTGAAAGGGTAATTACATATTACACAATATTAGAAAACAAAAGGAGCAAGGTTTATTCTTTTTCTTCTCTTTTTTCTTTTTGACCTGAGATTGTTCTTTATCTTTTTCTTTTTCTTTTTTGACCTGATATCTGTTCTTTATGTATGCAGTGAAATCATGCGTAATTTGGCTCACCTGTTACTTTCATCTATACAGTTTCACCATCAAAGACAGGGAAGAAACAATTGTGATGGCAGAGGTAAGAAATATGTTGAAGATTAATAAATGAACTAGGAAATCATCGAATGTTTTTGCACGCATATTTGAAAATATATAACTAGCCAGCAGTGGCTATCACTTCACTTGTGCATGGTTTGTATAAGAATTGTAAACATTTAAATTCAGATGAACAAGTCAGTGAAAGTTTTAGAATCATAATCAAACCTATCACCCAAGTGGCAGCTGAAGACAATAACATCTGCCCCAAGTCTCATGGTGCTGGTCTTGAAGCCATTACCATCTGAAAGGACCACAGCTCAAGCAATAAATATGGAAGGAAATAATCATAGAATTCAGTAAAAGCACAGACAAGTTCTGTACATTGTCCAATTGCTGCTTTGGACTTTTTATCAGAAAATCCAAAACTCATGCATCGCCGGATTGCTTCAGGATCCATTCCACCACCATTATCTAGTCATATAGTACCAACATGCAAATACCAAAATCAGGAAGTATTCCGTTTTTTTTCAAGATAAATATTTCATCAACAAAGACTACAAAACAACTTGACAACAAGTCTTTATGTTTGACAAGATAAACACACCTTGAATTAACAATGCTGGACTTTGATCTCTTGGATTTAAGGTTTTATCTACAATTACAAAAGTGGCCCCGTTTTGGATCTATCAAGTGAAAAAAAAAAGGATATGAAAAGTGAAATTCACAGCTTGAAGATGTCACCATATGATAACAGAAATAAATGGTGAAGAGATCCTAACACATAAGGGTGACCATGGCATATATTTGATAGCAATAGACATAAGAAAGGCTATTAGTGAAATAAAAGCTGATTTGCCTTAGGATTACCACTTAACAGACCCACATGCGTTTTTCCAAAGAAGAAAGCACAAAGGAGCACAGGTATCAAGACTTGTGCTGTCATAACATCATCCAAAATGTTTCAAGAACCAAGCATCACATTGAACCAGAAAATGGACAAAGTCAATAGGTAAACTACATTGTTATCGTGATATCATTCACATGTATAAGTTTAATTAATGAATTAAAAATAAAATCCATACACATCCACCTAATAAAAGTGGAATTATTTAGCCTATGAACATACAATGAGATTAAATTAATATGTGGCCTTTTCCTTTTAAATTAGTAGTTTTAAGTAAATTATTTTAGAAAAAATTATGATTGATGTGATAAGATTTTCATAAACTTTAGATTCAGCTTGCTACGGTTGAGAAATGGTAAAAGTTCTATAAATAGTGGTTTAAGCATTCAAATGTCTACTGAGAAGTTATTTCACTTTTCTTATTGCTTATTTTTGGGGATGCACACGTGCACATGCACATACATGTGTGTGTGTTAAAGCAGGCAGTAATCTCTTGTCACATTTTGGAAAAATCATTAGAAATGAAAAATTGTACAACCTGCTATTAATATCAACCAAAAAAAAATTACGGCCTCCAGGTTCAGCAGATCACCTGGACAGGTGTCCCAACCAGTTCCCTGATATGCACATCTTGTCTGGGTTTCAGACACTGCTCTGTCCAGTCAAGAGAACATCTAAGCAAGAACGTACAAGTGTGACGACATGACATGTATAGGCTTATAGGCCCACTAACAATGATCTCAAAAACACCACACCACATTATTTTGTACTTTCAACAATAGACTACATGATAATCAAACTTGTATAAGCCAGTTAAAAAAGAAAAAGAAAACTGGCTACTTACCTCATCAACTGCATTGTCAATCAGTTCTGCTATGGCTGCAAACAAGAAAAGGTAGTTAGATGCAAACTCTACTCTTAAATTTATCATCACCAAAGTACAGGTGGAATAGAATACTGTATTAGTTGGACATACCACCAAAAGCCCACTTATGAGAAGTGGCATTTGAATGAAGAAACATGGGGTGGACATGGAGATAACTCTTGCCATCTGTTATACCATAAAGAAAATTAAAAAGAGCAACTTGGAGAATGGCTTATCGAGTACACACACACGCTGAAAAGAGATACTTCCGCGAATTGCAAAAGATTCTACCATCCAACTTATAAGACAAAACAGGGAGTAAAGCAACACCACAACATATATGATAGATTGCACAACAAGGTAGAGATTTTCAATAATAAGTGACAGTCATGAAATTATGATGAAAGAATTGATAGCTGCATACTTTGAAGTGTGGTCTCGGAATTGAGCCCATCATCATAATTCCCAGCTTTCCAAAATTGACGACAAAGTGGTGCTGGACATATTGTAGATGCAAAAGAAATGCCACTGTCATCCACTGGAGGCTGCCCATGCTCCAATACAATTGAATTACTCTGGCCAGTACTTAAGGCATTCAAGTTTCTAGTTTCTTCAGATTCTTGTCTTTTAGATTGAGTGCCAGACTTCCGAACCTCTGCTTGTTGGGCCTTACGGCGGTTTTCCTCTTGCACTCCTTCCCCAACATACCCTTTCTCCAACTTAATAGCTTTCAAATCAACCTTTTCCAAGCCCACCATCACTACAAAGTGAACAATGCTTCATCTCAAACAAATAAATAAATAATTGAGCAGATTATGCTACTACGGAAAACACTCAGAACAAAGAAAGTTGAAAACATGTTGCAACAGCATAATCAGAATAATATGAAGATGGGAAGACATCAAGTAACGCCAATATCGACGGAGAAAACCTTACTAAGCCCAAGACTGCAATTCAACTAGTAGTTGTCTAGTGAGTGTTGGGAGATGAATTTTCAAAATATAACAAGTTCCTTTGACAATAACTTCTTTGATGTCAACAAATTGAGACAAGGAAGAGGATAGAGATAGACCAAAAATGAGGGTTCTCACAGCAAGTTCCTTTTTCTCCCTTTGTAGATCTACTCGTTCTTTTTCTGCTGAAACCAGATTTGGCGACTCCCCTGAGGGTTCTCGCTTCCTTCCCTTCTCATCTTCCCCCCCACCTTTTCAGGTTGGGTTTCAGCTTAAGAATGTAGATTTCTGTGTCGACTGCGCTGCGGAGGTGGTTGTCGGATGGTGGCGGGAGTGGCCGTTTGTTGGTTGCAGGTGGTCCGGAATGTTTTCGGGTCTGTTTCGATGTTTGCTGTCAGTAAAATGGAAATGGAAGGATGGTTTGGTTTGATGTTAACCAAACTGCAAATTTGGTTTATAAATTTTATTATTTTTCTATTTAAGTGTTTGATTAAAGATTTTCCAAACTCTCACAGGAGAAAAAGAAAGTAGAGCTACACAAACTCCTCTCCCGAGACCCTTCTGTAGAAATGAAAGTTGAAACTCCATTATTATGTATTTATATCGTAAATA
>Ga0307511_10006082_pt1 | contig 12184 bp, 7 predicted proteins | sample 13_EM_MG_FD_200266 | JGI IMG/M metagenome (GOLD analysis project Ga0307511, IMG submission 200266) | Populus trichocarpa ectomycorrhiza microbial communities from riparian zone in the Pacific Northwest, United States - 13_EM | ecosystem: Host-associated > Plants > Roots > Unclassified | place...
TGCTGAGGGTGCTGAGGGTGCCGGGGGTGCCGGGGGTGCCGGGGGTACGGGGGGTGCGGGAGCACGACGGGCACGGGAGGCGCGGGGGGCACGGGGGGCGCGCTTGGTCACTTTGGATTTCTTCGGGGGCATTGAAATCGTGAGTTGCGTTGAATTCGTTAAAAATTGGATGTCAAGAATTAATCGAGTAAGAGTCACGTCAATGGTATGGCGCGCGGTTTGACTCGCTTTGTTTATTTAGTTTGTGCTCGCGATTAGATGAGTAAAGGGCGGACGTATTCAGTTCTGACGTCAGTGCGCGAGGTCACGTTTCTTCAGCAAACTGTTGAGGGTAAGGTCGTTGTCGGAACAACTCTGCTTTCTGCTCACAAGACCCCATTTCCGTCCAGTTAAATAAAAGAAACCTACTCCATTTACTGAATGTGTCTAGGAGCCTCCGAGCACTTGCAATTGGAAGGAAAAACTGGCCTTCTTTTTGATTTATTGGACCAAAAGCTACTATACAACAGATAATTAGAATTGGCCCCGCAGTATTATTTTGCTGTGGTCTTGGCAAAATTATGCGACTTCTCCAAGTTTCTACCCCACTACATATGAGCAAGCCAATAATTTCTGAGAAAAAAAACCCCCCGCCTGGCCATTCGGTGACCTCAAACTGTAGTATAAAGTGAACACATCCTCGCATCTGCTTCATCTCTTACAGAATAAGATGCAATTTGTGGTAACCACCCCTTATCTCGTCATATCCCTAAACATATGTATCAATAAAATGCTTTGAAACTAAAACACCTCAAATGCTGAACAAACCTTCCAATTCTGAGCACATGTTCTTGATATGACCAGCCACCCACCGAAGGTGTGCCTCTCCCTCTGGTGTCATGATATCCATGTTCCAGCGGTCAATGGGTGTTGTTGTCGATGACGGAATTCTTCAGGAATTGATTTCGGTAGCAGAAGGCCAGTAAGATTATCGGCTGTATAAAGACAGAGCCTTGTTCCCATTGCACTCAAACCGTACAGCCTCTCGATTTCAATGCTATCAAACAGTTAAATTATCTGTTCTCTCATCTGCTGATCGGCATAGTGACGAGTTGACAGGCGCTGAATTTGATTTAAACTCTTAATTTCGACAAAAGCGACGGGCTGCTTCTAATGCTTGACGATGAAAATAGTCGTAAAGTCCACTGATATAGGTTGCTCTGGCCTCTTGAACTGTGGAATGATCTCGTAATCCTCTTCATACGGAAACAGGTAGTTTCGTATTGAATGGTCCTTAGAACTCTGACTCGTCCCTCCCCCCTCCGGATTTAGCCAGATCGAATAACTTAGCGGTTTGTTCTGGCCACGGCATGGTCTTGATAGAACCGAGCACAACGCTGATATGCCCCTAGTAAATGGTGGTCAATATGTCGATTTCGCGGCTAATGTCTTGTTTGACGGACAGCGTAATAACTTTATCTGAGCCGAGAAGTGTATACACGAAAATGGTGCTCGTGTGGGTCGATGTTGGATGTTGTGAAACCTCAGTCTGGCTGCACTTCCGCTGGTTTAGTACTTATGAAGGATGAATGAGAATCCACTATGGTGCGATAATGATGTGTTCTGTATTCTGAATGTGACAGCCACGGGTCGACGTCATGATTGTGTGAGCCCGAAGGTTGGTGAGTAATGAACTCAAACTTGACGCCACCATATACTAGCTTCTATAGTGTATTCGGCCGCGGATTATCTACGATGTAAGAAAAGGAAGACGAGACGAGTCCTTCGGATCTTCTAGCTAATGACTATAGATAATAGGCACCTGCACCTGACCTTGTTCCGCCGATTACCTGGAACCTAGTTCCTTCACTGATGTCAGTGTCCTAGTATCAATTATTGGTGGAGGCGAGTTAGCCTATAAGTACTTACTAAGTAGGAGTCTATCTGGCAGGTAGCCGGTAGCCCGGTCTTCAGTGAAAAGGGCTGGATGTCGACAGCCTCAATGATCACCAGCTCATGTAATACGTCGGATTCAGTTAAAGTAGCTAGTCGTACACGAGCCCACCATAGCCAAGCTAGAGCTCATGTGCCGTTGCAGCCTTTTATCCTTTTTACTGACATTGATGACTTCAAACCAGATTACCCTCATAATTACGTAAACCTCTTGCTGCTCTCTCTAGTTCGCACAACTCTTCTAATTACCTATCTTATAACCTATGTGACACTGCCACTAGTAGTCGACAGTAGGGTTCTCTGACTTCTATGTTTTCTATGCCTTCTCAAGGGAACATATTGAGATCACGAACACCACCAGGCACATGCCTAATACGTGTTTTATAACCTTCCTAAAGCCCTCCAAAGCTCAAAATTTGAAGACACAGTCACTGAGGATAAACTTCAGTTCCCATCCAATTCCCAATGGAATTCTTACTCCACAATGCTGCGCTAAGACTGGTATTGCCCCGGACAGCAAGGTATAGGTATATACATTACACTTGCTTTGGTTACCTAAGAGCCCTAGGTAGTGACTACCATCTGGTGCAAGCTTGTTGTGTACATTTCAACCCACCAATTCGCATACTGTTAAATAAATGGGGAACTTGGATATATATGGATGCCGTATCACGATTGATATCTCCGGTTGGATTTAAGGATCCAAGTCTAGATTCGCCAAAACAGGCAAACCTAGCTAAATGAGGCCAAAAATCCAGCCAATCTCTTCACTATATGTAGCCAGATTTCACTACACAAAGAGTCATATCAAACCAAAGAGGGGGATGCCTCTAGGCACCTGATTTTTCCCTACTGTTCAGCTTCTCATTTATAGACTGCTCTTGACTATATTAAGCTCAGTGACTGACCTACTATAGCCGGGGCCACCCATCGTGCATGTAGAACGCATACGATCTACCAACATATCAAAACGTATGGAAACACGCAGAGCAATAGAATTAAAAGTAGAGAAATAAAAGCCGGTATCCCTGATATAAGATCAAAATTCAGTTCCTCGTAAGCTTTACCTTTTGGTGGCATTTCTGGTGATACATGCTGGTACCTAGTTTGGTTGGCACACTGGTACCTATTGGATATATCGTTCAGCGTGATCAATCCTAAGCCAGCTTAGTTAGAGTATTCAGGCACGACTCACCGGGCCAAGGGATAGCTGGATAAAAAGTCTTGAGGACCCTTTCACGTTCTTTATACCTAAGTACCTATTAATTTCACTATTTCCAGGGTGTCTTACGTGTGTGCAAGGACAATCAGCCCCATTCCTTCAGTACAGCTAGGATTAACCTACAGCTGCCAGGACGACAATTCTCTTACTCTTGTCACCTTTCCTCTGACTTCTAGTAATTTAAAGCTCTCATAATGTGCAGATACAACGGTATCCTGGTCACCGACGGATTGAAATCTGCCGGTGGAGAATACTGGGTAGGTTTTGACGGCATATTTGCAAATTCGGCTGCTGAACGGCTACTATAATTCTTCCCTCCCCAAAGTTCTATCTCAAGAAGGCACCATCATTTCTGGAATTTATTTTGCGCAATAATGATCAAGTTGGCGTCAATATCTCCGAAAGGCGTAGCAATTTTCCGTCTGATGCTTTCCATAGTCGTGGGTTTCTACGCAATGGTATCTGTAGGTTCGGCCTCAGGATTAATGCCTCGGGGGTATGGGTATGAGGAGTTTAAAAACATTGCAATTGATCCCAGAACGATAAGTTATGGTATAGCGTTGCATCAAAGCGAGTACCGAATACAATCCTTTAAATCTGGAATTCGGAAATAATGGAGAGTGAACTTGCATTAACTCTTGCTACTCTTAGGTGTAATGATTGGGGCAAAGCTGTATATCGACGATGGCTACTATATGTGGTATAATAATGGTTCTAGTCCAAGTGCGTACAATTCTCCCCATTGGCCCTGTCTGCGAACAGCCCTAATTAAGCAATCCTGCACCGATTAGATATGTGGCCCTACCATTGCATGACATCAGCTTCTAAAATAAAAATGTTCAGATACAAATTCCGAGCGGGAGAAGAGATCCCAATGGAATTTATCCCTGACCTAGATATTGAGATAGATATAACTGGGGGTGACGGAGAGCTCTATCAACTAGCAGGGTACACTGAGTCGTCCGGAATTAAGTTCTCTAGATATAATAACTTTCCCAATTGGACCGTGTTTGATTTCTGGGAGTGAGGTCTCCCGCAGAATGGGCTTCCCGTTGGCATGCGTCGACACAGTTCCACCTGCTAATTGACTCTCCATGGCCAGATATAACCTCGAGGAGAATTCCTGGGAGATGTCAACATAATCCAAACACAACCAGTAACACAACCAGTAACACGCCCATGAAGAGGATCAACTATGCACAGAGTATTATGGTAGAAGGGTTGGACAAATACTTTGTGCTAGGTGGAGAGGCCACAGAGGAAAACAGGATGGCAAACGGGATGTTCATTTATGATTTTAAGGAGCAGACATGGGAGCACAAGGATACACCGTGGGACATCTGATCGATGGGGGTGGTGAATCATCTTGTGATCGACAATCCTTTCAGTGGGTATATATTGGGCTTTGCTGGACGACTCAGAAAGGTATGTAAACCCCGGCACTAATATAGCTCTAATCACTCACACACAGCATCTTGTTGTGCTCTAGGCGGGCCGAATGGACCTGGTTGAGGTCTACGACCTGGAATCCAAGTACTGGCGCAACACCCAACTCGCCACAGCTGCTGATGAGCGTAACGCCATCCCAAAACCGAGAGTGAAGCCCTTCTGAAAAGGAAGAGGGAGCAGAAAAAGAAGAGGATGGATCCTCTTACAACATTTACATGTTTGAGGGTGGTCCGGACTACTACTCAAACCCGAACTCGAACTCGGACCCGGTTAGCTATAATGATATGTGGGTTCTCAGTATCCTTCGTTCAAATGGTTCCTGGTGAATACCGGATTATCTACCACGTGGGCACCTCCGAATCATGAGGCAATGGCGTGTTACATTGTTGGGGGAGGCAGCAAGATGCCTGTATATGGTGGGAGAGTTGGAACGTTAAAAACTATCATCAAGATGATATATGTGGCCGAACTGGTATCCATGTCTTTGACATGACGAAACTAAAGTGGGAAGAGGTTTACAACCCCAATGGTGGATATCTATAACGTGATTGATGGTGGCCCAGACGGTGGAGCGACATTATTACCGAAAAATGGTATGGCCAACTCGGGTATGGAGGCCACATTCAAGGGCATAATTGCGGAAGGTGACTCGATAGTGAAGGAAAGTTGAAAGAGTGGGGTCTCGGGTGGGGTAATTGCTGGGATTGTAGTTGGGGCATTCGTTGGTATTTCTCTGGTGTTTTGGGATTCCTGTGGTTTTTAAAGCGCCCGAAAGCGACAGCCAGGGGCACATATCAAATAGTATCCCACAGACAGAGATGCCGACACGCTGGCACCACGGGAACTTGACCTTGGGACATATGCACAGGAGTTACATGCATATATGCCAAATGAGTTAGCCTCCCCAATTGATCAGGGGCACGCGAGAGCCGAGCCGAGTGTTAGGGAACCGAAGTAGGAGGGGAGAAAAGCGTACAACACTCCACATACAGTGCTACCTCGATATAAGACACCCCCGGTATAAGAAACCTCGCGATATAAGAAACTCTCGATACTAGAATGATTCTCAAGCATTTGCTTAGTTATATACAAAACTGAGAGTTTCTTATAACGAGGTACACTGTATTATAGCCATGGAGGGGAGATGGTTCAGGGGCAATCGTATTATGCTGAAAGTGAGATTATTCCGTGAGCGAGGATACACAGCAGCCTGAGGTCAAACGGCATGCCGTAGTCTCCGTTGATGTTAGATAGGGCCCAGCCACCATCTAGGCCTCGTCACAACAATCAGGTTTCCTGACATATGGAGACGTCTCGCGACATCATCCTTGGTTTACCTCCATCTTTCCTTTTGTCTGTTTTTGTCGGTTTCGTTAATATCTTGTTGCCATGAAGCGGGTACTACAATACTACAAGTAGCGCCCGATTCGATTTTCTTTCATACTACGTTTATATACGTATTTCGCTATAAATGATGAATATTTTCTTCTATTCTGGGAACTGGCGGTTAGTTGTTACCAGGTCCGGGGTCGAGATAAATAGTGCATAGGGAAGCCACCGTGGATGGACTAAGAGAGAGTTCGGGCCGGTGCCCATGGTCGGTTTAAGAACGCTAGCAGCCACTTTCACTGCACGAGAATATTCGGACGATTGTCAGCCACTATTCCAATCAGATAGCGAACCACTCCTCACGCATCCCAACCAGACTGCAAGCGAACCATCGATCAAAATGTAGGCGAGGGAATGCTGAAGTCCTAAGGGAGATAGATTAATCAAAAGCCCAGCTACAGGGCACAAACTACCCAGTGCAAGGACAAAAGCGGAGCAGAACTCAAGACACGAACAGGTAAGAGCTCATAACGGGGGACTGCAGAAACACGAATTTTAGCATTTGAACTTTTAACAATTTGGCATAGCACCTACCTGGGAGCCACACAATTGGTGATATAATTAAACCAAGAAACACTTAGGTAACTGAAGGATAAATGTGCAAAGACAGAAACTTGGTGATTCGAAGGCCCCATGGAGGTCTCAAGAACTAAAATCTGAGTTTCTATGGTATATATTGATATCAATGCGAAACAAGCAACCCCCTTATTTCGACAATCCCAGTCGCATCCCACATCCCTTCATACGCAAGGGACACATAAGAGTTGGTCATGGATGGAATTATACACCAGTTGGGTCATACCGGGGACCGGATCGGCGGCAGCTCACCGAGCTAACCGCAGGCACCTCAAATATTTACTCTCTATACATACATATTGGGTACACTCGCAACTTGTTATACCGGAACGCCTTTAACTGGAAAACTTGCTATTACGGACAGACTTTGGCTGTTTTGTCCTTGCCCACCTATATTTTATTAGCTATACCGGACACTAGTATATACCGGACCGGACTGGCTGAGGGGCCCTTGACAGGGGGGCATCCCCATACAAAATATCCTGCTGCACCGGATTTTGAAGCCTGCAATACCCCCAAAGTTGCCTGGTATAGGTGCTGGCTAAGTCTTATCAAGTTCGTGAGGTTGTCTCCTTGGCACAAAACTATTGCCTCCTAGTCTGGTTGGCACTATTGCCTCCTAGTCTGGTTGGCACTATTGCCTCCTAGGTCAGTCTTGTCTCCCCCTGGCTTAGCGTGTTTTGGCTATTCCGGATGCTAGTTTGAACCGGACAGAACCCTCAGGATTTATGCAGTCTGGTATAGCAAGTACACTCTATTTAAATTTTAGCGGCCGGGTAAATTTACTAATCACATAAGTACATAGGTAACGGAGTTGGTCGAAAAAAGGCTTCATTGGTGGATCTCAAGCTAAATTCTAGGCGGGACCTACATCCGGGTTTCACACCCACGTGTGGTTTTGTGACACGTTGGCGGCGTGCGTGACAGCATATTGGTGGTGGGGAATAAAGAAGTGAATTTGTCATCTGGAACTCTTACAAGGGGGCGTCATTCGGCCGCCGAGGCGTCATACTATTAGAGCATGTTCTGGATTATTAACACAAGGACTGGGGAAAATATTCCCTTTTTTGTTTAGGCTGTTGATACCAACCAGGATATATTGATACTGGGTCGGAACTTGGCAGGCTCGAGCCGAAGGAGGGTGCCATTATTAATCATGGATCCGAGTTTTACAGTTGATTCTACTTTTCACGATCTCCAAGTCTCATCTGTAGCCACAGGGGACTAGGGGTGTCATTGTGCATACCCCATTAAATATATAGGAATCGTCTGCCGGCAGCTCAAGATCTTACAATTAGGATTGAAGTCACAGAGTACTGTCAGTTCATGGTGGTCTTATGCCAGTTCATGGGGGTGTCATTACCCCATTAAATATATAGGAATCGTCTGCCGGCAGCTCAAGATGTTACAATTATGTGGGAGGATTGAAGTCACAGAGTACTGTCAGTTCATGGTGGTCTTATGCCAGTTCATGGGGGTGTCATTGTGCTGTGTGAGTGGAGTTTCTACAGTGGCAGCTAACTTGATTATGTAGGACGTCTAGTCTCGACGTCTAACTGTGCCGTAAGTAGTCAATTGATTTTTGGCGTCTGTTTAGGGTTTTAGAGTTACAGGATACTAAAAAAAATGTTAAATTTGACTGCTAAGCTTTTTTATAGAATATTAGAATTTGCCGGGGCTGGTTATGGGAGTTCGGATTTTGATGGCAAACTCATGTAGCCCAGACGATGGAATGGTGCCCTGTCGACCCGTTTCTAAACCACCGAATTCGAACCATCCGGAGTTGGAATCCTGTATGAGATGGGTGGGGATACCTTTGGAGGAAAGGTAGCTACAGGGTGTTTGGCTTATACATAACTTCTAACATGAGTTAGCAGTGCAAACAATATTAAACAAAGCGGAAAAATTTGATACCTATATGGAAGAGCACCTCTCCGGAACACTCGGCTTGCATGATCGAACCAGAGCTAGGAGTCAAAATTCTCGGAGACAAATAGTGGGGTAGGTCTTTGGTCGACCTTAAGCAGTATAGGTACACACTAGAGTCAATCCACCACGCGTCGAGAACCCTTGCGAAGGATCGCCAGGCAGCAGCGCACACTAGGTTGTTTTTTGGCCATTCCAGAAACTCAGGTTACTGGGGTTAAGCGAGCATAGCACAGGTTTCGACGGAATGGGTGTTGCCATTGCCAGTGGCTTGTTTTCAAGAGTACTCACATGCCGCCCCCAATGGGTCATGCCTCAGGATGGCTTGTGCTGGTGGGGAGAGAAAAACATCGTGCAAGAACCTCTAAAGGCATGTCCAAGCTACTGGCGGGAGGGATACCGGTAGGCACTGCAGGGTTTCGTCATTGGCACCCGACAAGAAACGAAGCTGCTTTGCTCGAGGTGTCAGGGATGTTGGAGTAATTGAAGCGGCGAGACTCCGGATTGCTGCGGGAGGGAGCCAACATATTGCGATTAGGGGCTTGAATCCATACATGCACAGATCATGCATTGGGCTGAGGCATATGGTAGCCTGGTTGGCACATATGGCAGGATGACTCAAGGTCGATTGGGTAAGTAGTGAAGCAACATGAAGGATATCCGCGGAAATGAAGTTGGTATATAAGACTTTGAATTTTCCAGGAGGGGAACGGGAGGAAAGATCAGGATTACAAGCACAAGTAACGTTTGTTTTGGCAAGCTTGTTTACTGTACAACGTTCTTTGCCGTCCTCGAGAATATTTCACTGACAAGTTCTTTCAACCCTACGATATATATTGGACCCAAACCCTCTCCACAAGTCCATAGCAACTATTGGGGTCATACAAAGTATTGCTCTATTATCATCACCTCACCATATACAAAACTGACACCGAAGACTTGAAGCCTCAATTGGGTGAGACGGCTGGTTGCTACGCACGTGAGTACATCCCACCTTTTGCGTTCTCTGCAGCCAATAGTTGCCGCCTCATTCATATTTATTGTATATTGTCCCAAGAAAATCAAGAGGGAAATCGGGGGACAGGTCTTCCCTAGAGAAAGCAGAAAGCAACTAACGAGGGAGATGCATAAGATATAATGGTGCTAACATGCATTCTCCTGACAGATCATCGCAGCACGACACATTCCACACTATCGGTTGCAACGCGGTGCAATAAAAACATCATATATTGCCTCTTCCGAGGGCCTTGTGCCAACCAGACTACATATATTGCACACTTCAACGGCCCTCTGGGCGCTAGGCGTTGGCAAGATGTACGCAGACTCAGTGATGACTAGACATACCATGGTCTCGACCATGATACAGTCAGTACAAGCTACGAAACCACAAATTACGGTAAGCTTGAAGGGGGAAGAGAAGGGTGCCGATGTTTCCGCAAAGTATTTTACAACACGGGATACGATTGAAGGAGAAGTTAGCTTTGTGACACCCTCGGATACACGATTTGATGAGATATATATAGGGTTTGAGGGTAGGTTTGAATCCGAATAGGATCTCCGTACCCGAGGGATGGGTTGCTAATCAGAGCAAAACAGGCATTGCAAGAGTATGGATGGAACGATATGGAGCTGCTCCCGGTGGACCTATGCTATCTACACGAACGGTTGGTGATTCTCGACGGCGGGAAAGTTACCGGACTCCATTTTTTAACAACTCGACAGTTCCTGAAACTCTCCCAACCTGTGGATGAATCCTCACTCCCCCACCCGCAGATCGCAGAGAAGGGGCGCCGATATACATTTCCTTTTGTTTTTGTTGTTCCAGAGCGACTACTCCCCACCATGTGCGCCCACAGGCACAAGAACACCACAGTCGAGGATGCCCATATGCAACTACCCCCAAGTCTAGGTGACGGCACGGCACCAGCTTATGGTGGTTGCACGTACGATGATATCTCACCGGATATGACCCGAATCTCGTACGGTATCAAAGTAAAGATCCTCAGGCGCAGGGATAGCGATAACAAGACTGTCACTCTTGCAGAGGAGACTCGAAAGGTCCGTATACTGCCCGCATACGACGACCTTCCACCTGTCATGGTCGACCCTTCAGACAAGGATCTTGCTCTCCGCAAAGAACGTACAATCCGCAAGGGCTTCCTTAAGGGAAAGCTCGGGAGACTAGTTGCTGAAGCGCAGCAACCAAGCGCACTTCATACCCTCACCAGCTCTGCCTGTCCTCCCGCTACAATAGTCCCCGTCACTGTAACTTTCTATCCAGCAGATCCTAGCCTCCAACCACCAGCCCTAAACACCCTTAGCACAAAACTCCGCACGCATACCTTCTTCTCAACAAACCCAATCATGTACCTCCCTGCCCCAAGCCATGTTGCTCTCGACGGCGCTCTAGGCCGCTACCACGAGACCTCGTTCGTGGGCGCGCAGAATCTCAGCGGTGTAAAATGGACCCCTCACTACACACTCGGGGGGATAGCCGACTACTACACCACAGAACTAACCCTCCCCATCGTCACTCCGAAATGCAAATACCTCGTTCCAAGTTTCCACAGCTGTCTCCTCTCCCGCTCCTATTCAATCGAAGTCCACCTCGACGTACAAACGCCCGGGTACAACATGGGCACCCACCCTGGAGTTACCCTCAAGATTCCATTACAGGTCTCCAACCCTGTCAGTGAGCAAAACGAGGAGCATAGTGATGAGGAAGCGGCGGCGGAGGTGGATGAGTTTTTTACTCCGAGAAGTATTGCTCCTCCAGAGGGGATACCATTGCGGTCGGAGTATGAGGCAAGGGAAGGGGAGGAGAGTGAAGGTGCGGAACACCAGCTTCCGCCGTTTATGAGGGTTCATAGGCCGAATATGCCCCCGCCACCAGGATATAGCTTCTTCCCGGGAGCGTATGTGCCTGTGAGGATCCCGAGTCCAGTGGGGGTTAGCCCAGGGTGTGGTTAAAAGGTGAGGATAAAGGCGGGATGAGAGTGGAGCTGTGTTGGCACTGCTGCTGTTGCTGTTGTTTTCGACTGGTTATTCTTACGACTAATTTCCTAGTGGTAATTCACGACGCTTACGACTCGATATTTCCTGTATCTCTTGGTTTTTTCATGTTCACTGTTTTCTCGATTCTACTATGGTAAGGAAAAAGCAGACCCCCCTGCATACATACCCTTTACCATATATACATCGAAAACGTATCCATCATACGTTTCGTACGTTTCTATATATATATATGTTTGTTTTTCCTTGTGTATCTTATGCTTCTGGACTTCCGTTGACTATTCTATTATTATATATATATGGGCTGCAAGGGGTTGTAGGGCTATGGCTTTTTCGCAGAATACGGACTGGAGTTAATTGAAATTTGGGGTTTTGTTCGTGTGTGGGGGTGTTTTATGCGTTTTACTTGAGTTCTCCTTAACATATGATAAATGACAAATAGCAAATGACATGGTGACGTGGTTTTAATATCATACTTGGAAGTGCTAGTATCAGACCAATCTAAAATAAAAGTCACAAATTCATCCCGAACTTTAAGAGTCTCACCGGTAAGGTGAGTGGGTTTTTAATTCCCTCTGGGGTCTGGGTGGGTATGTTTCACATAGTTTGTCTACCGGTACTCGCTTCTATCTGCTTACCATTATATGTACAATATGTATGTATGTATGTATGTATGTA
>Ga0307511_10006084_pt1 | contig 12182 bp, 8 predicted proteins | sample 13_EM_MG_FD_200266 | JGI IMG/M metagenome (GOLD analysis project Ga0307511, IMG submission 200266) | Populus trichocarpa ectomycorrhiza microbial communities from riparian zone in the Pacific Northwest, United States - 13_EM | ecosystem: Host-associated > Plants > Roots > Unclassified | place...
CACCGGACTGCCCCGGACCGCGAAAGACCCGGCCAAGCTGCGGCGGGCGATCGTGGTGCTGATGTCCGGCCAGGGCCAGACCGGCCTGGACATCACCTCGTTATTGCAGGTCAGCCCCAGTGTTAGCTCGCGGCAGGCTCATCCCCCGACGTGTCATTGTGGCCCGCCTCGCCACCTGTCTCTGACCCTGCGATGTAAGCACGGAGTTGCGCTCGACGGACAAAGTGGCCACTCTTCGTCCACTCGGGACGCACACCGTGGATGCGCATGAGTTCCGCGAATTCGATTATCGTGACGCTTTTGGCGTTGATCCGATGGCCAATCCACTTGTCGTGGAGCCATCCAACGGGTAGCGCATCCTCAGCCTTGCCGGCGAAGGCGCTCGCGACGACGGCGAGAAAGTGGGGCTCAGGCAGGGGTTTCATCTCGTCGGCGCTCAAGTAGAAGTGCTCTCGAACGTACCTGCTCTTGCCGTTGGCGTAGGGCTCCGGACGAATGCCATCGGGCAAGCGGGGGGCCAGCTTGGCACGGGTCATGCCGCCCCAACGTTGCGGGAACATGCTGCTGAGGCATTGGGCAAGCGCACCTGACGGGAGCTGGTCGACGCCAAGCGCGAGGAACACCGCCCGACAATCGCTGACCAATGGCGTAACCACCAGCGTAGGGGTGGAGGCCACCGTCAAGGCCGTCGGGCCGGCCATGTGGGGTGGAGGGGTGTCATCCACGATTCCATGAACGTAGTCGCGAACCTTTTCCAGCGCGCGCCCGGCGCGCATAACTTGCTCGCTCGCTTCTTCGAGCCACTGCCCGAGTTCCACCCCGTAGGTCCAGTTGACGTCGGAGCCGTCTCCCCCTGGCGTCATCGAGCCGATGGTGAGTCCCAGGTAACGCAGAGTCTGGGTCAACTGCATGATGTGTTCGGTGTTGATCTCCCGGTTCTTGTCAGGCAGCGCTCCCCATAGATAGTTGGCCATCTCCGTCATCGAGTAGATGGCGAAGTAGGCGTCAGTGTCGTTGGCATTACTGAAGGTGCCCCACTGGTTACGGACGATCTCGTAGACATCAGCGGGACGGTGGTTCACCTTGGTGCTGGCGGTCATGATCCACTCGTCGACCTTCATGAGGGTCAACTGAACAGCATCGGCGGTAGATCAACAGATCGGGTGATTATTGCTGTTCAGATGAGGTTTTGGGCCCTCTGAGGTCTTCGGCAGCGGCGGGCAGGACGTCGCGGACGTAGTGGGGGCTGACCTGCAATAACGAGGTGATGTCCAGGCCGGTCTGGCCCTGGCCGGACATCAGCACCACGATCGCCCGCCGCAGCTTGGCCGGGTCTTTCGCGGTCCGGGGCAGTCCGGTGCGGCTTGCGGCCTTCCTCCATCGACGGCGACCGGACGAACACCTCGGGTCGACGAGCCACGGCCATCTCCGACAGCCGGCCTGCGGGGCCAGCCTCGCCTACCCTGCCGAAGATCACTGACGGGTCAACGTCCCGAGACGAGCCACGAGCACAGGGCACGGGTGGCAGCTTGTGGCCGCGTCTCAAAGGCGATACGCCTATGACGCACTTGAGATCGCACGTCAGGGTCCACGAAGATCTCCAGGGCGGCTTGCACCAGCGTAATCATCACCGTTGTAGCGGTAGGGCTCGATCTTCACGACCTGGCCGAAGTCGGGAGCGTCGATCATCATGCCGGCGCCGATGTAGAGGCCGACGTGGTGAATATTCACGGCGGTGCCGTAGAACACGAGGTCGCCGGGAAGCAGAGGCTGGCCAGGGGCGACGTGGGGGCCGGCGCGGAACTGGGCGTCGGCGGTGCGGGGCAAGGAGATCCCGGCGGCGGCGTAGGCAGCCTTGGTGAGGCCGGAGCAGTCGAAGCCGCCGTCGGAAGGGCCGTTGCCGCCCCATACGTACGGGAGTCCGCGCTGCCCGCAGGCGTAGTTGATAGCGGCGAAGGCGGCCGGGTTCGGGGCCTGGATGGCGTTGCAGTCGCCGGTGCCGACAGCGGCAGCGGCGTAGTGCTGGGCCTGCGTCATGACCTCCTGCACGTACCACTCGGCGTGGTTGTAGGCGAAGATCGCGCCGTGGAGGTCGCCGCGGCCGGCGCCGTTGTCGCAGAGGTAGAAGGCGGCGGCGAAGATCGCGTCGTGGGGGTTGTACCGCGACGGCGGGGTCGGGCCGCCGGGTGGGAGCGGGTGCCGGGCGACGACGGAGTTGAAGGTGGACAGCAGGAACTGCATCGGCCCACCGGCGCCGAAGGCGTTTTCGCCGCTGGACACGCCCGGGAGCGTGGACCGGCCGTGGTTGGTCTCGATCTTGCCGATGGCGGCGAGGATCGACCAGTCGAGGCCCGGACAGACCTGCGCCGCTGAGCGGTAGAGGGCGAGGTAGGCCGACGGGATGTCGGCGAGAGCGGTGGAGCTGGGCTGGGTGCCGCCGAATAGCGACGAGACCGCGGCGACGATGCCGGCGACGACGAGCAACGGGATCAGCAAGACGACGGCGATCGCCCCGAGCCCCGCCTTGGACATCATCGGAAGCTGCTGCTCGTGCTCGAACCGCCGGAAGCCGGCGGCGGCATCGGGTTGGGTGCCGGCATCGAGGTCGGCCGTGTGTCCTCGGCGATGACCTCCTCGTCGGTGACCGGTGGCGAGATGTGCGGCCAGGCGTCCAGCAGCTGGTGAAGCGCACGGCGGGCGGGGGCCGCGCCGCGGCTGGTCAGCGGGAGCCAGATTGGCTCGGCAGGGCTGGGGTGCTGGTCGGATGGATCGATCAGCTCGGCGGTGGAGGTGGCCACCGGTACGGCTTCGGGCACGTGGAGCGAGCACCACGCCTTGTGCAGCGCGTGCCGGGCGCTGGCCTCGCGCTTGGACGTAGGGAGCCAGATCAGCAGCGGCGTGTTGATGGCGGTGGCGCTCGCCAAGGCGGCGTACCCGGTCAGCTTGCCGGCGAGCTTCGACAAGGTCTCGGTGCCGAAGTCGAATTCCAGGAAGAACTCGATCGATCGGCCGTGCGCGGTCCATCGGCCGTAAGCGTCGGGCTTGACCAGGTCGCCGAAGTGCTTGGCGCACCGGGCCTCGGACCACCAGGCGGTCAGGCTGGCGTTCTCGTCGACGGGTGCGTGGCGGGCCCGGTCGACCAGGGCGGTGAACCAGTCGTTGACGCCGACGGTGTGGGCCAGACGCAGGCTGTGCGCGATGCCGAACGCCCGCTCGTGCCGGTAGCCGAGGTCCTTGACGTCCAGCCCGTCCTCGGCCGCCAGCACCGCGGCGCCGGCGGGCGCGAGCACGTAGTGCATCGGCGCGGTGCCGATCGAGACGAACGGCTGGAAGCGGTCCAGCACGCCCCACAAGAACAGCTCCCGCAGCCGCATCCGGCCGGACCGGAAGCTGGGAAACGCTAGGGCGGTGATCTGGTGGGCGGTGAACACCCGGTGCTCGTGGACCATCCGGATGATCCAGCGGTCGCGCGGGGTGAGCCGCCACGCGAGCAGCGCCTGGTGCTCGGCGTTGTTCGCGGCGCGAGCGGACGGTCGTGTCGGGTTGTGTCCCCGTAGGGCCCGCTGCTTGGTCGGATTCGTGATCACGACGAAGTTCCTCCTCAGGTCGGACGCCAGAAAGTCAGGTACGTCGGCGCGGATCCGAGCTGTGCGAACGAGCGGCTCCAACCGCTGGTACTGGCGGATCAGCCGGGACCGTGCGGATCGGCGTTCGCTGTGCGCCGGCACGGATCTCGCGCGCCCGGCCGGGAATCGCAGGCCGCATCGGTTGGGTGCGCATGGTGAAGGGCTGCGCCTCCTCGCCGTTCAGCACGAGGCGCGCGGCGGCGTGGTAGACGCCTAGGTGGGCGAGGTCGTGGTCGGACAGCCGCGGCGCCGTGTGACGGGACAGCTCGCGGGCGTCCTCGGGGCTGGCGTTGAAGAAGATCTTCGAGCGGGCGTTGGTGGACATGCCCTCGCGCAGGTCCCGGGGAAGCTGGCCGAGGTGTTGATGGGCCAGGGTCATCGCGACCCGGAAGCCACGGGCCTCGGCCAGCATGTCCTCGATCGGATACGGCAGGTTCAGGAAGTTGTGGCACTCGTCGATGACCAAGCTCGCGTCGCGCCGCTCCCGCTGCGGGAGCCGGGCCCGGCCGGTGGTCGCCTGCCACGTCCGAGCTACTACGAGCGACCCGATCAACCGGGTGGTCTCCTCCCCCAGCGAGCCCTTCGGGATTCGGACCAGGCAGATGCCGCCGTCGAGTACCTCGGCCATGTCCACTGTGGATTCACCACCGGCGATGGCGTCCCGGACGAACGGTCGCAGCAGGAACGCACGCAGCTTGTTCATCAACGGCGAGATCACCTGGCTGCGACTGGAGTCGGTGAGTTCCTCATACCAGCTCCAGAAACCACGCAGGACCGGATCGACGACGCCGGCGGTAATGCGGGCCCGGAAAGCCGGATCGACGAGGAGCTTCGGCAGGTCGGCCAGCGTCGCGACGCCTTCCTGCGTGCGCAGGGTCAGGCACGCGGCGCGCATGACGTCGTCGGTGCGCGGGCCCCAGAATGCCGAGTAAACCCGCCGGAACACCGACACGAGGTTGTCGACGGTCAGGTCGGTCTCGCCGCCGTCCAGCGGGTTGAGGCACGGCGGCTGGGTCCGGCTGTCGGCGTCGAACAGCACCACGCGGTCGGCCGCCGACTTCGGCAGGCGGGACAGCACGTCGGTGACCAAGTCCCCTTTCGGGTCGACGAGGACGATGCCGCGGCCGGCCTCGGCGTCAGCGAGGATCATGTTGCCCAGCAGCGTCGACTTGCCGGAACCGGTCGAGCCGAGCACGTGCAGATGGTGACGCGCGTCGGGAACACGCAATGCGACTGGCCGTTCGTGGCCGGCGTCGGTGATGCCGAGTGGCTTCGCCTCAGGCCCAGGGGTGGCGATTCCCGGCGGCGGAGCGACGGCGCGGGCACCGGCTCGTTGCACGCCCGGGATAGCTGCGTCGACGGGCAGGTGTGCCAGCACGGCCAACTCCGGCACTGACAGCAGATCACCTCGGCCGAGCAGGCGTTCACCGATCGCGGCGCTGGGCCGGCGCAGCCGGCGGCGGCCGAAGCGGTTGTGCTCGGTATAGGCCGCGAAGGACGCGGCGAGGGCATGGGCCCGCCCGCGGGCCACGTCACGTGCGGTGCGGACATCGCGGTCGACGGCGTCGCTGGGCAACAGCGTGGCGACCGCGTAGCGAACTACAACCTCGAACTGGGCGCCGCGCTGCTTGGCCACGATCGCCCGGTTCTGGGCCGCGTACTCCAAGGATGTCTGCGGATCACTGTGCAGCGCCCCGGACTTCAGGCCTACGCCCCTTCGGCCAGCCCTCATCCCGGGCGTGAGGAGGTCGAGCAGGCGGCCGGCCAGCCGTGTCGAACCACCGGCGTGCACACGTCGCGCGGCCCGGCGGGCCTTCGCCACACGACGGCCGGCGACCGGGCGGGCCAGCACCTGCACGCAGGCGTACTCGTTGCGCCCCAGTCCGACAGGCGCGCCGATCAGGGAGCGGATCGGGTCGGCGTCGAAGTCCGTCCTGATCGGCAGCGCTTCGCTGCGGTCGAGACGGAGTTCTCCGGCGACGATCAGCCTCCGGCAACCATCGGCAGGCTCGGGAATCGGCAGCACAGCCGGTCCGACGCGGGTATGCGCACCAGGCCATGCCGCTTCGACGGCACGCTCGACCAACCCCGGCGGCACTACACCCGGCACCCATAGCTGGATGGCGACGCCTGCCTCGGAGAAGACGTACTCGCACGCGACGTGCGGCTGCCCTGCCAACGCCCGACGCCACCCCGGACGGAGCAGGCCGACCAGGTTGGACCAGAACGCGATCCCGCCGGCCGGATCGACGGTGGGCGGTGCGAGCACGGCGATCTGGCGCGCGCCGTCAGCCAGAGCTGCCCGCTGACGCTCGGTCCGCCAGCGGCGCTCCAGCACCGTCAGCGCGATCGAGCACACGACGAAGCCGAGGACAGTCGGCCACCACACGAGCAACCACTTCTCCACCAGGGCGAGCAAGTTCTGGAACACCGCGCCGGGATCGCGGAGGTAGTCGCTGATCCAGCTGGCCGGCAGCAGCCCAAGGAAACCAGGCATGGCGAAAGTCCTTTGATGCAGAGGGAAGTCAGGTGGTGGCGTCGAGGTCGATTTGCTCGTCCGCGGCGTCGAACTCGTCAGCCGGCGGCCCGAGCTCGACGTACGTCGGCGAGTCCTGCGAGCCGGCCGGGTCGACGAACTCGGCCAGCTCGGCGGGACTGCTGGTCACGAGCTGGTGCTCGGTCGGCGAGGCGATAGACTGGAACGCGACACGTTGGGTGCCGGCGGAGAGCAGCCCTTGTCCCTGTTCGGCGGACAGCAGGAACTGCCGTTCCCCGGCCGACAAGTCAAAGGTCCGCGCGATCTCGTCGATGGCCTGCGGGGCCTGGCGCAGCAGGATTTGTGTGGCCGCGTTGGCCACGACAGCCTTGCCGAGATCACTGCCCAGTACATCGGCGGTGTCCTGAGTGGCCACTGTCAGGCCGGCCCAGTGCTTGCGCGAGGCCTTGGCCATGCGGAACAGGAAGTCGGCACCGGACTTCTCCTTCATCAGCAGCCAGGCCTCGTCGACCACCACCAACCGACGTCGGCGGATCGCCGGGTTGGAGACCCTGCGCCACACGGCGTCAAGCGCGAGCAGGGTCCCGATAGCCCGGAGCTCGTCGGGCAGGTCGCGCAGGCTGAAGACGACCAGGTGCCCCTCGGGGACCGTGGTCGTGGGCCCGTCGAACAGCTGCTTGAACGCCCCGTCGACGTACGGGTGCAGGCGTGCCGCGAGTTCACGGGCGACGGCGTCCTCGGTGCCGGCTAGTTGGTCGCGAAGGGTTCGAAGCGTCGGAGCGGGCCGGGTCCATGTACGTGTGTCGACGGTAATGCCGACGGACTGGTACGTGCCGGCGATCGCGCGGTCGAGCGAGGCCCGCTCAGCAGGGGTGAGCTCGCCGACCAGGACGCCGATGACGGTGTGCAGGAACAGTGTCCGCCGAACGACCGCGTCCTTCGGGGCGGTTCGGCGGCCGTCGGACCGGGCGTGGATCGGCAGATCGAACGGGTTGAGCCGGACCTCCGGCGCGCCGAGGTGGACGTAGGCGCCGCCGACGGCGGCAGCGAGACGGGCGTACTCGTCCTCCGGGTCGACCACTGCGACCTCGACGCCGCAGTACAGGCTGCGCAACAACTCCAGCTTCACCAAGTACGACTTGCCGGCCCCGGACCGCCCGAGCACCACGGCATTGTGGTTGTGCATCCGGGCGCCGAATCGGTCCCAGTGCACCAACCCCTGGGAACCGACGTTGAAGCCGTAGAGCACGCCGGTCGGCGCCGCCACGCTCGTCGGGTCCGGGGCCGGCAGGTCGGGGCTGGTGAAGGGAAACGCGGCCGCGATGGCGTCGGTGTCGAACGTACGGCGCATGCCGATGAGATCCAGCCCCATGGGCAGCGTCGACACCCAGCCCTGCAAGCTGCGGTACGTGGTGTGCTTGGCGTCGAGCAGCAACGACGCGCACAGCGACCGCAGCGCCGACACCTCGTCAACGAGCGCTGGCTCGTTCGGCGCGTGCACGGTGAGGTACAGCCCGACGCGGAACAGCTTTCCTTCGCCGCGGGCGACACGGGAACTGAGGTCATAGGCGTCCTCAGTGGCTGCCTCCACGTGTGGGTCGTACAGGCGCCCATGGTCGGCGGTCTGTCGCCGCCCGGACTCAAGTCGTGCCAACTGCTTCTTCAACCGGCTGGCCGCCGTCACCGGGTCGATGGGCTCCACGTGGACCGCGACGTCGAGCCGAGCGGGATACGTCAGCAGCGGGGTGAGCCAGCCGGGATGCACCTCGCGCGGGAAGCCGGTGATGGCGAACGACGCCACCCACTCATTGCCAACTTCGACATGACGGCTGCCGACCGAGAGAGCATCGGGCGTGAACGTCGCGGCCGTTGACGGCGGCTGGTTGTGGCGGGCTCGGGCCTTCATCACGACCACCGTCCGTCGTCCAGGAGATCGGGCTGCTGTTCGAAGGTGGTGATGACGTCGTCGGCCCCGGCTAGCCCGGCGGAGGGCGGCAGCAGGGTGTCCGGATTGCACGCCGAAGCAAGCACTGCCGTGGCTTGGCCGGCGTCCAACGGCGTGACCACGACGCCTGCCGGGGCCAGCAGCTCGACGGCTTCGCCGAGACGACGCACCAGCCGCAGCTCCGCCGCGCGTCGAAGCCCTTCAGGAACGCTGCTGGCGCCAGCCTTGCCGCGCAGCAAGCCACCGATCACCGCGAAGGGAGACGGACCGCCGAGCCCGTCGGTCGGCGCCGATGTTGCCGCGAACGGCTCGCGCAGCACCAGCAGCACCTGCCGGCGCAGCAGATCGGTCTGCTCGCCGAGCTGCGCCAGGTAGTCGGCGTGTTCGAGTGCAGCAGCCTCCAACGCAGGATGCGGCAGACCGCCGGCACGATCGACGAGTTCGCGGATCTGCTCGGACAGGTCGAGGCGCTCGGTGCGGACGACCACTTGCACCGGGGCGGTCAGGCTGTGCAGGTAGCGGGCGTAGCTGGCGACCAGCGCCTCCTGCTCGGCCGCCGTGCGCAGCGCGAAGTTCACTGTCGATGCGACGGCGACGACAGCCAGTCCGTCCGCGCCGAGGTCGATGACGCCGGTGTCGGTGATTGTCTCGGCCGGCAGGCGAAGTGCCGAAGGCGAGATTCCGGCCGGGCCCGGCCGGCTGTCGTCGGTGCTCGTGATGTGCGCGGTCAGCCACTCCGGCGCCGGTTGAATGCCCTCCGGGGCCGTGACCCGATGCCGCGGTGCCAGCCGTTGTCGGATGGCGGCGAACAGCAACTTGTCCAGCGCGATCCCGTCGCGCTGACCGAGCGCGAGAATGGCCGCGCCGGCCCCAACGGGAATCGCGAAGGCAGCGAAGACCGGGACCGGCAGGAAGGCGTTGCTCGCGTTCCAGGCGGCGTACAGCAGCAGTCCGACCGCACCGAGGATCGTCAGCTGGCGCGCGGTAAGCGGACCGAGCACGCGGTCCTGCATGTCGACGTCGGCCGGGATACGGACGGCGTAGGGCCCGGCGGTCCGGTTCTCACGGTGGCTCATGAGTCAGCTCTCCAGGGAGGATGAGGTGCTGCTGGGCTTTCGTGGCCTGGGGCGTTTGGGCAGATCCAGCGGGAGTCGAAGCTGCCGCCGGTCGTTCGCCCGAGGACGAGGCGCCGCAGGCGGTGGCGCAGCAGGTGTGCGCGGCTGTCGGCCCAGATCCCCCAACGGGAGCGGGTACTGCCCGCTGCGCGTCGGCCGGTTCCCCTGGTACGGGTCGAAGGGCAGTTCCAGCTGTGTGCCTCGCGGCCCAGATCCGCGTCGTGGCGCCGGTGAAGGCGGCGTCGGGCGGGGTCGGCTGCGCTGGAGGTCGAGCGGAAGTGCGTACTGGCCGGCGCTGTTCCGTCGACTTGCCTGATACGGATCGAACTCGAATTTCAGCTGCTTCCCTCCGGGCGATCCACCTCGCGCCGGCGGTGGAACAGGCGGGTGATGCGGTTTGACTCGGTCGACGTTCAGCGGAAGTCGGTACTGCCCATCCTGGCCGAGAATCGGCTTGTTCTCCGGCCAGTCATCGCCCAGCGGCAACGCGAGTTGACGTCCCTGCGCGCGGCTGGGCGAGGCCGTGGGCATCGCCTTCGGCTTGGGCGCCGGCCGGACTCGGCGCAGGCCGGGGAGCGGCAGGATGTACTGGCCGTCCCGTGTTGTTCGGGTCCGCGCGTACGGATCCGCCGGCTTTGGAGCGTGCATGCTTCGGCTTCGAGAACCACCGCTCTTGCCACCACCGAGAAGGCCGAAGGTCTTGTAGGCGAGGAACCCTCGGGCCAGCGAGCCTACGAAGGAACGTCCGCCACCGCCGCGTATCGATCCCAGGATCCAGAACGGGATCTTGAAGAGGACGTACAGCAGGGCGATCGTGACCAGCATGTTGACTAGGCCGCTGGGGGTGGCGCCATAGATGCTGAATCCTCCCGGCGCGAGGAAGACCTTCATCGCCGTGACGAGCGTGAGCGACTGACCGACCTGGATGGCAAGCAGTCCGCCGTACGCCTTCCACCACCACTTGGCGATGCCTTCGGTCTGCGGCAGGGCATGGCACATCAGGGCCAGCGGGGCGCCGGCGATCAGGATCAGCATCAGCGCGACGCGAACGATGTAGGTGACCAGCAGAACGAGCAGGAGTCCAACCACGACGAGCCCGATGACCGCCATGAAGCTCAAGTTGCCGAGCGAGCTGACGACCATGTTCTTCAGCGTGTCGCTGGCCTCACTCGCGTCGAGGCCGCCGCCCATCACGGCCTGGGAAAGGGCGTTGGCGAGCTGGATTCCGTTGGTCGCCACCCACAAGCTCAGGGCTCCGGCCAGGAAACCAACCACGAGCCGCGGCAAGATCTCCTTCACCGAGTACCGGTTCTGCACCGTCTCGTAGGCCATCACGAGCACCCCCGCGACGACCACCAGCAAGCCGTAGATCGCGAGCAGGATCTGCCACGAGCCGTTCCACAACGCCCCGATGCCCGGCACCGCGTCGGGCGTCGGCGTGCTGAGCAACGTCTTCGCGAGGAGGTCAAGCAGCGGGTTGAGCGCGTCGGTGATGATGCCCCGGAAGAACGTGTTGATCGCGTTGTTGACGCAGCCGACGATGTTCGTGAAGCCGCAGTCGCCTTCAGCATCACCGTCGTTTGTGGACGGCCCGCTATCCGGATTTCCGCTCGGTGGCACCGACGTTGGTGGCTGTGGAATACAGCCCACGCCGGTGCACTCCGGCGGGCTCGCCGAGGGCGAGGTCGTTGCCGTGGGGATCGGGAGCGGCACACCGTTTCCCGGTGTCGTGGACGGCGGGGCGCAGTCCGGAAACGGTGTTGGGATCCCGCATGTGCTGCTCGGCGGTGACGGCTGGCTGGTGCCTGGTGCGGCGACGGCCGTGACCGCGAACGCGCCGCCGAACAGGACGAGCAGGCTTAGCACGAGCACGATCTCACGCTTCGCGGGCATCGCTCAGGTCCCCACGATGCTCTGCAGTGCCGTCACCACGACCGGCGCCAGCGCCGCGAGGCCGTAGCCGATGCCGGCGGCCTTGAACGAGACCTTCGCCTTCTCGATCTCCCCCGGGTCACCGCCGCCCATCACGTAGCGGACGCCGCCGATCGTGAGAAAGGCCGTGGCCAGGCCAGCCAAGATGCCCATCACCCAGTTGCGGATGTTGGTCAGGACCTGGTCGATCGATCCGGCCAGCGCGACGATGTGCGTGGTCTCGGCGTGGGCGGCCGAGGCAGACAGCACGAGCGCGAGTACTGCGCACTCGGCGGCGATCGTCAGGCTGATGGACGAGATGCCACGGCACCGACGAGCGGTTCGACGCGTGCTGGGCAGGCTTTCCGATCGGCATCGGCGAGGCAAGCGCGTCAGGCGCATCGCGGCACCTCCGGAGTCGTGTCCGACGGCGCTGCAGGCCGCTCGGACGAGGAAGGAGACGCGGGATTCGCTGCTGTCCTCCCGCACCCCTGAACTCCGGAATCCCTGTCCTGATGGGACAGACGACCGCCTGCTTTTCCTTCTGCACGGCGGTTCAGACCGGTAACGGCGGGTGACGACGTTCGGCGAGTTGACGCGTCCGCGATGACCGCGGCGTCGGCGACCTGGTCCGCCAGGTCACGCTCGGCGGGATCCGTGTGGTGCTCGCCTTGTTCGCCGTCACGGATGTACGCGACCAGGCGCTGCTCGGCACGCCAGCGCATCTTCTTGACGGCTTCGTACGACAGACCGCGCTGTTCGCCGGCAGTCGCGAGGGGCAGTCCCTCTAGGCGGGTGGACCCGACCAGCTCCGCCTCATCGGAGGTGACGACGCCCTCGGCGACTGCACGGGCCAGGACGAAGTCGGGGTGTCCCCACGGCATGTGCGGTACGGCGGACCGGAAACCGGCGCCGGCCGGAACCGGGGCGTCCAGCGCTTCGCGAAGAGCGGTGTGGCCGGCGCGGTAGGCCGCCCACCGCAGCCTCAGCATGATGCGCGGCTTACGGAGGTCGACGTGTTCGAGCTCCGCGAGAAACCCGGTGAGCACGGCGGCGTGGATGTCGCTCGGATCGCCGACGAACCGGCT
>Ga0307511_10006085_pt1 | contig 12182 bp, 14 predicted proteins | sample 13_EM_MG_FD_200266 | JGI IMG/M metagenome (GOLD analysis project Ga0307511, IMG submission 200266) | Populus trichocarpa ectomycorrhiza microbial communities from riparian zone in the Pacific Northwest, United States - 13_EM | ecosystem: Host-associated > Plants > Roots > Unclassified | place...
AAGAGCGGAGAATCGCGTAGCAGGTCTCTGCCCCTGGGCAGCCTATATATTGTTTGATATCCGCTCGGTCGAGAAAAGCCAGGTCCTAAGGTGCAGTCAGTGGTGAGGATTCGACATATCCATGGTCTATACTGAGAAAATACCATTGTATTAGGAAGATTGGTGGTTGTCAGCACGATGACCTGTGCTCCAGCCTTCAGTATTAGCAGATCATCTAGGAGTAAAAGGGGCGTATCTGCTACATTGTTCCTATACCGTAGTTTGTCCAATGCTGTTAACAGGGCATTGACAACCTATGATCGTTAGCGAGGGTGGAGGGCAAATTCTCCAGACCGATTACCCTGAGCGAGTCTATGGGTTCATTTCCGGGCATGGCCTCCCGTGCTGATGCAAGACTTTCTACCTCGTCTTAGGCAGATTATAGCATTAGTATAGTACGGTTTGAGCGGCGAGGGTCGAAAATATTCACCAATTAGAACCAAAACAAAGAGATCCTCGTCCTCCAACATCGTCAAGATGCTATCAAATAACCTTCCTACCAGTTTTCCTGATTCAGAAAACCATTTAGAGCAAAGTGTATGAGCATTAATCTCAACAAGCCGTGTGCGAGAGAACCGGGATGATAGCCTGATTGAAAGCTTCTGTGCAAGTGCGCGACTGAACAACCCACCAGCACTGAGTCAACAGGACATCGAAATCTGGCGCACTTCAAGAATGAGGCCCAGTACACCTTACCATAAACTTGTCTTTCCACTACCTACGAGCAGCTATGTATCAATATAATCCAACAGTGGCCCTTCCCCCAAAAAAGCGGGCTCACCTGGTGGACCATGTAAGAGGATAAGCCTAAATTATCAGCCAATGGTAGATATTTGTTTAAGCCCTTATGGATGCACATGCCTATTGAAGCTGATGCATTTGAAATTGACCTGCTTATCGGTAAAGAACACTATAGGAGCTTAGTTAGTTCAATAACAAAAGTCAGGATATCCAGTGTAGCCCACTTATTGTAGTGATGTAGTGGAGCAACTTCGTTTTGACATCGGGATAGTAATAGAGACTGGAAAATTTAGCACTTTCCCCAGCAGGACGTTTGGGTAGCTATACTAATCCCAGGAGCCGTCAAGCTGGTCGGCGGGCAGCTCCAGGACCCTAGCAGCTGGCTGCTCATCCGCATTGTCAACCTCATCAGTGTGTAAATATGACACTGCTGAACCAGCTCCTGTTTGAATTTTGTAGGTGTGAATTTGCAGCTCCACATTAGCTAGAGCTAGTAGCTCTTCATTCGACCCTACAGCTTCAACCACACATATGGCTTCGACGGAACGACAGAGGAGTTCTGGAGGAGAACTCGATTTTGTAACTAGGAGCCAATCAACATCAGTCTCAGTTACCTTCTCTGGACCAGAATGTTATACATACTATATTCGGTCATGTCCTGGCCGATTTGCAGCGACGTGAAATTGTCTGACAGCCAATGGCGAATACAACGAGTGACAGAGTCTGGACGCACATTTGAGACAGGCACAAGCCGAACTTCTATGTGCAGGGTTATTCTTCGGTTTTGCGTACTTGGGCCTGCCTGCGTCAACGCTGGTGGCACGGGAGAAGCTGCAGCTGGTTCCATTTGACCAGTATGCATCAGTGGGTTGGGATGGTGAGGATATCGGTGATACTGTACCTAGCGTTGCTGCATGCACTTAGAGTTGGCAGAGTATTCAAGGCTAGCTACTGTATGTATGTATGTACTGTAGGTATGCACAAGTAGGTAGGTACTGTACATGTGCATAAGTCTAGAACATGCAGTTAATTTGACGTCTAATAGCGGTTGATGCAATACAGAATGCAGGGTCCTACAGCTTCTCCAACAGGGTACTGTTGGCATCCATTCTTGGCGAAGCCCGCGATCTGGAAAACATCAACGCCACTCAGTGCCTTGAATCCAGGGCTCGACCTCAGGCACTGCTCACCGTCAAGAGCGTGTCTATTATCTTATCCTGCTACACACTCTATTGTGCCTCATGGCCTGAGCCCAAGATGGAGCAACTACATTACTACTACCCGACTATACAAGATGACGGCGACGATCTTACAAATCCCAGGAACAGTAAGTAATACCGTACCCCGTTCAATGAGAGTGTCTATGGATACTAACCCGCTTTACAGATCAGAAGGACCTATATACTCAGTTGGTGATATCGGGGTCCCTGGGCCTCAGTGCGTTTCTTACATTTGCTGTTTTGCGACCACGATGGAGCAGTCTGTATGCCGCACGAAAAAAGCAGAGAGCCACCGCATCGTCATTACCCGACCTACCCGATACCTTGTTTGGCTGGATACCCGTGCTTTATAGAATCTCTGAGAAGGAAGTCCTGACTGCTGCAGGGCTAGACGCATGGGTGGTATGCTCTGTTCTCCAATAGCCCTTGGTAATGTGCGCTGCTGACTGTAATATAGTTCTTGCAATTTTTCAAAATGGCTATTAAATTTCTAGCGATAGCAGCTGTTCTTTCCGCCTCAGTTTTGATGCCCATACACTCCCATTTCCGTGATGACGAAGTTGTCAAACCTAAACAGTTGGTACGAGATCCGCAGTCTTTGCAAATGATGATGGCTGCCCCGTTAATGAAAGCACCACATGAGAAAGGCAGCAATGAGTACTTATGGGCACACCTCATCTTTGTGTATCTTTTCTCAGTGCTTTCGTTCTACTTCCTGTATACATATACATTGAGGGTCATTCGGGTACGACAGGACTACCTCGGGCATCAATGCACCATCACCGATAGGACAATTCGTCTCTCGGCAATACCACGTGAAATGAGGTCAGAACAGGCGATCAAGAATCATGTGGAGGGTATGGGGATTGGGACCGTCGACTCCGTGACAATCTGTCGGAATTGGAAAAGTATAGATGATTTGATGGAGCAGAGGGATACTCTAGTAAGGAAGTTAGAGGAGGCATGGACGGTATATTTGTCGCGGAAAAGAATACAGAGGAGTATGGAAACGCTACCTATCGCACAACCAGACCCACCTTCACCTCAATCTGCCACGAGCACAGACGAGGAACCGCTGTTAGATGGCCACGGACCCCCCCGCTATAACAAAAAACGACCCCAGATCACACTTCGACACTTCTCGTTTCAATACTGTTTACCTAAGTTAAACAGCAAGAAAGTGGATGCTATTGACTATTACACAATGAAACTTGAAGTTCTTGATGCGCAAATCGAGGAGACAAGAAAGCAAGATTTCGGAGCCTTACCACTTGCATTCGTTACCCTCAACTCTGTCGCTGCTGCTGTAAGTGTTAAGTTTTACGCTACAATTTTTGTGTTGAAGTCCGCCGCTAAACCATAACTAGCAAATGGCCGTTCAAGCAGTCCTAGATCCCAAGCCGGCGGAATTTGTGGCTCGCCCAGCGCCTGCCCCATCAAATATCATATGGCGGAATACTTATATGCCACGCTACAAGAGGATGCTGAGGTCATGGTCAATCAGCATTTTTATATTCGTCTTATCCGTGTTTTGGTTAATACCTGTTGGTATACTTGCAGGGTTGCTCAATATCAGAAGCATACATAAAGTGTGGCCCCAGCTAGCAGATCTCTTAGAGCGCAGTGCGCTTGCAAATTCTCTGGTGTCGAACTTCTTGCCAACTGCCATCTTGACCTTGCTCAATGTTGCAGTTCCGTACCTTTACGATTGTAATTACCCTTCCAGTTTCATTTGGTTGACAGCAACTAATCTAGCATTTTTTAGACCTTTCCAACCTGCAAGGCATGATATCTCAAGCGGATGTTGAACTTTCTGTCATTAGTAAAAACTTCCTTTTCACCTTTTTCAACTTATTCTTTGCTTTCTCAGTCTTGTAAGTACTTAGGACTTTTGTTGACCCTATGGACCATCATCGTTGTTAACCCGAATATAGTGGCACGGCCTCAAATATGTACAGTGTCTTAAAAGATGCACTCAAGGATACTACCCACATCGCCTACCTTTTAGCACAGTCACTACAAGCCCTTGCACCATTCTACATTAACTTGATTGTGTTGCAAGGCATAGGCATGTTTCCTTTCCGACTACTGGACTTCGGCACCGTTGCATTATATCCAGTTACATTAGCAGGTGCAAAAACACCAAGAGGTAAGACTTGAGCTTTGTCATATTTACCCTGAAATTCAGTGGTTAACCAATATATACATATAGATTTCGCTAGGCTCCATCAACCTTCCCTTTTCTCATATGGCTTCTATCTTCCGCAGCCAATCTTGATCTTGATTCTATGCATCGTCTACAGTGTTCTTCCTTCTGGCACATTGGTCCTCGCATTTGGTCTTGTTTACTTCCTTATCGGCTATTTCGTTCACAAGTACCAACTTCTCTACGCCATGGATCATCCGCAGCACTCCACAGGGCAGGCATGGTCAATGATTACATACCGTTTGCTGATTGGTATTGGTTTGTTTCAATCCGCTATGGCAGGCTGGTTGGCCTTAAGATTAGCCTTTGTTCGTGCGCTCTTGATAGTACCACTGATAGCATTTACATTGTGGTTTGCGTGGTTTTATAGAAGGACATTCAGCAGCCTGAACAGGTACATCGCATTAAGGGCGATTGCAGATGACACAGGTGGGGCTGGGACTAGGAGTCCACGAGACCCCGAATGCGCAGTTACAGAGATGACGGTGGACGAGCGTAGAGAGCAAGGCCTCGGGTTCATTAATCCGAATCTAATTGTGCCACTTAGCGATGTTTGGGTAAAGAAGATTGCCAGAGACTACCCGTCACGGGAAAGTGGTAGTAGGGAGTGAATATTCTATTTACATGAACTTCTTTGGATACTTCTGCAACGCATTTTAGGTTCTAATACTCTGATGTTATTGTTTTCCTCAGAGGAGGGGATACACTTGTATTCCCTTCATTTCTCAGTTTGTTACTATAGGTTATGGTGCTGTAATATTAATATGTACATTACACAGCATTTTCTAACATCTACCATGAAACCACTGGGCCCTTGTCAGGTTTACTTCATCACAATATTGTTGATAAAGCACATTTTAAGTACTCCGTACAATAATAATAGTCTCCATATGATAGCCAATATGGGCTACTTCGAGATTCCATCAGTGCAAAAAACTATCCACCGCGGCCGCCTTTGATACACATCTCAGTCGAATCTCCTCCTGGAGGCTTCTCCTGTCCAACCAAATGTCTCGCCCACGCCAGAAAACCAGTCTTTGACACTGTCAACAACCATTTTGGCCATCCCAGGCCCGCCCCTTTTGCTCTTTCCAGTCTGTGGCCTGTCCCCAGCAACTGCTCCCTGTAGCTCGCTGGTACTAGGGAGGACATTCTCTCCAGCCGTAAGGGATACAAACAGCGCGAATGGGATAAGCCAGACTATACATCGAGTGGTTAGTGAGACGTACGTGCTGTCTGGAAAATGACCATCAGCATACCACAAAGTCCAAAAAAAGCGCTGATTTCGCTAAACTTTGCTATTTTGTTTGTATAATATGGGTCTGAGCTGGAGTAGCCATGCATTGGGCTTCCTCTCCCGTATCCTCGGGCGGCTTCCTTTGCTATTTCACGTTGCAGAAGGACTTCTGGTGGAGTAGAGAAATGTCGGAACCAGAGGAGGTGGTTGGCCACCACCGACACTTGTGGCCAATTTCAGCAATTCGCATTTGACTATGGATCATAGGATAAACGTACAGCAACTAGCGATAAAAATGCTGTCATTGAGTTTCACCACTGGGAATCTCCGGAGATTGAGCATGTACACCACATGACAGGCTACCGAAAATAAGGTGAGAAGGACTGGGAAGCCATCAAAAACAATCAAGAGAAAGTGGATGGCAATTATTATTTGTATTAGGCGAGTGAGAATTTTCTTCGAGAGAACCGTATGCTCCTCGACCAGTTCAGAGAGGTAGTATAGCCCGGAAGCTGAGCATGGGCGTTAGCACTACGCCAGAGCAACATCGGGGCAGGGAAACACTACCAATAGCGAGAGTCAAGAAGCAGAAGCCGACAATGATACCTAAATAGCTGACTATCGGAAGAATCCACATTGTAGGATGTGCGGTCGTGGGGGCTTGGGATTCGTCTAGTTATATTATAGTTACGTCTGTTCCTGAAGGTTGCCTTGTAAAGCATGTTTTTCACGTGGCATGAAGTCAGGTGACACTTATCGATAAGAAAAATATTATGGCTAATGCTCAAATAAGAGTTCAAAGAATCAAATGTCCACAGAACAATATCTATAAACAGTGCTAACACATCAAACAGGATTGTGAGGTGTAAGAAGGAGTATCAGCAAAACAACTATCAACCCAATCGCTCCACCCTGTTGAGCTTTCGTGCGGTTTTGATTTGACTTCGAGTGTTTTGCTAGAGATTGAATAACAATATTAGCATCTTGCTTCATTCCATCTAGGAACGCGAGAGTGTGCTGACCCCTCTAACCGGTAAGCTCATAGCATGCCTCCTTCCTCTGTATGTTCCCATGTCCCTTAGTCTCTTGATATCCTCTTGAATCTTCCTCCGCAAGTCACTCTCTATAGGCATTTTGGTGAGCTCCAAAGTCACTGCCGTCGTTTTCGAAGTAGACAGATTTCCAACAAGCGCCCTGTCGTGGATAGCCAGCTTCGCGCAGAGCCTAGCTGCAACGTTGGGTCCTACCCCATAGAAGCCCGTAAGAGCTTTCTATAGAGGTACGCATCGCATTAGTGCAAGCCGCTGGGGGGGGTTGATGGGGTGCCGCTGGTACCTTGACGAGGACCCCTTCGGGAATGTTGATTCCGCCGATGAAGACCCTAGAAGTCGTGTCAGTACATCAGAGGCCGTGAACGAATGTGCCTGGACACGGGGCTCACATTGCTACCAGGGGGCTGGGTCAATCCGGTTCTTTGGTGTCTAGGACAGAAATCCTTCGGAATACCAGACTATCTCGGAAGTGGATTTAGGAACCGCATCCGCTGCTTAGTCATGTCAGGAGTCCGAGCTCGAGAAATAGTATGGAGCGTGAGCACAACATAACCTTGGATATGCCTACGTGTATAGTTTCGGCCCGGGAGTATATAATTGTTGCTGTTTGTTTGGCTGTGGCTCACCGAGCCTAAAGTAATGCCCATATGAACTCTCTCCGGGATCCGTTTGCAATCCGGTCCAAGCCCGCACTCGCTATTCTTATCCAAAAGGCCGCTTCTGCAAGGACTGAAGCTATTGAAGCGGCATCTAAAATCGAAATTCCAACGTTCGAAACCATCGCAGAAAATACACAGGCGAAACTCGAATCACTTGCCGAGTCGATGGCTTTTTCAGTCCCCAGGAACGTACCCTCTTTTACAAACCCGAACCGAGAGCGAGACGATCAGGTATGGAGCGCTGTGACTGGAAAGGTATATTCTCCGAAGTCACCAAGCGGGGGCATAGGAATTGGGAGCATTACTGGAGCTGCGGGCGGCTTCTTCAAAGACAGAGAGTTGCCGATGTATAAAGATAAGCCGTACTACCATACGGGTTCCTACCGACGAAAAAAAATATGGCAGCGTAAAGGGTTTTGGGGGATTCTAGTATTTTTCATATTTGGTTTATATTGGTTTGGGACATTCTCTGGGGAGCAGCAAGATAGGACCAAGAAGATACCTTTCTTCAGGGGGGGGAAGTGGCAATGGAAGTCTGGCGAGGAAATTAACTGGAATGAACGACGGGAAAAGGTGAAGGAAGCTTTCGTGCTGAGTTGGGATGGTTACGAGAAACACGCCTGGGGTACGCCCTCCCTTTGAATTCATTTCACTTTTTGCGTCAAAACTCACAGCTTATGTACAATCTAGGCTACGATATATGGCACCCAGTCAGCAAAACCAAGATGCAAATGGCCCCAGAAGGCCTTGGGTGGATCATCATTGATGCACTTGACACATTGATGCTCATGAACCTGACGACACAACTGTCACATGCTCGACAATGGGTTTCCCAATCACTCAATTGGGAGCAGAATCAAGATGTGAACACCTTCGAGACAACAATTCGGATGATGGGAGGACTCCTCTCTGCGCACTACCTCCAGAAGGAGCTGAATATTATAGCGGAAGATGACAACAATGACCTCTATCTAGAAAAGGCCACGGATTTAGCTGAGAGATTGCTTGGGGCATTCAACACGAAATCCGGCGTGCCATATGCCTCTGTCAACTTGAAGACCACTGCTGGAATCCCTTCACATGCAGATAATGGCGCTTCTTCCACGGCGGAGGCGGCAACGTTGCAGCTGGAGATGAAATACCTGGCAAAACTTACGGGCGAGGCAGATTATTGGAGGAAGGCAGAAATGGCCATCCAGGCCATTGACAATAACGGTGCGAAAGACGGACTGGTCCCAATTTTCATCTACGCTACAACTGGCGAATTCCGAGGGCATGAAATCAGACTGGGCTCCAGAGGTGACAGCTACTATGGTATGTTATTGTTCTCTCAGTATATTCCAATACAGAACTAACGTCATTAACCAAGAGTATCTACTCAAGCAATATCTCCAAACAAATGGCCAAGAATCCGTCTACCTAGACATGTACAATGAAGCCATGACCGGAGTGAAAACTCATCTATGGAAGCATTCACTTCCTTCTCACCTCTCTTTTATTGCGGAGTTACCCAACGGGGTTGATGGGCCCGTATCCCCAAAGATGGATCACCTAGTCTGCTTTTTAGGTGGCAATTTGGCTCTGGGGGCTACTCAAGGAAAGACTGTTGTTGAGGCCCGCAAGGAAGAAGGGGGGAGGAAATGGAGCAAGAGGCAAGAGGACGATCTCAGCCTCGCCCGAGAACTCACTAGAACCTGCTACGGGATGTACAACGTCACGGCCACTGGGCTTGCCCCAGAGATTGCTTACTTTAACATGAAAGGAGACAAGAGTCCCGACGCATCCCAAGATCCGAAGGATGATATCATCATCAAACCCAGAGATGCTCATAACCTTCAGAGACCAGAAACAGTCGAAAGCTTATTCATCATGTGGCGATTGACTAAAGATGAAATATACCGAGAGTGGGGTTGGAGGATTTTCGAGTCTTTTATGGAGCATACGGCTGTGGAGGATGGTTTTACCAGCTTGGATGATGTGACTAAGGTCCCTGCACCCCAAAGGGACAATATGGAAAGTTTCTGGCTGGTCAGTGTCCCAATTACCCGCGCTGTTAGAATCACATGACGCATACTGATTGCACTCCAGGCGGAGACATTGAAATACCTTTACTTGCTATTCAGCCCTGATGATCTTTTGCCACTAGACAAAGTCGTCTTCAACACAGAGGCGCATCCATTCCCTAAGATTGATATCCCTCCAATTTTCAAGGGAAAGGTTGGATGGGAGAGGCTCCCAAGAGACAAAGATGGCGCCGTAATCAAACCGGAGGAGAAGAGCAGAAGCGCTAGCTGATATATGGTGCACGAGAACATCCAACGTATTGAGAGCCTTTAATTTTTTGTACATTAATTACTTCGCATCTTAATCCCACATACCTTAATCCAGTCTCGACCTTAAAACCTAATCTCGTGCCTGCTGAAACCACGATGTGACTCCGCGTCTGGGCTGCAGCAATAGACGACGCTAGCCGCCGCTTTATCATCCCTTGAGAAACTTAGCTGTATATTTCCAGGCTAAAAATTTGAACCCCACCTTCTACCCTCCCCCGTAATTCTTTGAGATCTCAACATCAGATCCGACATCTGTGAAAGCTACCCCGGGCACAAGTGAGTACACTTTCCAATACGTCTCCAATAGTCTGCACCATCGAAAAATTACCGGCGTTGCTTTGTGCCATTGCTTTGAGTCATTGGAACTGAGATTTAACATCGTTTCTTTGTGCCATATTGCTTTGAGTCATTGGAACTGAGATTTAACATCGCCCAAGTACCCATAGAGCCTCCTCGCACATATTCACAATCAAACTGTAATCATGGATCCCAACGGCGAGCCTTCGTCGACCAAGTACGACAAGTTCGGTAACTACATCGAGGGAGCTGAATCTGACGACGAATCAGCTCCAGGATCTCCTGGACTGGAGCCTACTGAGGATTTTGATGATGAATTGAACGACAAGCCGGAGCTGAAATCCACGTTAAAACATCCCTCAAAAGTCATTGAAGTTGTTGTTCCAAAGCCACATCTTCCACCTCAACCTGACCCAGAGACGGTGGACTTTTCTTCATTAACCCCGCTCTCGCCAGAAATCATCTCACGACAGGCCACTATCAACATTGGGACCATTGGGCATGTAGCGCACGGGAAGTCAACAGTAGTGAAGGCTATTTCCGGAGTACAGACAGTCAGATTTAAGAATGAGCTGGAGAGAAACATCACAATTAAGTTGGGTTACGCAAATGCAAAGGTGTATAAGTGTAATAACCCAGACTGCCCAAGGCCTGGGAATTACAGGAGCTATAAGAGCGACAAGGAGGTCGATCCGGGGTGTGAGAGAGAAGGATGCGGTGGAAAGTATCAGCTATTGCGCCATGTCTCGTAGGTTAAGGATGTTTCAAATGATCTCAGCCTGTCAATCTGACATATTCTAGTTTCGTCGACTGCCCAGGGCACGACATTCTCATGAGTACCATGTTGTCTGGTGCCGCAGTCATGGACGCAGCTCTCCTTTTGATTGCCGGAAACGAAACCTGCCCTCAGCCACAGACTTCCGAACATCTTGCAGCTATTGAAATCATGAAGCTCAAGCATATTGTCATTCTTCAGAACAAAGTCGACCTGATGCGTGAAAACTCTGCTGAAGAACATTACCAGTCTATTTTGAGGTTTATCCGCGGTACTGTCGCAGACGGGTCCCCCATCATCCCAATTTCTGCACAGCTGAAATACAACATCGACGCTGTCAACATGCACCTGGTCCATAAGATCCCAGTGCCGTTGAGAGACTTTACTGCCCGGCCTCACATGATTGTCATCCGTTCGTTTGACGTCAACAAGCCTGGTGCGGAGATTGATGACCTTAAGGGTGGTGTTGCTGGTGGATCCATTTTGACTGGAGTCTTGAAGCTTGGAGATGAGATTGAGATCCGACCTGGTATCGTGTCAAGGGACGATGAGGGAAGAATCAAGTGCAGGCCAATCGTCAGCAGGGTCGTGTCCTTGTTTGCTGAGAACAATGACCTCAAATTCGCCGTCCCTGGTGGTTTGATTGGTAAGGATGCCACATGATCCCCTTCTTTCCCAATACCCATGCTTACCGGATATTCAGGTGTTGGTACCCGTGTCGACCCTACTCTTTGCAGAGCCGATCGTCTTGTCGGCTTTGTTCTTGGTCACAAAGGGCATCTTCCAAATATCTATACTGATCTGGAAGTGAACTACTTCCTTCTCCGAAGACTTCTCGGTGTTAAGACTCCGGACGGCAAACAGGCGAAGGTTGCTAAGCTCGCCAAGGATGAAGTGCTGATGGTCAATATTGGGTCCACGGCCACTGGTGCAAAGGTGATTAACGTCAAGGCTGACGCAGCCAAGCTACAATTGACAAGCCCGGCATGTACCCAGGATGGAGAAAAGATTGCTTTGTCTAGGAGGATTGAAAAGCACTGGCGGTTGATTGGGTGGGCTACTATCGTGCGATCAGGGGCACATCCCATTATGGAGGAGGCACATTAAAAGTCGGGTTCGTTTTGCTTCGTATGGGAGATGTGGAGATCATGATAGACACCTGGTCGGTTTGCTCGAATTCACACATTTAATGCTCGAGTTCTTCATATTTCTTTTGTTTGTCAAAGCTACGCATGGGGTTATGATACATGTCTTTTTCTTTTCCTGGACGTCTTTTCTCAACTTCTCAGTAGCTACAGCGGACGTAAAAGTAATGTTCTATTGAATTTGACCATGAAATATATGGACGTTGCCACGTGACGGCGAATTGGGGAATGGCTAAGTTATATGCTTGCTGAATAAGGCTAGAGTGCTCGCGTTCTGTATTGCCCTGCCCACGTGGAGCTTGGGGTGTAAGGTGACGACCAACAGTACCATAGTTGCGGCTCTTATTATTCCTTCCTTCCTTCCTCCAGCAACCCAGATACCACCAGCTCTTCGCCTTCATCCTATTGTTTCTGTTTCATCACTATGGTAAGCTTCAGTCCTGTCTCGCTCCCCAAGATGAGGGGCATGCAGCTTGGT
>Ga0307511_10006086_pt1 | contig 12180 bp, 15 predicted proteins | sample 13_EM_MG_FD_200266 | JGI IMG/M metagenome (GOLD analysis project Ga0307511, IMG submission 200266) | Populus trichocarpa ectomycorrhiza microbial communities from riparian zone in the Pacific Northwest, United States - 13_EM | ecosystem: Host-associated > Plants > Roots > Unclassified | place...
TGGCAGAGAAGGAAGAGGGAATGGCAAGACTGGAAACTAGGAGAAATATAGTCTCACTCGGAGAGATAAAAACTACCAATGGTAGAGAAACAGTAGTCGTTCATAGTAGTCTCGGTTCATAGTCCTTCGAGTTCTCTACTCCAGAAGTACTGCCACTACCAGGGGTTGTGCAACTGGACTACATACTTCCTAGGCAGGTTTACCTCCGGCACGAGATCAGCATAGTCTCGCTATCAGATCAGTAACCAGACTAGAGATCGGTTACCTCCTACTCTAAAGCACTAAGGTAGCTAGCAGCGAGGTATCACCTTGAGAAACACCGAAAGCCCAGTTCTTTTATATTGTCCCTTTACCCTGAGATAAAATCACAATTTGATTCCATGGCTAGCCCAAGCTTCCAAATGCCAGCCGACAGCAGACTGGGAAATCTGTTCATTATATGTACTTAATATACCTCCACCTATTGCCATAGGTTGATGGCAGTTGACGTTGACAGCTTGCTTCTGAAACTCACCATACACTTGAACAACTCCAGAAGACACCGACAATTGATTCTACCGCCTGACGCAAACTAGGTTTATCCCTTAAAAAAAGTGGAAATTGACCTCAATATTAAATATTCAAGCTATACTGAGCAGAAAATCTGATAGCATGTACTATACACGGGCTAGAAAGCATACTGCAGGAGGAGGGGGTATCGCAAGTACTAGGTGCATTATGAGCCATCCCTTGATTATAAGTGGGTAAACCACTCTAGCAGCTCCACCATCCTTTGCCATATCCCCCTTCCCAAGTTCCTACTGCTACTTCTATACGCCTCGCACTGCAGCCCACACACTATTCCAAAGCCCTCCAAACCAGCATCATTCACGAGCAGGAGACCAAGTACAGGACACCAGAATGCTTGAGCAGAGACTACACATCATAAATTCATTGGAACCCAAGGAAACACTACCTAGTGGGAAACACTTTGAGAAAACGCTAGAGTCCGGCCGGGTGCAATCTGCTGCTCTCGTGTCCATCCAGTATACGCCTGGGCACGAGCCCGACCCGGGAAGAGCTCGAGCTTGCCTTGAAAAATGACGAGCCTGCTCGTACCCAGGCCTAATCCAGTACAGGCTAACAGATAAGTAGGCAACAGGTAGTCTAGTTGCACCGCTATCCAGTATGTTGAAGAGAAGAAGAACCAGGTTAGAGTAGAACGCAAGTAGTCAGACTAGAAGACCTCTACGAGGGGTTGCACCAACCAAGCTAACTAGAAAATAAGTACAAGGAAGAAAGTAGAACAAAGGAAGGCCGGTATAGTCTCGTTGCCCAAACCTTCCAGGGGGGACCAGTAGCCTCTATCCGACCCTGAAAGGCACCCATCATCTTGTCTCCCTCCAAAATAACTCATAACCAGACCAAGTATGAAAGGTTTTCAGACACCGGTATAATCTCGTGCCACCCTCCAGAAGACTTATAATTGTCAACACTGTCCCCCACGCCACCCATACTCACCATATACCCCCTGTCCAGCCCCACACCACCCATGCCCATCGAATACACTGAGAGGCTCCCAGCCCCACACCGCAGACTGCCCGCCACTAACATACTCATCCAGCCTAATACCGTTCCCAGGCATTTGCCACAATTCTTGCTAGACATGAGGTTGGTGATGTCAACCCACTGTCCCATGGGCTTCAACGACTTAGAACCCGGGCGGGGATTCGATGTGATTAGTCGTGCCTCGGCACGACATGGGCTGTCAGGACTTAAGTATTCGTCATGTTATAGGGCTCCTCCACTTTAACCAGCTTGGATGCCATCGCACAAATCCATTGAGCTCTACCTAGGTATGACCTGCCCGACAGAAACCATGACGAAACTGGGATCTTGCGGTATGTAAACCGTGAAGGTCTGTGTTGAGATAGCCGAGGAGCCGGCACTGGCTTCGGAGACTGAGAGTCCATCGAGTGCGAATTCTGGTAGGGCGACGAACTCGCCGCAAGCCAGCAGATGTTGAATTGGTGCTGAGGCTACTGTTTCATTTGGTGAGGTGGCTGCGCCAAATTGGGTTTGAACTGCCGGGAGATGTTAACTATATAGCACTACCTGCGCCCGGAATGTTTCCAAAGGATGAAAGAGACTTACATATGTTGCTCGACCAAGAGCAGTGCCATGCTCCCTCCAGCCAACAAATGTCTAGGTATATTCATTGTATCATGTAACTAATAGGTATGTAGTGTGTATCTAGATCCGTATTCATCGGCGGGAGACAACCACCGCAACAGTGGTCCTAGTCTCCAGGAACCGAGTGTGCCAGCTTGGGTTTGAACTTCAGGGAGGTTAGCTATTATTGCTACCTCAACTACCGTACATATGCACCTGGTTACACCAGTAGCCAGAATTGTTTCCAAAATTGAAAGAGACTTACTGGATCTGATGTCTGAATCCATGGCAGCCACCACACAATACTTTGCTGGGAGTTTTGTCACCCCAGATGAGTGGTCGGCCTGCTTCTAGTCCTTCTTTTCTGCCGGCAAGCCGAAGGCACCAGTGCTTCCTTGAAAAGAGATGTTAGCCAATTGTATCCCGAACTATGCTTAGAATGTTTATCTATGGAGATCTTACTGCGCCGCTGCAGGGCCCGGAGTGAAGTGAGGGTCCGTGATCAGGGTTCCCCCCCTGAATCACTTCACTCACTTCACTCACTTCACCCACTTCACTTCACCCACGGCTGCTTCGTTAAAAACAGTTTTGGATATAGTTGGTATATATTGGCTGACCCAAGTTTGTTAGTTATGAGCGAACGCAAGAGAGGCTTATTTTTTCGGGGAAGGGGTGTAAGAGGGCGAAAATTATAAAGAAGACAGTGGAAGTGAAAAAATGTGTACTGGGATGCGTTATGTGAGATGGCTCCAGTTGAGTCATGACAAACTTCCCCGTCTCCACTCAGCAGCTCAAATCTGAGGATACGGGGTAATCTTCTCACTAACCTTTGAATTTAGATATATAATAATGACTTCGAATCAGCAAGATTTTTTTGAATTAGGGGTCCGGAGTGAAGTGAGGATTCGTAATCAGGGTTCCCCCCCTTGAATCACATCACTTCACTTCACTGACGGCTGCTTCGTTAAAGACAATTTTTGATATAGTTGGTATTTATTGACTGACCCAAACTTGTCAGTTATGAATGAACGCAAGCGAGGCTTTTCTTGCTGAAGAGAGTGTTTGACTGGTTAAAACAGCGAATACCAGAGAGTCGAATAAAGGGAAAAGATTGGGAATCAGGATACAATGAGGAGAAGCAAGAGGAAATGTGTGGGGATGCGTGATGTTGGGGGTGATTTGATATCAGGACGGTTTGGTCATAGTTCGAGACAAACACCCCCATCTCCAGCTCGAATTCGAGAAGACGATATAGTTAGGTATATTCTCACTCACCTTTGAGTTTAGATATTAACTATTAATTTGTTCTCAGACTTTTGTGAATGTTTGAAATGGCGATGTTTTGCCGTTGACTGTTTCGACGTGTGTGGGGTTTGCGTGTGAAAATCTTTCAGGGAGGAAGAGAAGAGAAGAAAAGAAGAGAGAGGGGAGACTGCAGAGAGAGAGAGATGGGAAGGTGGATGGAAACTAGATTTGTGTGCAATCGCCGTGCCACTAGAGCGATGAGTCGTTGGACTGCTTTTTTTACAGGCTTGATTATCATGCACATGGAGGTGGCTGGATTTGGTGATTATCTAGGTGGAAACAAATTACCCAAGGCTTTTATTTTGATCTTTGACAACTCGCAAAATAGGAGGGAAGAGATGGGATGGCAAGCGACATCGACAAGAGTGTTAGAGCAAGGAAAATATGACTTTAGATTTGAGATGGCGAAGCGGAAATAGGTATGCAAGGATACCCAAAGGGGAATACATTCAGAGGGAGTTCGGGATTTGATAATGAGAGCTGTTGAGGAAGCAGCGCTGGAAGGTTTAATCCAGCAATAGGGTCTAGAAACAAATATATACGCTTTATATCCATGGCGCGACTTAATATACCCGACTGAGAGCGCCCTTATAGCCACCTCCGAGGCCCCCCCCCCAAAAAAAAGGAAAGTAACCGGATTTAACTAGAAGACCTAACCCGGTGATGGATAATACCAACACTCCTAAACCCTAGGCTAGCTTCATGGGTCTGACCAGTGTTTTGATGATGGCTGCGGACAGAACAGGGCATATATGGGAAGAAAAAAATTTAAGTAGCTGGATTTGAGACGAGGATACATCCGATGGGCAGAAATATCTATGTACATAACCTAAGGTCAATGTTCACAGATACATTTATTGTGAACCTCTGCCATACATCAATACTAGATACCTAGCAGTTGAAACAAAACAACTAGGTGGAGGAGAGTATTATGAGGCAATATGATGTCAAAGGTTCACCCAAGGTATCTAACGAGCTCAAGAATAGACATATGCATATACTTAGTACCCCACAACCATATCTAAAGGTTCACATGTTACAAAGTATGATAGATATATATGGACGTATACTAGTAATGTTGGTCCATGGGGACATAGAGCTGGGTCATAGATACTTAGGTATTGAATATTTGAAGTGCAAGGAGTTAGAGCAAATGTTGTACTCTGGCTCATCGGCTCTTCTCAGACTAGGCTCTTCTTAACCAGACTAGGCTCTTCTTGTACCATTACTTGCTCAAATAGGCAATATATCATCGTAGTACTCTGTACCAATAGAAAGAAAATGTGCGAACTAGCCCCCCTAGCGCAAGCGTACCCAATATTAACCCTAGTCTCGATGAAAACAGAGAACCGGCAAAGTGCTGTTGCAGCGAATAAAAAAATATAAAGTCCCCGAGGCGGTTCGAACGCCTGACCTAGAGATAGTTGTCTGAGCGAACAGCAACTGCAATCTCTCGCTACTACCACTGAGCTACGGAGACTTAGCTGGTGTATTATTTTAAGCAACTGCACTAAATAATAGGACGGTCTAGGTCTTAATTATCAAACGAAACCACTAGCCTCGATCGCTTCGACCTGAGCGGATGTATAGGTTTTGTAGAGTCTGGTTGCGGTTTTGAGTACTGAATAATAACAACCAATAAATGTGAGTCCGTGGATATGCTGATTAGAAGAAACTTCTCTAGATTGTTAATGCTAGGTAGTAAGCTTGATCAACCAAAAATAAAAGAATCTGACATACGCTCCTGTGCTACCAGGTCTATTGTGCGAAGCCTTGGCATTTTGTTAGCCTACAGCCAAAATAGGCCATTGACAGTTGTGCACCATAGCAGTATTTTAACAAAACATCCTGCCCGTTCTGCCTCGCGAGGTAACACGTACTCTGAGCCGCTTATACAGCTTGGTCTTGAGGAGCTATATCTCGGGTTTGGCGCTGTTTTGTTCCAGGAGAGGGAGCGAATGCAAGAGTGGTAGATATGCGTGGTAGAAAGCATACTAGCGGTGCGAGAATTTTTGTTTACTACCATTGCGTTGCTATGGTAACATCGGAAGTTGTCGGGTTCACTAAAAGAGCTGGTAGGTTAGTCTGGTTGCTGGTAGGTAAGGGAACTGGTAGTGGCTAGTCTGGTTGGGGTAGTGGCAAGGTCCTATAAGTGTTAATCTGGGTTAGTCTGGTTACATTTCGTTGCTTTGAGCCAGACTAGCACACAGCCTGGTTCTGGGTCCTAGACCCTCGCTTTCCACGCCCACGAACTCGCATTTAGACAACACAAATCCATCAAAGCACATTCACTTGAAATATTGTTCACTTCCTTAATTAATCAGCTTATACTTCCCGGACTGTGAGATCTATTGTGGAAGTATATCGCCGAAGGATATGTTGTTATCCGAATACTCAAATGTCTGGCAGGAATAATACTAATTCAGCAGCGTTCAATTATCCAGATGGGGCGCAGTACTTGGGCTCAACTCCGACGAACGATTTCCTTTGTGCGAAGCCAGGCAGAGAGTCTTCGTCACATATACCTTGGTCTGAATATCGACATTAGCCACATTGCTGGGAGCTATGGAGCGATAACCAGCGAGCCACAAAATGCCACCAACCCCCCTATTCTGCGCCCTCCAGGGAATGTCCATCCCAACGCTCCGAATATTATCCAAGCCCTCGGTGAGGTCCTTTCCGAACTCAGAACCTTAGAAATCAAATACATGCTCGAGCAACATCCCTCCATTATCGATGGACCCCAATTGAATATTCCCTTCCTACTTCGACTAAAATTCCAAATTAAAGGCAAGCGGGATTTAAAAACCATCCTTGCAGAACTGGAGAGGCGGAATGATGATATGAAGGCAATGACAAAAGAGCTTCGGGAAATAGCTCGATGGAACCTCGAAACTTCAGCACGCCAGGTGTCGGATATCGAGCCTAGCCCTACCGCAGGCCACATAACCCCGCTAGAAGTCGACTCAAGCTTTTCCATACCCTACATAGAGGGTTCGAGCCTAGATGCCCCTCCTGTGGGTGTGACACCTCCTCCTGCGCATGCTAGTGTGCCACCCAGAGCGGGAGACACTACTGCAATCGACAACCCTCCTCGGTCAGCATCATCCCATGCAGGGACCTCACTTGCAAATTTTGGGCACGGAACCAATACGGATGGTGGAGAATTCCAGTCTGCGGAATCATTCGCATCGTATGAGCACGAGGATAATTATTCCACCCACACAGGCGATCAAATCTGCAAACAATGTCACCAAGTGTGGCGACGAGATTGATCCTACTAAATTGTCTGAGACGAATATCAGAGGTCCAGACTTCATTTAGAAGTGGGACCAGTCAGCAGTAATATGGCATACTGGTAGAAGAATGAGTCTCGGAAGCTGAATTGCCTTGCCGATTTGTTTCTCCGACTTTTTCCATTTGATTTCTATTATCCTCTAATTCACAATCAGCATTCATATTTTCCTTTGGTGTCTAGAGTTATGTAATGGGGTATTAGGGGTGGCCGTTTGGGTGGTTTGATTTCTGTGTCGCAGTTGGGAATGACGTTCGTCGACAGCGGGGGCAGTTGAGAGGCTGTTGGATCCCTTTATTTCTTGATGTGCTTTCATTATCAGTCTAGGGTTCCCTGAATCTATACTATAGTCTCCTCCAGAATTTCGTCGACAGCGGGGGGACGGGTTGAGGGGGTTGTTAGATCCCTTTGTTATTTTCTTGATGTCCTTTCACTGCTAACGTTGCTAGAACGGTAGGTCAGGCTGGAAGGCTTGGCATAGGACGTCATCCAGAGAGCTGGGTATTGATGAGGAGGAAAACGTGTAGATCATATACGACTGTGTGTTCTGTATTCTATAACATGAAAAATGAGAAAGAGAAGAAGTAACTAGAGAAGAAGATACAGAGAAGAAGTCTAAATATAGTCTAGTGGCACGGATCGCCAAGACACTACCTGGTACGGTCTCCAAGCACGACTCTGCTTATTTAAGCTTGCACGTGCATCTCTCAAGATGTTTCAGTGTACAACAACCTACGGAGTAATGGATAAATTGTTCTCAGTGGGGGAAGCGTAAGACCACCCGCAGCGACAATAGTCTCAGGAACCAAGTAGATACTTCTCTGACAAGACAGCACTTTCGCAATGGTATGGCGCCTTCAAATTACAAGAATAAAAAATAATTAATCTCTTTTATATAATCAGACTAGACCAAACTAATGGGTAGAGTAACCAATTGTGTAAAGATACTCACGTGATGATCGGCATGGACTCATGCATCAATACGATGCAGTAGGAACGACGATTATAGGCTAAAAACACCCGATAAATCCAAATTTCATATCCTCAGCCCACCCCGATTTACCCTAAACCCTCAATACCCCCGACAACCACCACTCTACCATTACCACCCCCGACAACCTCTCCCGCGCCACCCACTACGACCACTACTAGCAGCGATACGCTCCCCATAGGTCCACTCTATAAGCCATATTAGTATAGACTCAAGCTTCTCACTGTATATAGAACTGCACATACTGCAAACTATGAGAGGTGTCATTGCTCTTGTAAATTAGCCTCCTCGGTATAAAATTTCAGCCATGTTGAGCGCCTCAATCAAGCTATATTTGCGGGACCGCAACCTTGACATCTTGAAGCACCCCCCTATGTAGTCTTTTAGGCCCAGCATGTTCCAATCAGTTCATTCACCAGTAACCATAGCCTCGTACGGAGTACCTGCAACCAGACTATTGAATAATCCCGTTTTTATATGGAGAGACAGAGGGCCTTCATTCTCAGTTTACTCGTAATTTTGTAGCTCAATAAGCTGGGGAATAAGCAGGTGATGTCATGTGTTGCGCCAAGCCCCCCCCCCCTCAGCCACAAAAACAAAATAAATAAAAAATAGAGTTTGCTTAAATTTAATTTGTTTCCTACTTAACTACAAAAACACGTGACATCTCTCAGTGTTGATTGAGGCTGCTCAGGAACAGGGTATTGCGGGGTTCATGATGGCCTCCGCATGATACATATCCACCTATAGGAGTGGGGAAAGGGGGCGTGGACTTTCGGGGAGGTCATACCGAGATGGTTGCGTATTGGGTATTGGGTTTGCTCTGGCGGGATGTGAGGGTAACCATATTGTAGAATATAGCCGCAATTACTTTGGTCACGAGATGTGGCTGAGTGAGGAGGTTAAGGGTTGCATGGCCGCTTCTCCACTTCTGGGTAGTCCGGCTGGTGAGCTAACAAAACTCTCAGACCAGTTGCTTATGTAAACAGACCAGAACGCTTAACAGATTAAACAAGGTAACTGCTCTAACAAAGGGAATGCATAAACTACCGACGTCCTCACTATTCACGCGCAAAAATTCGCATTTTGTCAACACAATTCTATCAAACACTTTTCATCTCAAATATTATTCGCTTCCTTAGCTTTATATACTTGTTAGTTACAGGGGTTTTACCACATTACTCTAAACCTAGGTTAATACTCAGAAGCATATCTGCATGTCCCAATATTCCAATGTTAGCAGAAATAATACTAATTCAGCAGCGCTTAGATATCCAGATGGGGCTCGATACTTGGGCTCAACTCCGACGAACGATTTCCTTTGTGCGAGGTCAAACAGAGAGTCTTCGCCACATATACCTTGACCTGGATTCCGGCATGAGCGACACTCCTGGAGCGATAACCAGCGAAGGGCAAGACACGGCCACCTCTGCTGTGCCTCCAGGGATGCATCCCAACTCTCCGAATATTATCCGAGCCCTCGATGAGGTCCTTTCCGAACTAAGAACCTTGGAAATCAAATACATGCTCGAGCAACATCCCTCCAATATCGGTGGACCACCATTGAATATTCCCTTCCTGCTTCGACTAAAATTCCAAATTAGAGGCAAGCGGGATTTGAGAGCCATCCTTGCAGAACTGGAGAGGCGGAATGAGGATATGAAAGCGATGATAAAAGACCTGCGGGAAATAGCCCAATGGAGATGCAAAACTTCAGCACGCCAGATGAACTGCGAGCCTAGCCCTACCGCAGGCCACACGACCCCACTAGAAGTCGAGCCAAGTTTTCCGATCGCCGGCAGAGAGAATTCGACCCTAGATGCCCCCTCGGCTCTTCCGGCGGGTGGGACACCTCTTCCGGGAGGGGGGACAACTCCTCCTGTTGGTGCGACACCGCCTCCTGTTGGTGCGACACCTCCTCCTGTTGATGCGACACCGCCTCCTGGGAATGCTAGTATGCCACCCAGAGCGGGAGACACTGCTGCAATCGACAATCCACCTCGGCCAGCATCATCCCTTGCAGAGCCCTCGCTTGCAAATTTTGGGCACGGAATCAATACGTATGGGCGAGAATTCCAGTCTGCGGAATCATTCGCATCGTATGAGCGCGAGGATAATTATTCCACCCACACAGGTGATCAAATCTGCAAACAATGTCATCAAGTGTGGCGAAGGGATTGATCCTTTTGGTGCCGCAGGACTGAGGCGAATATCTAGAATTCATTTAGAAGTAGGACCAGTCAGTGGTAATATGGCCATGCTCGGACTCGTATTAAGGGTGGAGGAGAAACAGGGTATACTGGTAGAAAGATGGGTCTTGGTAGCCGAATTGGCTTGCGGATTTGTTTCTCCAATTTTTCCACTTGATTTCTATTATACCCTAATCTACAGTCAGCATTCATACAAACCAATTAGCGGTAATATGGCTATGCTCGGGCTTGTATTAAGGATAGAGAAGAAACTGGGTATACTGGTAGAAGGATGGGTTTTGGTAACTGAATTGGCTTGCGGATTTGTTTCTCTGATTGTTTTTACTTGATTTCTATTATCCCCTAATTCACAATCAGCATTCATATTTTCCTTTGGTATCTAGAGGTGGGTAATTGGGCATTAGGGGTGGACGTTTAGGTGGTTTGATTTCTGTGCTGCAGGTGGGAATGACTTTCGTCGACAGCGGGGGCCCCGGGTTGAGAGGCTGTTGGATTCCTTTATTATTTCCTTGATATCCTTTCATTATCAGTCCAGGGTTTCATTTCTCATTGAGTCGATACCATGTCTCCTCCAGAATTGCGTCAACAGCGGGAGCGTGGGTTGAGAGGTTGTTGGATTCCTTTATTATTTTCTTGATGTCCTTCCATTATCAGTCTAGGGTTTAAATTTCTGCTTCAGTCTATAACATAGTCTCCACCAGAACCTATATCGTTGGTAGTGTCGTTAGCGCTGGCAGTGTCGTTGAGGTGAACGGTGTTGCTAGTCAGCGAACAAGTGACATGAATCGGCCGAGGACGATGTTGTGATATGACTAGGCTGGGGGCCTTGGCACACGACACCAACTGGAGACGAGTAGACAGAGACTCTGGGGTTCTCAAATCAGAACCTGGTTCATGTACTGTAACTACAAGGTTTTTTTTTGTTCACACCTTGGCAGTCAGAAACCGCCCTGATTGGCCAACTCCCTGGTGGCGCTACATTAGGGTTTCAATGACGGCGACAGGGGTTTAATTTTACAGCGATCACCGCTAGTCTGGTTGGCACAAGCCGCTCTCATAGAGCGCAAATCTACAATACCACCAACCAAAGTACGAATCTACAATAATTATTTAATAATATTGAGGGATTTCGCAACTTACTTTCTTGCCAACTTTATTGTTAAGTTACCATGGCAACCCGACAACTTCCGAAGTTACCATAGCAACCACTTGTTAGTAAATAAAACTACTCGCAACCTGCTGGTTACCTACCATAAATACCTACCCTTCTTGCACTCGGTCTCTACCACGCTCAAGTAATTCAAACTGGCTAAAACTATAACTATGGCTTCCCCAAATCGAGATCTTCCTTACATTCCACAATGCGAGTTACTAGGTGAACCAAATCCAATTTCTAGACCTAGCTGGTACTTGCCAAGGACCAGCACAGCGATCTGCAGTGGTTTGGATCATCAACCCTGAGCAACAGAACATCCCCTCCGAGCGACAGAATATCCACCCCAAGCAGTGGCGGTGGTAGAGTAAGACTCTGTGAAGAAGACAAGGTTAAGCTGGTTCGTCTCTGTATTTTGCACCAAGCAGGCCACCGATATGGCAATAAGAAAGTCTTTTGGACTAAGATCCGTGAACTTTTAAAAAAAAAGAAAAAGAAGTCATTTTGACTTCTTTTACTTTCTGAAAACTTGTGTAAAAAAAAACGATGCTTGATTGGTAAAGTGCTACGAGATCCTCAGCAAGCAGTGAATGCCCTTAATTGCACCAGCGCCATAGCAATATCCCTACTCTCATTTATGGTCGCTATCGCTAATGTTGCTGCTGCCGCTGCCACTGCCGATGCTGCCATTGCCTCTGTCAATAATACTTAACATTAACATCAGCGGGGCTTGCGAAACCTCTACCCTTTTTTTCCCGCTAACTTTTGGCCTATTCGTGCTTAGTAACCCTTGGCATAACAATAGTAAGAAAGTTTGCGAAATCCCTCATACCAAAATAAGTACAGCGCATATGACTAGAAGTGACCACCCCTGCAAGCCACATCTCGTAATATATCTTGAGCTGGATGATTCCGGCGATATTCACAACTATAGAATCAACTACGCCCTACAACATGGTTACCCTAGCATCCCATCACAGTCAACCCAATACCAAATACCTGCCCTTTTCAATATAGCTTCCCCGAGGACCCCCCCCCGCCCCCTCGACTCTCCTCATGAGCCGAATAGTGTACT
>Ga0307511_10006088_pt1 | contig 12176 bp, 10 predicted proteins | sample 13_EM_MG_FD_200266 | JGI IMG/M metagenome (GOLD analysis project Ga0307511, IMG submission 200266) | Populus trichocarpa ectomycorrhiza microbial communities from riparian zone in the Pacific Northwest, United States - 13_EM | ecosystem: Host-associated > Plants > Roots > Unclassified | place...
CATATGATGGCCACTGGAGGCTTACATGGTCGTTAACTTCAGGGCCCGTGAGATTAGTCGAGGTGCGCGCAAGCTGGCCCGGATACCCACGTTAAAACAAAAAAAAAATGCTGGTAATACATAGTGTCATCAGCATATATAATGGTGTTTGCTCTGCATACAAAAAACCTTGCGTATGCTTATAAGGAATTATATATATAAAAGGTGTGCTAAGTCAGAATTAAACAGACCGGATCAATATTAGTTGTCCAGTTGAAAATTCCAGCCGCCCAAACTATAATTTTGAGCTAAAAGCCCAAATGACTGGAAAAATTCCAACCAAACGGATGGAAAAATATTATTATTAATTTAGATAACTAAACCAAATTAATGCCAAGGGATGATCCACTATATTTAAAGTAATTTGAACTTTTATTTATTATCTTATTACAATTTCGGTACTTAGATTTACAATGCTACTTATAGTTGCCCATAATATCTTCAATCAGATGAGCCAATGCAGAGTATGACGACCCATCTTCCATTAAAGCTTTCCTGCTTAGTTGACTCATCTCTTTCACCTTTTTTCTAATCTCGTTATCAGGCTCCATTACTAACTTTAATCCTCTTTTTATATCATCAGAACTCACAATTATACCATCTTTAGAAAAATCCCTTCTAGAATCTATTTTAATCTCCACTGCTAGCCCTAGCTCAATTACCATTTCAAAAGCATTAAATTGTTGCTCTCCATACAATGGCCATGTTGCCATTGGGACACCAGACAAAATACTTTCTAAGGTAGAATTCCATCCACAATGTGATACAAATCCTCCAACAGCTTTGTGCCCCAAGATTTCCACTTGCGGAGCCCATTTAATCACCTTTCCTATCTTATCTGATCTATCTAAAAACCCTTCAGGCAAGATTTCTTGAAAATTTACATAATCACTTGGTGATTCAATCTTACCCTTGCATGGAGGTTTACGCAGACACCACAAGAATCGATGTCCACATTGCTCCAATGCATATGCAATCTCTTTCACTTGACCAACGCTGAAACTTCCCCAACTCCCGAAGCACAAAAACACTACCGAGCACGGAGGCTGATCATCAAGCCATTGCATTATGTCCGTGTAGTCGTTGATATTATTTGAACCCACATCATAGCTATTTCCTTTACATCTCACAATTGGTCCCAACGGATATACAGGAGGGATTTCACCATTAGAAAGAGAGTTGATTGCATGTGATTCTAACTCTTTGAATGTATTTATCAAAATGCCCCTTGCGTGCTTCAACCTTCTTGCAGCACCAATAAAATGAGGGAGAGATTCTCTTTTAAACACCATAGAAGGCAGGAGCTTAGCAGGAAGCCTGTTCACCAAGCTTGGAATTTCCAACTCAGCATCCGAGTCTTTGTACTCAGGGAGATCCGCTTTCTGCTCATCATGAAGGGCCTGAAGATACAACATCGAGCCGATAAAAGCTGCACCTGAAGCCGAGAAAACATACCAGGGAACACCAAATTCTGCAGCCAAATCATTCATTCCCAAAACAAAAGTATCCAAAACAAACCCAGCAAGTTGAGGAGAGTCATGAGGGCTCAACTCTGACTGAGCCTTGATCTTCGAAACAAATTCTTTGACATGGGGTTTTTGGGCTTCAGCCAAAGAAGCCATCCAGCTAGCACTAGTGTTGTGCACACCGGTGTGCTCAAGACTGGGCAAGTCAACGACTCGCATGCGATTGGGTAGAGTTGATGCAGTGAGTGACTCAGTGTATTTTGTGGTGGTGGAGTCAAGAGCTGGCTTCATCATGAGGACACTTGCGGAAATTCGATCATCACTTTCAACAATAAGCTTAGCCATCTCTACCGCTGCTATAATATGGCCCATGGCAGGTAAAGGGATGAACACAACCTCTACTTTCTTCATTCCTAAAAAATATTTTGTTGCTAAGCTATTGTTCATGCTTTGTTTGAATGATTTCCGGACATATAATTATATATAGTCAAATATTTTACTAGAAAATGAAGCTGAACTATTGATTGATAGAATATATGTGGCTGCAGGTCTTGTTTCAAATATCATATTGGAGGCCAAAATTTAGATTTATGTGTCATGACTTCGATGGCTGAGAAGTTTCAACGCACGGTGGGCAGAATTGCTGTCGAAAGTGACCCGTTGTATTTGGCAGCACTTTAGGCAAGAGTTGGATGCATTATTAAGACATTGAACAAAAATCTTAGCTTTCTCCATTAAGTGGAGTGATAAACACCACCTCTGATTTCTCATTTCCTGTTGCTAAAGAAGTTTATATTCTATGCTTAAACCATGACTTTTGTCATGCAATTATTCTTTAACAAATATATTTTATTGTGTGATGGATGGACTTTTCAACCCAATTAAATTAAGTTGAAAAGTTAGAATTAATACAGAGAAACTTCAAAATGAATGTTGAGATTTCTTGATATTGAATTTTACATATTTTTCCACCAAATTATTTTAACGTCTACTTGGAAGTTTTTGTATCATAACCGGCCGTCATGGATGTCCGAGAGAAACAACACACGCCTTCTAGAAAAACACTCTAGCTAGAAGGATCATTTGTCACAATAGTCCAACTCATTAGTCATGATAATTACTGGCCATGTTTGATTATTTGTCTATTCTATACGAATTCTATACCAAACCAAGCCACCGTAAGAGAAAATAAATCTTAGCTTTTAAAATCTAAGAAGACTGGCATGATATTGGTTGTGAGGGTGTGCTCCTTTCTTTCTTTCCTTTTCTTTTCTTTTTATAATAATCAAAAGACTCATTAAAAACTCATGCTAGCCAATTATAGCGTTGTCTTTTGTATTTGTATAATTTTGAATGCAGTCAACAGTACTGATCCGAAGATCATTATATATTTATATCTGAAAATTAACTCAGACCTTCGAGTTCCTTTCTGGCCAATTGCATCCAATTTGACTTAAATGTGTGCCAAATTTGATCCATTTGGTACCCTTTGCCGTGAAACTTCATCTACTGTCATGTTCAAGTGATCGAAGCTAGTGGGAATTATCAGTTGCTGTAATGACCATCCGCTTTCACATAAATTTGCTGTAATGATCTGCACTGCCTCGGGGAGTACTCGGCCTAAACGGCTTTGTCCCATAAAATACATTACAGTCTATAATCTTAAATGATGATCTCTAATGATAGATTCATCAAAGTTTTTCTCATTCTATCTTCAGTCCTATGGAAGTTGGATATATAAAATGTTCATAATAAACTCTTAAATAAAAGATTCCAATCTCGCGACAGACAACCCTTTCTTTTTCAACCTCAACACACGCACCACTTTTCCACAACTCACACACATGGGAACCCACACCACCCGTAGAAGGACCTGTTTTGCAGGTCCACAACCCTTTCAAACACATACCAACAGAGTAATCAGTCACCTCACCTCTAGGTTAGAAGTTCATATGCTTATGTGGATTTAGAACCTCATCAATTGTATTTTTTTTTTTTATACAAAACAAGAGTACATAAAAAATATTTTTCTCCTAAAAAAAATGACAAATAGTAGCTTATTTGAAGCAAAAACTTAGAGCATAGTTGGAACAGTTGCTTCATGGCTGGTTGTCTATTATATCATCAACTAAACGACCCAAAGAAGAATACGAACATCCACCAGGCATCAAGGTTTTCTCACTTATTCTGCTCATCTCTTTTGCCTTCTTTCTTATTTCTTTACCTTGCTCCATAACATGCTTTATTGCTTTCATTATACCATCAGCACCCACAATTATTTCATTATCACCATGAAAATCCCTCCTGTAATCCATTTTAATTTCCACGGCTAATCCCAACTCAATTACCATTTGAAAGGCATTGAACTGTTGCTCTGCATATAATGGCCAGGCGACAATTGGAACACCAAACCTTATACTTTCTAGTATAGAATTCCATCCACAATGCGAAGCAAACATTCCTATCGCTTGATGAGCCAATATGTCAACCTGAGGTGCCCATCCGATTACTTTCCCAATCTTAGCTGTCCGGTTTAAAAACTCTTTCGGTAAGATTTCTTGAAAATTTGCATAATCACTAGGGGGTTCCCACTTTTCTCTCGGTGGAGGTTTACGTAGCGACCATAAGAATCGATGCCCACTATTCTCTAGTGCACAGGCAATCTCTTTCACCTGTTTCTCCCTAAAACTTCCATGACTTCCAAAGCACAAAAACATAACTGATGATGGAGGCTGATCATCAAGCCATTCCATGATGTCTCTGTCTCTGTGCTTCTTGCTCCCATCCCAACCCACATCATGACAGTCTGTTTCATGTTTAACAATCGGTCCCACCGGATATATTGGAGGGGTTTTACCATTTGAAAGAGAGTTAACCGCATTGGATTCAAACTCGAAAAATGTATTAACCAAAATACCTCTGGCTTCAGCCAATGCTCTTGCTTGCTCAAGGAAATTAGCGAGCGAATCTTTCTGAAACAAAACCGAAGGCAAAAGTTTAGCAGGAAGCGGGTTCGCTAAACTCGGAATTTTCAACTCAACGTCCGAGTTCTTGAACTCAGTAAGGTCCACTCCCTGCTCATCATGAAGAGCCTGAAGATGCAATTCACAACCAAGAAAAGCTGCACCTGGAGCAGAGAAAGCATACCATGGAAACCCAAATTCATTGGCCACTTCTTTCAGTCCTGTAGCAAACGAATCAAAAATAAACCCAGCAATTCGAGGAGCATCGAGGCTCAACTCAAATTGAGTTCTCGTCTTTGAAACATATTCTTTGACATGGGGTTTTTGGCCTTCAATCAAAGTACTAAGCCAGTTATTGGCTTTAGTATCTGACGTTATGGACTCAACTCTGGGCAAGTTAATGACTCGCATACGATCAGGGAGAGTTGATGCAGCAAGTGACTCATTGTACTTGGTAGTGCTGGGGTCAAGAGTTGGATGCATTACCAACACAGTTGTGTAGAGTCGATCATCACGTTGAACAAGAAGCTTAGCTATCTCCACTACTGCTACAATATGGCCCATAGCAGGTATGGGGATTAGCACCACCTCTGCTTTCTTCATTCTTTGCTAGAAATTTGTGTTTCTTGTTGTGAACAACTGCGGTCTGCTTGGGATGTGTGGAAGTCATCATGATCTTGTTTGAAATATAAATCTTGAAGATCTAGAATTAGAGTGATGTCATGGCTTTGCTGGCCGCTAACTATATACATGCATTTAATTTAAGAACATCTACGGCCACTAATCCATAGGTGTTCACAAAAATAGTAGTTATCACATTTGATTTGGGAAAAAATCTAAATTTGCAAGACTAACGGTGATCAAATATCTAGTTCGATTCAATTAAAAAAACCAACGGTGATCAAATTTTAAGTTTTTAAAGTAAATTTGTGAGACCAAGCTAACTTTAACTATGGTTGAAAAAAAAAGCTTGTAATTGATATCAGCTTTATTAGGTTTGAAAATCGTGGGCATGCTTATTCAATTAGTACAATAATATTAATTTATTTTCAATGGGTCTTGATGAGGTTATCTTGCCCAATAAAATCATAAAAATGTATATTTGTACATTTTTTAAATATTGAAATACAAGATATTAACACAAGAAACAAATTTATATTTTAAACAAGTTTTTGATAATGCAGAAGAAAAAAATTACGTGACTTTGTTATCGGAATCTTGGAAGGGAAAAGTCTGGCTAACAGTGGTCCATCATCAATCCAATAATTGCGGTCTCTTTCGATATATTTATTTCTTGACAATGACTAAGGACAGTCTTATCCATAGTTTTGAAATGCGGTCCAGATTCACGGGTCGATCCAGGATTTGACTGGTCTAGAACTGAACCGGACCGAGTTAAAAAAATAAGAAAAGGAAAAACTCTGTATGATCTAGTCAAAAACCCGGTTGACCCGGTCAAAAACTCGATTGCAATCCGTTAACTTTTGTTTTTTTACTAAAACAATGTCGTTTTGATTTTAAAAAAAATTTGACCCGGGCAACTCGGTGACCCGGTCAAAACCCGATGACCCGGTCAAAACCTGGAACCCGAGCCTTGGACCGGACCGGCCACTAGACCGGGTCTGAAAACTATGGTCTTAACCATAGTTATCAAACCCGACTTGGGGGTTGACCCGGTCAAGGGACCGGGTCCCGGGTTTCATGGGTCAACTCGGGTCAACCCTGGTCAACCTGGATTAACCTGAAAAATTTTAAAAATATATTTAAAATTTTAATATTTCATATGAAAAAAAATTAAGAAACAACTCATGTGAATATAGACCATACATGTAAATAATTATAAATTTTTATAATGTAAATAATGAAGTTTAAAAGAATATTTTAAAAAGTTGTTTATCCTACATTGAAAAGATACTATGTTATCCTTTTAAGTTGAAGTATTTAAATTAAAAAAAAATTATTTTACATTGAAAAAATATAATTTATTTTTTATGAACATAGAGTATATATATTGAAAAGTTTCAAATTCCATATTGAAAAAATGATTTATTTCTTGTGAACATAGAGTATATATATTAAAGGGTTTCAAATTTTATACTGAAAAGATATTATATTATCCTTTTAAGTTGAAGTATTTAAATAAATTTTTTTTATCCCATTTAAAAAAAACTTAACTTTTTTTCTTATAAACATAGAATATATATACGAAAAGATTTCAAATCTCATATCGAAAAAATATTTTTTTTTAACATAGAATATATATATTAAAGGATTGTAAATTCTATATTGAAAAAATAAAATATATTTTTAATATTTTTTAAAATAAAAATAATTTTTTTTAAAAAAATAAAAAAGATAATATATAATATAATTCAGGTAGCATTGAATTCTTTTAATAAAACCAGAATTACTTGAAAAATTACTCATTTTTCATAATTTTTAAGACATGTTACCCAAAATAAATAAAAAAATATTTCAAGTTCTTTTTTTAATAGTAATCACTCCGAGTGAGTTGAAGGAAGGGGAAGACAAGAAAAGGAAACAAAAATCATTTCCAATGTAACATGTGAGTGATGAGAGTTTTGAGACTCATGCAAAGTATTCCATAAATTACGGAAATGTATTTATAGCCAGAGTAGAATGGCATGGTATATGCGAACCTTCAAGACAGGTTAAAAAAATAAAATAAACAAGACCGGGTCTTCTCCGGGTTTGGCCGGGTCGACCGGGTCTAGCCGGGTTTTTGTACTAGATAATTTTTTGTTTTACCTGGGCCGGTCCAACCACCGGGTCGATCGGGTCTCCGGTCGACCTGCTGGTCCGGTTCAGATTTAATAACTGTGGTGTTAACTTACTCTATTCATTATTCTTGAAGGTGTGGTCCTTGTATTATGATGGTCCTGGGAGGCTATCCTCACATTATGATAAGTATTCGAGATGTTTGTTTGTTGGGATTTTTGCAGAAGGGATGATGGTAGGCAAAGTAGAAGCAGTTGCACGGTTATTGTAGAGGGCACGGTTAGTGAGGAGGGTGGTATGTGAGGTGTAATGGAGTCTAGGCTTAGGGTTTGGGGGGATCGGTTTTTTAGGTTTTGAGAGGTTAGGGGCGGCATGTTTTTGCTTTTTGTCTTCTTGATCAATAACTTTGTGATTCTGAAGGGTTACCACATTCACGTAGCTACTTTCATCTCGCATTCAGATTGGCATTTGAGTCTTGGGAGGCTGAATTTGCTTCTGATGTATCGTTTCAATACTTTAGTCTTTCGGTCATGCTTGGCAAGCCGAACCAAAGGTTGAAAAATATTATACTATTATAAGAAAAAAAAGATAGTATCTTCATAGATAGATATAGCCGGTCAAGTTTAAGTTTATAATTAAATTTCATCTAATTTTTAATACTTTACAAATTTTAAATTCGAGTAATTGAATTTGTTTTTGGAATTAAGAGGGTTGGGCTAAATTTGTTTTTTTGTAAATATTATAAATATTCACATATTAGGCTTATATTATTAATTTTTATAGGTTTGCAGTTAGAGATGAACTTACAACCAAGATTAAAGGTCTCATAGCACCTCTAATTTTAAATCTAATTTTCATATATTGTCCCACCATTAAATTTTAGTTACCTCACTCCTCCCCTCTAGTAAAAAAACATAACGATAACTTGATAATTTTAGAACCGGAACATTTCTAAATAGAAATAAATAAATAAATAATCAATCAAAAAATTATCAAATATAAAAACAAAAGGAGTATACAAGTTGGGTGAAGTTTATTGGGTTTTAAAAATCTTGACATGTGATATCTATTTCTTAGATTTTTTTGACTAATTATCATCCATATTATCCACATTATTTGACTTCGACAGGTTGAGTCGGATTAGATAAAGTACATATTATAGATGGACCAAATTTTTTAAACACCATTATAAAAAACTAGAAAATCCCTAGAATAGAAAAATAAAAATAAAGAAATATTATTTTAAAATATAAAAACTAGAAAAGCATAATAATATTGAAAATAAAAATAAAATAAAAATAAATAAATTTTAAACTAAAAAATAAAAATAACAAAAAATATATATTTATTTTTCTCAAAAAGCTCCTACACATTAATACTTTGAAATAATAACTTTAAAATTATAAAAGGGAACTTCTACAAAAATCTTATATTTGGACCTTGACCACTCTTTTATTCTACTCAAATCTCTATAGTATAAATACGTGTTTATTTATTAAAACTTTATTATTAATCTCACATCATTGTTATTTATTATTGGGTGTGTGCATTGTTTAGTAATGTAATGTGTGTGTTTTTTCTGTAATTTAAAAAACATTAAGTGATTTTTCAATATTTTTATATTAAAAACATCCAAACTTCCAAACTTTAAAAGAACTTCAATCATTTTATCAAACAATACCTTATTCAAGTGATTGTAGCTAATGGGAGTTGTCAAATAGGTTGTATTTGCACACATTTTCATCAATTTGGTTGTAATTAAATATTTGTGAATTTTTTTTAAATGCAAACAAAACAGATAAAAAAACAGTTTTTCTAAAGAAAATGCAAAGTTCAAAGATCAAATTTATTGACCATGACAATCATTCTTAATACATAAATTGTTATAATTAAAAAGAATCATAGGCAAAAAAAAATGGAAAACTATTCCTTTTTTTTTTAGAGATTGCTTAGAGGAAAGTTCAAAACAATTGATTCATGACATGTTTTCCACCATATCTTCAATTAGACGACCTAGTGAAGAAAATGAAGATCCTCCAGCCACCAAGGTTTTTTCACTTATTCTACTCATCTCCTTTACCTTCTTTCTAATTTCACTATCTTGTTCCATAACATTCTTTATAGCTTTCAATATATCATCACTGCTCACAATTATTTCAGTATCACCATAAAAATCCTTTCTATAATCTATTTTAATTTCGAAAGCTAATCCTACCTCAATCACCTTTTGAAAAGCATTAAATCGTTGCTCTGCATATAAAGGCCAGGTGGCAATGGGAACACCAAATCTTAAACTCTCCAGTATAGAATTCCATCCACAATGTGAAGCACAGCTGAATGAGACAAGATTTCCACTTGTGGAGCCCATCCAATTACCTTCCCAATCTTAGCCGTTCGGTCTAAGAAACCTTGGGGTAAAATGCTTTGAAAATTTTCATATTCACTGGGAGATTTCATTTTACCGTTCTGTGAAGGTTTGCGTAGAGACCATAAGAACCGATGCCCACTACGCTCAAGTGCAAATGCAATCTCTTTCACCTGGTTCTCTTTAAAACTTCCCCAACTTCCAAAGCGTAAAAACATAACGGATGACGTACGGAGGTTGATCATCAAGCCATCCCATGATGTCCCTAGAATTGTTGCTCTCATCCGAGAGCGGATCAGAACCAACTCCACTATGTTTCACAATGGGACCAACCGGGTATACAGGAGGGGTTTTACCATGGGATAGAGAATTAACTGCGTAAGATTCCAACTCCAAAAATGTATTTATCAATATGCCCTTAGCTTCGGTCAATAGCCGAGCATGTACAAGAAAAGTTGTGAGCGAGTATTTCTCGAACACCGTGGAAGGCACAAGTTTAGCAGGGATTGGGTTCGCCAAACTCGGAATTTCCAATTCATCCTCCGAGTTCGTGATTTCTGTAATGTCCACTCCCTGCTCATCATGAAGAGCCGTAAGATGGAGCATGCTACCAATAAAAGCTGCACCTGCAGCAGAAAAAACATACCATGGAATTCCAAATTCATTAGACACATCTTTCAGGCCAGTAGCAAACGTATCAAAAACGAACCCAGCAAGACGAGGGGAGTCCGGATTCATCTCGTATTGTGTTCTTATCCTTGAAACATATTCTTTGACATGGGGTTTTTGGCCTTCAACCAAAGAACTAAGCCAGGTACTGGGTTTAGTATCTGATGTTATGGACTCAACTCTGGGCAAGTTAATGACTCGCATACGATCAGGGAGAGTTGATGCAGCAAGTGACTCATTGTACTTGGTAGTGCTGGGATCAACAGTTGGATGCATTACATCTCCACTACTGCTACAATATGGCCCATAGCAGGTAAGGGGATTAGCACCACCTCTGCTTTCTTCATTCTTTGCTGGAAATTTTTGTTTCTTGTTGAGAACAACGGTGGTCTACTTGGGATGCGTGGAAGTTGATCATGATCTTGAACGAAATATATATTGAAGGTTAGACTATAAAGAGTGATGTCATGGCTTTGCAGCTGGAAATGAACTATATGCATGCATTTAAATTAAGAATTTCGATGGCTACTAGCCCATAGATGCTTACAAAAACAGTACAACGGAGCTGTTGGAAAAAATAAACTTGTAACCTAATCAATGGACTGTAAAATCGTGGGTAAGTTTTTTCAATTAGTATATCTAAATCAAGTTATTGTCAATGGGATCTTATTCAAATTATCTAGCTTGATGCATTACTATAAATTTATTTTTGATATATAGTTTTTTTAATAATGAAATACTAGTTAATAATACAAGCGAGTATATTTTAAACAAGTATCTGATAATGTGAAAAGATTGAATTCTAATATGTCAGCACGTGACCATCATGCGTCGATGCTGCTCTATTTTGATCAAGCAATTTTTGGTTGAGTCCAACAAATCCAGTATGTTGTTCGTATGATCTTGTATGTGAATATTTGTTTCATTTTAAATCAATGCTAAGTAAGGAATAAAGTTATAGAGGATTTATTGAATGTGTATTATCCATCATGTCTTCAATTAGACGAAATGACGAATATGAAGATCCTTCATCCGTCAAAGCTTTTCGACTTGTTTTACTGGTCTCTTTCATCTTCTTTCTCGTATCACTGTAGGATAATATGTTACATCTACATTTCAATCTGTTTTTTATTAAATTAAAAAAAATTATTTTAAATTATTTTTTTATATATTTTCAAGTTGTTTTAATATACTAGTGTCAAAATAATTTTTTAAAATAAAAAATATATATATTTTTATATATTTATGAACAAAAATATATTTTGAATTAAAAACAACTACCACAATACTTTTAAACATCTTCTTTGTATCATCAACAACCACAATTTTATTATCCTTTATGAAATTTCTTTTGTATTTGATTTAATTTGTATGCATGGATTAATCCTAGTTCAGCATCAATGTTTTTTAATAATATTATATATTTATCAAAATACAAAACCACTCCTAAACAAACTTGAATATTAATTTTTTTTAATGAAATTAAAACATAAAACCTGGAAAGCAGTTTAGTCATTTTTGCTTTTAAAAATACTGAAATTATTTTACTGTACTAAAAAATTAAAAAAACTAAACCACTACTATATATAAGTTTAATATTTTTTAAGGATATTTAAATTATTTTACTATACATAAAAAAAAAACTTTTTTTTATCCCTAACCATTTAAACTATGATAAATGAATCCTGATAAAAAAGAACTTTTTATCCTTAAAATGAAGTTCATTGAGTTTTTTCTTAATAAGGCTAAAGTGAAAATTTCAATGTACAAATCATTTTTCTGTGCATGGTAAAACTCTGATTTCAATAAATTTGACATTTAAAGTTTTTAGTTAAATCAGTTAAAATATTAAATCAATCAAATCCGTTCGACTCTCGTCAAATCAATAGAAGAAAAATTACTATTTTACTAAAATAATTATTATAGAATCAACTA
>Ga0307511_10006089_pt1 | contig 12176 bp, 13 predicted proteins | sample 13_EM_MG_FD_200266 | JGI IMG/M metagenome (GOLD analysis project Ga0307511, IMG submission 200266) | Populus trichocarpa ectomycorrhiza microbial communities from riparian zone in the Pacific Northwest, United States - 13_EM | ecosystem: Host-associated > Plants > Roots > Unclassified | place...
GACCATTCCCCAGGCCAGGGACACTGCAGGAAAACTGGCAGGGAAAATTCTGAATGTACTTGGGATGGACTGGGTGGGTACATCCCAGGTACTTTGTCCATTTCCTTGCGATGTACTTGCGATGTACTGGCCCGGTACACTGGCCCTTGCCCCCAGTGTGACGACATGCCGGCCGACATCTTCACTAAACCGTTGATTCGTATCAAGCTTAACAAGTTCGCTCGTCTCGTTGGTCTCTCTCAAACTTGAGGGGGCGTGTCACGATATTTATGTTTTTCAAGTTTTGTTCATTTCGATCATTTTCTGACATACGTCCGACATATTTGTTTCCACTTGGTAAACTCATGTCCCGCTACTGTACATCAGTTTCCTTTTTCAACGCGGGCCGCTCCCGTAGTATACACACTCGCGGCCTCGCCGTTTTGCTTCCTCAGTGTTCGCTTTTATTGTTCGCGCACTGAGAACCGTTGTCCTCGTCTATTCTAGACGATCCCTCACGCTCATTCACATTCCGGCTCACAGTCTCCACTCTCTTTGTGGGACTTCCCTTCTACTAGGGATCCAGACATATATTAAGTAAGTTGTGGGTGCTATGTCCGTTACCAATGCTAAATAACACCAGCTCCATCCTCATGTGCGACAACGTGACTCACATGGCATGCCCCTTCTGAGAAGAGCAGAGGTCAGGGCCATCATTCTCGAGGGGCTGGAGGACTTCTTTGCGCAGGAGCTTTCTGCCGTGGTATCTCATCTCACCCTACTCATTGCTATTCCTGGCACTGAACATTCCCTGTGTAGAGTCAACTGGTGCATGAGGTGCGGTTGGACCTTGGGATGGGAAGCACCAGCAACACTCAAGCACCGGTGGTCACACACTCCACCTCCACCCGCCCAGTCCCGCCACTCACAGACAACATTAATCCAATCATAGAGGAGGAGGAAGACTCAGCCCCTATCACAGAGTCAACCAACCCCATCCCATTCAAAGGAGCACACCCAACCCCCACAAAGGAAGGGGAGCCAAGCACCACTATGGAACAGGGTCTTTTTCCCATACATATGGATGAACACCCCGCTATGAGGCTGGGGAGCATTCCCCCCACCTCTGAATCCGAGTTGACACAGCTGTCTGACACCGACACCCCATAGCTGCATCTACTCCCTCTGTACTACTTTGTTCCATCTTTTCCAATGTTTTCACCTTGTTTTAAATCCCAGCTTACTGTTCATTATATTGTAGTGTATGACGCACCCCACACCACCAAGCCCTATTCTAACTGGAGAATCAAATGACGAGATTGTGGTCTGCTATTACAATGCCAGCAATAAGATTATAATGATGGACTCTGGACTGACATTGGGCCGAAATGATCAGGCACCTATTGCAACCGGTGGCAATGCCCAACCGGTATTCCAATGATCCTAGTGTCCCGGTGATGCATCGAGCATCCCATACTTCTCATGTTCTCTCTAGATCGCATAGGAAAAGACAATAAGTAGGCTACTGGGATAGGTTTATATAGTGTATTTAGGGGCTATGGATCCTGAGAAACATTGCTCGAGTCACGTTCGCATCGCCCACAAACACGGATTTGGATGCCGGGCCGAAATGAGGCGGGACACCGGATGCCGAGTCGCGGGATTCGCGAGGGGGAATTGATATTGGTACAGGGTTTCAAATTTCATGGGACCACGAGGAGAGAGAGAGAATCAGGAATGCTGCGATCGAGTCCTCCACTACCTTTTTTTGGTTCGGGCAGGAAAGAGAAAAAGCAGTACATGCTTGGCAATTTACTATCACAAATCAGTTACCGTCCGGACTCATAAGGGTCTTGAAAAGTTACAAAAAAGTAACAAAAAGCGAAGAAAAGTAGAGGTCGGAATATCCTACAAATTTGTCGATACAACTGGGGGAATCGAGAGAGATTCGGCGATAATGACAATCATGAGAGTGCGCCGTGTATGCGGCCGACGTGAAAGATAGTAAAGGGGGGGGGTGACGAAGGGTTGACCGTTTACCACGACGGGGGCCTTCTCATCGTACGGTGTGAAGAACCTGGCGTAACGTCCCAATATTTCTCCAAACTATCCCCCAATCGCCCTCGTCCGAACCCACGACCTCGGACAGGAATGGAAAGATCTTCCCCAACCCAATCGCCACGACCCATCCAGAGTCTGGGTGATTGGGCAGGGTAGACAACCCGACAACGAGCTTGCGAAGTTTACACGCACTGCCTTGGGGTCCGCCGAAAGTCGCGCCCGTTTGGAAACCTTCGCTCCAACGCAGGCAAGGGACAACCATGCTTCGGAAATCAACCCCAACCACGAGTGTTTCCAAATCCTGGCAGCTCTTTGATAGGCTGACCAATGACAAGAAAGTGACACATTCGAGGTTTGGGCAGGTCGGGCTACCCAGAGTCAGGTGAGCGATATTCGGCATCGCTGCTCCAAGTTCTGCAACAGCCTGGTCTGTGGGTTGGAACACGCATGGACCGAGGTGGGTCCCATCCCCCCAGCGCAAGCACCCCACATAAATGGTCTTTAAGTTTGTAAAGAGGAGGGGAGGAACAATGGCACCGGGGAGGTCTATGTTTTCGACACCCGAGATCTCCAGGACTTCGAGCGAAGCTGAGAATCTGGAAAGTGCCGCTATCGACTCCCCGAAAGCAATAACGTCGATGCCGTGTATTTTGACCGCCTTCAAGCCGGTGGTGCAAAGGCGCTCGAAGAAATGCTGGACCCGCTGTCCGCGGAAACGTAGGATGATGACCTCTTCGAGACTCGGAAAGGCGTTTGATGGGAGGTCACAGGAATTATGAGCCGCCCACAGCCTAAGTCTCCGTAGTCGTGGTAGGCCCGCGATGATGGGAAGGTACACCCCTTTGAAGGAGGATCTGATGTCAAGGGTATGAAGGGTATCTCTGCAAGCGATGATTAGTTCTCTAACTACATTGGTAGAATCTGAATCGATGGTGACAACGTCCAACACGAGTTCTTGTAGCCAGCGACATCTATCAGTGACGACTGCTAGTATGGGTTGGAGGAGTACGTTATCATCTTGCGGTAGGGTGAGCGTGAGGGTTGTTATTCGCGAGGACAAGAACGTTAGGATAGATGAGATGGCAGCCCAACCCAGCCCGTTCGTCAACCTTAACGAGGTAAGTCTGGGCCAAACGCGGGTCGAGCGTTGACTGCACCCCGAAGAAGGAAATCGTTCCGGGGGTAACCTCAGCAAAGCGCCATCCCCCAATGGATAGTTCGACGACTCGCGCCGCGTACCTCCGGAACCGCTGCCACTCATTTGTTGTTGGAGCTCTGGTCACACACTAAAGTACGGGGAGAATGAGCGGCTCAGAAGATAGAGATATATCCACACTCACGTATCCTCGGTCTGTAATGGACCAACACCTCGCGGGTAATGTTCGAAGGATGATGTGGAGGTGCTTTTGGCGTTGCCACAGGACGTCCATGACTGGGCTCTCGAGGGCTTTGCAACAACATGCAAGCGCGAGGAGAGACGCGGATCCCGGGCGCCCACCGTCTGCATTGAAGGCTATCCGCCGTACCAGCTCTTCAATGTAGAGTACTTGCTTCATCGTAAAAAGCGCGGCGGGTGCGATGGCGGTTATTAGTCGAGCTCTTGCGAGACTATAGATCGGACGAGGGGGGTTCAAATGCGTAGATTTGTCAGCAAACGTATTTCCTTTTTTAGTGACAAACGTTGCTTATCTAATTTCCGCGAGTCGGCTACAGCCGTTGTAATTTCGATAGACCGCCTCCACAGAATAGGCCCAATTTGTTGTTTACTTTTTGATCGCATTGGAGTCCGGCAGCCCGGCATCGCGGCATCAGCCAATTCACAACACTGGGTTAATGAGACCAGTAACTGGGTCTGTTCAGACACTTTTTTGCCCATCGGAAATCTATCAGGTTGCGGTTCATGCTGGGGTCTTCTGGCAACTTCGGGTAGTGGGTCGGCAATGAGAGGGAGCTACGAGCAGGGGACTTGGTTCGGCACCATGCCGGGATGCCGAGATCCAATTCGATCGTCTTGAGTTGGTGCCACAGGGGCTGGAACGCGCATCGAGGTGAGCAGTTGGCAAACCCACCCATCCTCCTCGCTTTTCGTTCTGTAAGGTCGTCAGCAGTCTGCGATCTGTGGGGGGGTATATTGACGATTTTTGCAAGTGTTTTGGCGGGTTGAATGGGCTACAAATGCGGGGATTCTGGTTCTCGCACTGTGCGTCATGCCGGGGTGCCGAGCCCCAACACGATCAAAAGGTAAACAACGATTTTGGGCCTATTCTCTGGAAAACGGTCTATCGAAATTACAACGGCTGTAACTGAGCGAGCGCAGCGAGCGGACGTAGCGAGCGGAGCGAGCCAACATGGCGCTCGACTCTGCCATGAGGGGCACCCTCATACAATGCATTTTCGATAGTAAACTGCACCCGTGGGAAACAGGAAGCGGAAGCTTCACGCTACACCTACTCGTGAAGACTGCGCGCGGCGCTCCCGTGCTGTTCCTCCTCCTAATCATCTCCTCGGCCCCCACCTCCTCCGTATGATGATTTTCAGATTGTCTGTGTCGCCTTCCCCGGCTCTTTCGGCTCTCATCTGACAACGAACCTGTCACACACTTCCAGCCGCTCTCCGGCTAACTCCTGGCCACGATTCCAATACCGTCTCCGAGTCTGTCCCTGGTCCGTCCCCAAGCCTCTCAAGCCCGCCGCGAAATATAGCTGTCTTCGTTTCATCGGACTCGCAGGAGAGGTGGGAAGGCTCCAAACCCGTTCACAATCGCACCACTCGGTTTACTTATGGAATAAACTTCCCTTCGCCTTCGACTTACGGATCGTTGAAGTACTGATCATTATTTAGTAAGCGAGAGTAAAGGTAAAACCATAGGTGTCAATGTAACCGGTAGGTACGTGGAGGAGACAGGGGTAATACCTGCTGTGCTCACCCCGAACTAGTTGAAACTTCCAAACTCCCAGCTGTAACATTCCTAGGTGGTTCGTATTAGTAGTTGAAAACGAAGGGCCTGTCAAAAACCTAGGCGGGGGGGGCGGAAGGGAGAGCATTGGTCATCGAAAGAGAAACTCACCACACAATCGTCATCTTGCGGAACCGCCTCTGGGACCTCCCTACCCAGTTCCTCCGCAGGTGGCCATGGGTCAGCCAGTATTGTCTCAATCATATTCGCAATAGGGTGGGATCGGAGATCCACCCTCCATGATAGGTTAGACACAGTATCGTATACAATCGTCTTTCCTTGATGACACCGAGTTTCCAGAGCATAACCGGCGATGGAACACGAAGAGAGAACACCGGTACATGTCCCCATTGGCACAGGATCTGCGGTGTGATACACGTGAGTAATGTGGTGGGTAGAAGGCTGCGAAGGCATCCGTGAGCTCGTGGGCGACAACGTGTTGAGAGGAAAATAACGATACTGGTGAAGGTAGGTGCAACCTCTGTGAGGGCATGCGATCGCCAGGAGATTCGAACGTGACGACTGGGACGCCGAATGTGGCGCCCAGCAACGAGCCCAACGCACCACCAAGCGAGTGGCCAATGATCCATATGTCCGAGTTGGGGTAGATGTACGATATGTTGTTGTATAGGTTCTGCGCCACCTCTGCGTTAGGTCTGGGTGCCAATCAGGGGGAGTGGGCGTTGCTCTCACCGTTCCGACTTGATAGAAGAGGCTTTCCGTGGTTAACGAATTCTCGAGGCAGTCCTGAGAACACTTCCAACCGCCACGGTGACAGTCGCAAACCGGAGTCCATGACCAGTCCACCTTGGCGCAGCAACAACTAAACAGGAGGTTATCGTTCAGTTTGTCTTTCTTCACGGTTGGCCCTCCGCCGCCGAGAAATCCCGCCGACGTGCCCTTGATAGACAAAACAATAGTGGAGTTGTCCGGAGTTGTGAACACGTGGCCCCGGAACCCGTCGGCATCGGGTTCCCAGCCGAAGTCATACCCCTGTACGCAGGAACAAATGAGTTGTTGGGGGTTCGAGCAAAGGTTGGAGTCGTACTGTGGTCCAATTCTCCCCTAGGGGATACCACTGTTTGTCGTCAGGCTGCAGGTACGCATTGCTTGTCATCTTGGCGAGTACGAGCAGAGTCTCCCTACTCTCGACGTTAGGTCCCACGATCTCCTCCTCGTCCCAGTCCAGAGGGGTACTCTGACCGAACTTCATGGACCGATATCGTGCGTTCCTAACCGCATCAAATGAAGGCGGCCGGTAAGATGGCAGTAGTTTCGTATCGACCGTGTACTCTCCAGAGGAATATGAAGTGAAGTTCCGTGCGTAGGACGCGTGGTCGACGTTGGAGAGTAGTACATGGCCGTGTTCCGATACAGCGTGTAGATGTCGTAGTTGAAACGTCAGCCGAGGCGCCGCCACCGACACAGCGGGGGTTATCGGCTGGTATGGGTCGTAGAAGATGGGGAAGAGGGAGTTGAAGAGGTCGAAGAACAAAGAGGGAAGCATACCCGTTGGGGTTACTGCGATCACATTTCTGCCACTCCCTTCCACAGAGCGCGTCTTTGGCCACAGATCCGACATGTCTTTGTGAATCTCCCTCATCTGCTTTACGCGTACGTTGTGGATCTCATCGCGATTTTCTTGGATTTAGCGGCGGTGGATTTGGAGCGAAGCCAGCAACGACCGGCGTGTTCGGGAGCACCCAGCCACAACAGCAGACAGGGTCTCTCTTCGGTAACTCGCAGGCGACAGGAACGCAGACGGGCGCGTCTCTCTTCGGTCAACCCCAACAGCAGCAACAGCAGCAGCCTACGGCGGGCGGGACTCTATTCGGGAGTACCCAGACTCAGCAGCCCCAGGGTGGGGGATCATTTGGAAGCACCCAGCAGCCTGCGCAGTCAACTGGTGGTTTGTTTGGGAGCACTATGACCCAGCAGCAGCCTGGTCAAGGCGGATCTTTGTTTGGGAGTACTACAAATCAACCATCTCAGGGTGGTGGACTCTTCGGCGCACAACAGCCCGTTCAACAACAACAACAGCAGCAGCAGCAGCAGCAGCAGCAGCAAGGAGGGCTTTTTGGCACCACGCAACAACAGCCTCAGCAGCAGGGAAACTCTCTCTTTGGGAGCACCCAGCAGCCTGCCACCGGGCAGACGTCATCACTGTTCGGGGGGACGCAGCAGCAGCAACCCAGTGGGACTTCACTATTTGGTAGCACTCAGCAACAACAAACAGGATCATCGCTATTCGGAAGTGGCCAACCCCCATTATTCAATACCACCTCCGCCGCAACTCAGCCTCAACAACAATCCACTTTGGGAACGACGCTTGGTGCGAAGCCTTTGACCCCTCAACCGACCCTAACTAACATACTTGTCGAATCTGGGAAACCTGTTTACACAGAGTGAGTGCCCCCTCGTTTCTATCATCCGATCTCATGCCCTTTCCCCAGTGGCTCGTGGGTTCTGTCAAGGTGCCATGTCATGAAAAGTACTAATTATGCGTAGATTCTCGAAGATCTTTACCAAGTCCACCAAGTTCAATGACTTGCCCGAAAATATCAAAAAAGTACTCGAGGATATCGAGTGAGCGGCACCGCGGGAAACGCCTACCATTACTCGTTAACCCTCTTTCTCCAGTTCGCATATTCAGGGTCGGGTGCATATCGGCAAAGAACTGAAGCAACGGAAGCTCTCCGAACAAGCCACAAAAGGCAAAGAACTCATCCGTGATGTCCACAAAGTAAGCTTGCGCTCCTATCGCCTTGCGGAATATTCAGAACGTTTCTCTGACCCCAATTTAGGAACTTGCAAACGCTACCTCGACGCTACACGCAGATGTGCATTCCACCAAGGACCTAAAAGCCAAAGCCGACCAATGTGTCCAAGATACGATCGTCGCCATCAGGATCCTCGACGGCCACAGGAATGCACAGAACGGGGCTTACCTCAAGAACCACGCCACCTTCCCATTGGAATTCTTTGATAGGATCACCGTCCAGATGCGGGAACGTATGCATTGGTACAAGACCACGATTGAGGTTTGTGATTCGCGATCTTCTCAAAATCCCGCCCATCAAACACTTTTTCCAAGCAAATCGAACGGAAACTTGCTTCAGCCTCCGCTCAGTCACAATACACCCCCCAATGTGAGCCGCTCTGCCCCCATCCGTAAACTATCGCCCGAGCCTTACCTCCTTCGCAGCAATCACCTCCACGCTGCAAGCGCAATACTCGACTTTTGTGGCGCTCGCAAATAAGACGGCCACGATTGACGCCGAACTTCAGAAGATAAAGGCTCTATACACTCAACTTTGGCGAACGCGCACGGGCAGCATGCGTGATCCGTTCAACGAGTTGGACCGAGGCACTGGGAAGGACTTTGGCTTGGAGGGACTGTCTGTTTGACGACCTTTAGCGCACTTTTGACACCGGTTCCATGAGATGTCGAGGTGCTAGAGGTGCTTAGCCACAGGGTGGCTGTGTTTACTTTGACACGCTACTAGTACTTCCCGCCCTTGTATATAACCATGACGCCGGGTATCCTTCTTGTCCCGTCGCATCCTCCCCACACCCTGTCAACTACCTGAACCGTAAACCGGCATTTCCACAACACCATGGCGTACACACAGCCCGATATGGTTTCTGGCGAGCAGTACAGATATGCTCTGGCTAATTTTGTGAGTCTTGGCCGGCGCTCGCGATGAGTCGCGATGTTGTGCAGGGTTCCTAACGCGCCCATCCGTCGTGTAATAGCGTATTGCCCACGAAAAGGTCGAAGAACAGCGGATCCAGTTACAAGAGCAGGAAAAACAGATCGCCCTGCTCCGCGCCCGGATCGCCACTTTGGAGGGAGGGACCCAGGGAATCAAAACGAAACAAGGCCAGAGCTCCGTCGATGATTTCTCAATCAAGGTGAGAGGGTGGCCTTCTGGCAGCGTGGGCTACCACTTATCGAGTCTTCGTGTAGAACTCCGCGTCCAAGCTGGAACGACTCATCAACGGATGGGCGGTCGACGTCGTTCGGACACACCGTAATCAGCTCAACGATATCCGCCAAGCCGCTATGTCAGATGTTTACGAAGGATACCCTCCAGAAGAGGAGGAGATGAGAGGAGATGCTACCGCGATGCAGGTTCAAAACCTCCTGCGGCATGCGATCTCGCAGGCCATATCAGAGGGGATCGTGAATTGTTTGATTGTGACGAACTCCCAAGAGGCGAATGTCCAGTTGACGAGGATACACGAACATATTTTTGCTCGTAAGCGGTCTTATCATTCCATCTGAACTCGGCACTAACGTTCAGTTCCCCAGGTGACCCGACTGTGGCTTCCGTGTGGCGACGTCAGACCTTCTCCGCGGCCGTTGAAACGTTCACGGCCGATATGTCTCAACTGATTCTCGACGAACACATGCAGGGTCTCACCAAAGTCCTTCACTTGTACCCCGCGACAGATCCGGTCGCCCAACAATCCCCGAATTCCGTCACCCATGTCCTCGAAGCCGCCTATGACTTTTCCCGAATGCTACACGGGTCCGCGTCTTCTTCGGGTGGCACAGTGGACGCTTTCTACCGTGCTTTTGTGCCAGAACTCTCTAGTACCCTCTACCCAAGGCAAATCGAACTCGTAAAACGTTGTTTGACAAGCGAGAGAGGAGAACCCGATACGGTCGGCGCTACGATTTTCCCTGGGTTGGTGAAGGTCAGCAGGGGCCCCACTGCCCCCAACGATAAGCCGGACGCGAACAATGTCGTGCAGACGGTAGTCAGAAGGGCACAGGTGATTTGTGATTGCGCACTCAGTATGGGCGGACCGAGGGGAACGGTTGGACCCGGTAGTTCAAACGGTTCATCTATGGGTTCTCCTCCTCCTATGGACCATTCGCCCCACTCACATAATTCGGTGTATGGTGGGATTGGTGGACCACCAGGGGCCTAGGACGTGGGAGGCAAGGGTCCGGCCCTATCGTTTTTGTTTAATCCCGCTGCTCTGACTTTGTACGTGTGCCGGAAGACGTAATTTTCATTTGTTTGTGTAAGGAGTCACCGGTCAAACATGAGTCATGGTATATCCCCCCTATTAACGTGCGCCCGACTCCGGGAAGAAATCAGGGAGGGCCAACTGGGTCAGTCGTGTCCCACCTGAGTCAAGATGAGTTGAAACCGTGAGAAAAACGTGGTGAACGCGTGAGGTCGTCATTGTCGCCGGCAGTCCAAGCTTGTCCACCTTCCTCCACAATAGCAAGAGGCCCCCAATGACGAAGAATGGGGACTATCGGTACGTGTTCTCCCCAGGCTTATGACCCCGTCTGAACGAAATTCCAGAGCACCGGGGCCAGTAGTTCCGCCGCTCCCGAACGAGATCATTGGCTTAGTTGTGGATGAGCTCCGCGACGACACGCCAGCACTCCGCGCCTGCTCTACAGTCTCCGGCCTCCTTTACCACTTCTGCAAGAGACATCTCTATCAAAGCATCAACCTTGATACGCCGGACAAAGTTGATGGATTCATTCTTACGACTGAGGATACCGATCTCCAGGTCCTCCGTTACACCCACACCCTATCTCTTGGGATCCCCGGAATGGCCTCGTGGCGATACGCTGATAAATTCGTTGCTGTCCTTGGAGTTTTCGCGAAGAAAGCTTCACTCAAATGTCTTTCTCTCAAGGAGATGAAGTTCACGTTGGTTTCCCGATCAAACGTGGCCGACCTCATTGAGATCATGGGGATTATTTCACGGACCGTCTCGAAAATCGACCTCTGTGATTGCCTTTTCACGCGACGGGAAGACATCGAATCTTTACTCCGCACGTTCCCCTTGTGCAAGTCCCTCCGCCTCCGCAGATGTGCATGGCAAAGCGCTCAACTTGCCCCGATGTTCACGTCCCCACCTACTCATAAGGTTTCATTAGACGAACTAGAGATCACCACACGCAGGACGCTCGCCACGTACGACCTATCAGGAATCGTCGAACAGGATTGGTTGGATACCTCTGGCTTGAAATCACTCACGTACTCCGTCATCGAACACACTATGGCCACGAAGGTATTCAACGCGGTCCAGGACTGCCACTTGGAGAATTTGAAGATATCCTGTCGTTACAAGGAATCATATCCATTCGGTAACAGATTTCTATCCCGTGACACGTTCGGCCAATGACTCAATGATACTTTCCCAACAGTGTTCCGAAGTTTGAACCGAGTTATCCATCGCCTGCGGTCCCTGACTATCGCATCTGACGGCGCTGGCGCTCCTTGGTCGCTCTCTGTCCTCCTCAGGACCTTCCACGCCTTGCACAACCTTGAACACCTTACGGTTGCCACCATAGACCCCATATCGGAAAACCCACAATGGTGGAGAACCCTCGACGCGCTTTGCGGATCCAGGCGGATTTATGACTCACTGGAAACGATGGAGTTTTGTTTTGGCTCGGCGTCAGGTGCAGAGCACGTGACTAGGGAGGGACTGAGCGAGAAGCTTCCGTATCTGGCGGAGCATGGGATGTTGAAGGTCTCCGATCCAAACGTGTACGTATTGGGTACTTTTTTTCTTGTCGCGCTCATCTGACCTCGCCGAATTTGCAGTGGGATGGACTGGATGCGGTCTTGACATAACGCGTGTCCTGGCACTGTTTTCCCCCCGTTACCTCTTTACCCGTGATGCACATGTTAGCTAGGATATTGACTCAGTGCGAGTTTATACCCCTCCGCCAAGGACTACAGTACCATGGTTGGAGCATTTTACCCTTTACCCAAAGGATTCAATTACGATTGGAAGACTTTCAAGCATATGCACAGGCGTGATTGGACTTGGAAAATCTTCCGCGGCCAGCAGGCCACGAGAACGAGGGGGCGGCGGACGATAAGTGAGTCGACCAAGGGAGCCATCCCAGGTGCGACTGGGATCACCTGGGAGAGCGCGACTGCGTCACGCGATCCATTTTTCGGTCGCGTTCTCAGTGGGGAAGGCGTAGCATAACCGTACGCGTCAGTCAAATCTGCAGGCGCGAGCGGTGTTGACCGCAGCGAGAGCTGCGTAATTTTCGAGCAGTATTGGACATCTCTAGAGACAAATTCAACGGTCTCACTTGGGAGTTGGGTTGCAAAGCAGATGAGCCCACCCCGGGTTCCGGCGCCCGGGTGTTCGGCGAGCCGTTGGCAACCATCACATCAACATC
>Ga0307511_10006091_pt1 | contig 12176 bp, 16 predicted proteins | sample 13_EM_MG_FD_200266 | JGI IMG/M metagenome (GOLD analysis project Ga0307511, IMG submission 200266) | Populus trichocarpa ectomycorrhiza microbial communities from riparian zone in the Pacific Northwest, United States - 13_EM | ecosystem: Host-associated > Plants > Roots > Unclassified | place...
GATTTACTGATCGGTACCACATACCCTTGTATTGCTCCTCAGTATCTAGCTGGTGACAGACCTAGCTAGACTATATGGCATATAGATATCTCTGCGAGGGGAAAAAAAAAGTAACGGCTCAGCTGGGAATTGAACCCAGATCACTTGCCCTCTACTGAAACCAGCAGGTACCTACACAGCAAGTGTCATACCATTAGACCACTGCGCCTTTTTGATATACTGATCAGTACCACGTACTGTTGTGTTGCTCTTTTGTATCTAGCTGGTGACAGACCCAGATTATATGGGATATGGATATCTCTACGAGGGGAAAAAAAAAAGTAATGGCTCAGCTGGGAATTGAACCCAGATCACTTGCCCTCTACTGAAACCAGCAGGTACCTACACAGCAAGTGTCATACCATTAGACCACTGCGCCTTTTTGATTTACTGATAGTTACCACATACTCTTGTGTTGGTCTTCGGTATATAGCTGGTGACGGACCCAAACTATATGGCATATAGGCCTAGGCTCGAGCTTTTCCCCGGTCGGGTTCGTGCCCAGGCCTAATGGCATATGGATATCTCTAGGGGTTGTACCAGCCTGACAATGGGGACAAAAAGGCGAGATATCATTTTTATATTACGCTGCGTAATTGTGAGAGGTTGGCTTCGTCCCGAGTGAGAGCTATTGTCCACTGACAATCTACTCGGGTCTGCGGGTGACTCGCTAAACATGCTCTACATATGTGCATATGAGTTCTGAGCCCCCCCAGAAGAAAAAAACCATATGATTGTCTAGCCTTCTTGTATTACTGACCAACACTTAACATAATCTTGTATTGTCTTTGGTTTTACCGGAGAGTCGTCCCGCACCACCATGCAAACCACTTAATGGGTATGTACGACATTCGCGTCCTCCTAGTAGTAGGGACGACCGCAAACATTGTAGCCACCTCCCCGGAGGGCACGAAACTCACCTCAACAGCTCAGACAGAAGCCGCCCAGATCTGCAGACTCCCCAACCTCCAAAGGGCGAACCACCGCAGCAAATGGATTGAAGACTACCAGTCGAAGGGAGCGGCCCTCAAAATTCCGGTAACTAGCGACTCTCTAACTGGTAGGCCTGGGCACGAGACGTCTCGTCATTTTCCAGGCGGTCTCGAGATGTCTCGAGACCCTAATTGTGTCGAGACTTTTACCCTTGTCGGATAACGTAAGCCACTATAACAAGGATATTATATGTGCCAAGAACTGATATCACAAAGTCTCGAGACATCTCGTTTCGTGCCCAGGCCTATCTCTCAGGCACCTCAACTGCGCTCTCCCCGCCACCAGAGAAGGGGTGACTTTCCAGATGTACCAGAGAGATGGGGGCCGTTCCAGATACACCGACCATGCCAACTACACAGTTACCATAACTAGACAGTCAGCACCACCACCACCCCCGAAACCACGGGCCCCCTGATGCTTCTGCCTAGGGGAGGACACCAGGAAAGCTCCTACTACAAGAAGAGGAACCGGAAACTCATGGCCTTGAGCAATTCGGACGCCCCAAGACCCTGGCTGTCCAGCCGCCCCTCCGGCAGACAGGGCATCCCCAATCCAGCACCATTCACCAAGTCCAGAGCCTCGGACCTCACGGACCCAGAGACACCTTACCTTACTTCCGAAGCGGGGACAGGCGAGGAACGGGACTACCACAAGTGTCGGACCTACAACACTACCACAAGGCGGGAAACTGCCCGAATCAATGTTTAGACAACCCCGACCGAACCCGAGCCCGGCCAAGGAGGAGGGAGGCAGCCGGGTCAGAAGGAGGAGGACGAGGAGCAGAGAAGAGACAGTGGAAGCGCAAGGCCCCCGGGAAGGGGTGCCACCCCTCCAAAGAGTACACCAACAACGATCATTTCACACCAACCCAGACAGCCCCCGAACCCAACCTTCGGCAAGCACCCCACCCCCGACAGCCCCCCGCACCGCGCCCGTACATACCCAGCCGACACCTCTTACAATCATCGAATTGGGAGGCATATTGGGCTGATTATAGTTTGATTTGGGGAATAGTAAGTCACTGTATGTCAGCGAAGGAAATTACACTGATTTCAGTACTATGTATGGGTGTTGTGGGTTGGAGGTTTTACTCCAATTGGAGGGATTGCAAATTTACCCATGACCTGATTTCTTTATTGTTTTCACAAGTTTGCTGTTTCGGGTATGTTATCTGCAGGGGGTACTGTCACGGCGCATGGCCCCCAAGGGCTAGACACACATGATCGAGCGATACGAGGGTTGAGTATGCATGAAGGACGAGTTCAGCTGATATGGGTGCAGAGGCTCGAGGGATCGGGTAATGGACCGTGGGTTTCTTGGGTTATCTCTATTGGCTATTTGGACGGCGGGATCTCTATATAACCCTCCTGCATTTCATTACTCTCCTACTCTCCTTCCCTCCTCACGCAACGTCTTGTATCTACTCTCAATACATACGTTCCTTCTCATAACCATAGACCACGAGCGGTCCCTGGGGCCTACTCCATAGTCCACGAGTCCTTGCCCCGTTACAGGTACCCACCACACAAATCCAGAAAGCAGTCTCTGGTTCAACCACATGGTCTGACTTTCTCCTCGTTACATCTCTCTGAGCCTTCTCCACTCACTTGTCTCAACCCTCTTAACCCTGCTCTTCGGGGGTTCAATGGCAGGCTCACAATACCCTCCCTCAACACTATCCCTTTCTTTAGGCTGCATACGGGTACTGAGTTTATCACATTTACTAAAAGGTCTCAACATAGTTTGGTTGTCTCGAAGCTCTCGTTTGACAAGTTTGTCAACCTGCCTCTGACCCAACCCCTGGTCGGCCAAATCCTTTACTGGTGTCTGCACTGTTATTGCTTTTTCGGGGGTTGGTGGCGTAGCCGTTATGAAGAAATATGGTTTTGTTTGTTTTACGAAAGGATTATTAACAGGCGTGCGATGCGTTTCGCAAACGCTTCTGATAATCGCCTCAGTGCCTTGCCATCACTGTGATGCCTGTCAGGGTTTCCAGGGCTGATTGAGTGACTGCAAGTGGGAAAGGATCAGGAATTAACATGTCTTTACTTGGATATTTTGTGTATCTAACGTAGTTGACTATAGGGTCTAGAATATGTTGAGCATCAGATTGACAAGGTGTGAAAGTGGAGGCTGTACCTTGGGCTCTGCATGATCATCGGGTCTAGGCCATTAAGCTTTACCCCCCTCTACCGATTCAACGTCCTCTCCCACTTCGACCTCCTCTCTCACTTCAACCTCCGCTCCCACTTCGACCTCCTCTCTCACTTGAACCTTTTCTCCTTCTTTAACCCCTCTCCCGCTTCTGCATCGGGCTGCTGCTGAATTACCAAGGAGTTGACCTGGGAGGAGCCTTGCAAATGGATATTCCGGTACAGCTCCAGTCACTGCAGCTTGTCGGAAAATCTGTCTCTAGTTGGGAGGCTAAATATCCGTTGATACCACATTTCTTGCCCTTCTTCACCTAGTTAGGCATCTACTGCTAACCCAATATACTTGCCCCAGATATATGTGTCGAGTATATCTACTACACTGGGTGCAGACTTACCAACTCTAGACACGAGATCAATTTCCTCTCTAATCGGGCGATGCCCGTTTTGAAGAAATCTTTCTTCAGCGTTCCCTCGTTCGCATGGTAGAAGGGAGTATATTCGTATACTATGGAAGGGAAGGCTTGCTTGATGATAATAATATGAGAGGTCCATCCACTGAACGTTAGCCTACTCAGCCCCGAGGCCTTCCTCCTGCAGTCATCATTTCTCAGATCATGCGTCGACCATTACATTATTCCAACACGTTTGTCTTGTTATAACCCCCTATCCTGCCAACACAACACCCAAGGGAAGAGAGAGCACCATTCTCCTTCATGTACCGGGATAAGGCCACAAGTTCTGTGAGGATTTGATTCACATTTTGAAAACCGTAGAAGAACTTGTCTAATGACTGAAACCGTAGTCGATCTGATAGAATGAAGGTGGTACAGGTAGCATAGTCCACATATCTTTATTCTTGCTCAAACGTTTTCAGCTTGGTCATGAGCCCTATCGGGTGTCGGTTAGTTCATATCAAATCAGCCTACACACCTCTAGCGAAAATGGTGTGCAGGCGCAGAGCACAGGCGTGGGGCAGCTATCGGAGAGCTCTCATATGGTTGTTGAGGGTGCCGCAGGTTGGCCGAGGATGCCATTACCATCGAGGCAGGGATTGGAGACTCAATAAGGCAGCTTCTTCAACCCCGTGAGGGGTTTCTCCGACCTACATGGTTGATAATGCTACTTGAACATTCAGTCTGTTTTAACTGTGTCAACAGATGCAGACACTGTTTTAAATTTTCAGGCTGCTCAACAGCTTCCGGTGTTCCAAACCCCAAACTATTCAGAAAAATCAGCCAAATTCGATTCATATACAATTCACGACCATGTCTACCCTCGCCTTGCATCTATCTCGACCTTTTGAACCTGTTAGTGAATGATAGCGGGGCCATACGTACATACGCCAGCAAGGCAATTTGAAGCTACTTACAATGTGAATCCAGGCGCACCCCAATCTTCCTCTGGGATTTCGGACGCTATGTGTTGCGCCACGGCGGAGGAGATTCTATGTGCCATGGGGAATTAGAAAAAGGTTGAAGTTAGGGATGCCACGCAAGACCGACAGTGGGAGTTCAAGGCGCCATAGAGGAGGGTAATCAAATTGGAGAGAATATTTTATGCTCGGGATTCCGATTTCAGTGGTATTTCTTTCACGCGCGGTCGTTCCGATACCTGTCAGTTGTCGTTGGGAATTCCCTGTTTGGTTGGTTACCACGCACCTGACTTGTCTCAATTGTTTTCTATCAAAAAAAAGAAAAAATACCCAACCTGAATAACATCACTAACTGTGAGATTCAGGGTCTCTTTCTCACTGCCGCTTCTACTTACAACTGCCCCTCTTGCGACTGTCACCGCGTCTTCCGCTATTTCTGCAAACAGCGAAAGGGGATTAAGGAGAGTGAAAGTAGACAGATTCAACTCAGGTTCTTCGCTGTCGGTGAACCTATTGCTATGGGTTATCGTTCCGGTCAACATCTATACACGCTGACGGTCAATACGGTGAATTAAGTCATACGAGGGTAGTATACGTCTCTGGTCTCATGCACATCAACCTTACTGCTTGGTCGAATGCGATTAACGGTTTCTTCGATAGCTCGGACATCTGGGGTACGGCGCCGGGGGGGTTCACAAAAATAGGAATATCTGGAAACGTGTCAGTACGGTTGGTCCTTACATTCTGGATGTGATTCTAGTATTCAACTTGTATGTGGAGTTACTGACTCAGCTGACATGAAGTTGGAATATTGCGAGATACTAGAGAGGGAGTGAAGTCCACCTTCACACAACATGACACCACTGACCACGAATTGTCTCCTCCTACCAAGAAATGCCAACCAAGGCAGCTGGTTAGCAGCAACCTCGCAAACATGCTTTTTTGCGGTACTTGATCTATTCAGTTACGGTATTTTCACCGGTCCAGACATTTCCACGCTCATTGTAACATTTCGTCAACATGGAGGAATTATTCGGCCTACCCAGGGGGCTACAATCAGTCGAGGATTGTATGCAGGGGGGATCCAGCTGTGGATGCTTTAGAGGTTCTGGCGTACGGCGCTTCCCAATGCCTCTCTGAAATGAGTTTTGAAATGGACAACGGACGCAATGGACAAGGACAGGGGGTGTTGGGGTTGGCCGTAAGATAATTGATACATCCTATTGTCGATACTCAAGAACATTCAGCTCTTCTGTGATTAGCACTTAAGAGGTTTAATGTTGAAGTTCTTTTTCGGTGCTATAGACTGATTCATCAATTACTTCTCTGCCCCGATATTTCCGAGGCCCTGCCCTACACAGGGCAGGGTTGGTGGAATGTGAGAACCGTGTAGCCTATATTGGCGGCATGGGGGTGGTGGGGAATATTAATCATGAGTATAGTTGCACCAGGCAAACCACCATTCAGGCCAATAAAGCAAGAAGTTAAGAGTTATGGTTTGATGCGGCAGTGGGCAGTGGTAGTGAGTCCTATACACATTATCCTGCCGAATATTCCCAAAAACATACTACCCAGAAACAGTTTATTCGCCAGAAACAGATCATTCGCCAGAAAAACTAACCAGAAACAGACCAGAAAAATATTCGCCAGGAATATACTATGCACCAGAAACATATCCCACAGAAACATTACCTCAAAACAGATAAACCAGAAACAAGTTATTCACCAGAAACGTCCCCCCAAAAACATCCCCTGGAAACAGATCATCGAAGAACATTATTCAGAAACAGTTTATTCCATAGAAACATTCTGTCCAAAGACATCACCCAGAAACAAATTACGCAGAAACATATTGCCCAGAAACAGATTACGCAGAAATATATTACCCATAAATAGATGACGCAGAAACATATTACCTAGAAATAGATTACCCAGCAACAGATCATTCGCCAGACACATTTCCTAGTAACGTTGCCCAGAAACGGTTGTCCGGAAACAAATTATTCCACAGGAACATTATCTCCAAAAACATAGCCCACAAACAGATTATGCAGAAACATATTCTTCAGGTACATATTCTCCAGAAACATTACCCAGAAACATGTTCAGCCGAAACATGTTACTCAGAAACAACTTATTCACCAGAAACATTCCCCCCAACAATATCACCCAGAAACATATTCCCCATAAACGGTTCCCCAGAAACGTTTTCACTAGAAAAAATTACCCCGAAACAGATTATACCCCGGAAACATTCCCCGGAAACATATTCCCCAGGGAAGCTGCCAGGAACGAATTGCCCAGAAACATGTTCGCCAGTGAGATTTTACCCAGGAACAGATTATCCATCAGAAACAGCCCCCAGAATATTACTCAGAAACATATTACCTGGAAGCCTGTTCGACAGTCGCCGATACATTCGCCAGATCATCACCCAGAAACAGATTACCCAGGAACATACTACCCAGAAGTATATTAGCCAAAAACATATTAATTATAACATTACCGAGAAATATATTAGCTAGAAATATTAACTATAACATTACGCAGGAATTTAATACCCTGACAAATCCCTGCCACCGGGCGTCACGACCTCAACAACACCACTACCTCCGGCCCCCCATCAGCGACGCAATAACCCACACACTTCCGCGAGCTTCTCCACTGCCGCCCACATATGCTGAGGCAGCAACCCAGGTCACGACACAGGAGAGGTTACGTCCAATTAATAGATACCGCAAGAAAGCCGGAGATCCAAGACAACAAAAGGCAAAAAGAGAATGAGAGAATTGTAGACAAGCGACCGGCCCCGGCCCTGCAGTAATGGCACCCGCCACACAAGGACCAAGGTTCGGGAAGCTGGAATCATCAATAATGAAAGGGAAGATTGACCTCAGTCATGGGCTGCATGTAAGGAAGCTCTTCCAAATCACAGGCTGTGACTGGGGCCTTTATCGATTTGTCTTTCCACTTGGGCTGAATCTTGATGGAGTATTTCTCCCTACTGGAGCTTTGTGGGACATTAAGACCATTTCACTCTCATTACTAGTAGTGCATATTACCTGTACGTATCTTGAATGCAGCGAGGGTTCCGGCTGGTTCGTGATACGTCCTCTATGGATGGGTATAGGAGTACTAAGTTTTTCTGAAGAACGGAAGGGCCATGGAACATATTACCCAGCCTTCGGTCGAACTGCAATACACTTACTCTCTATATTCCCACAACCACTAAACTAGGGTTTCGGCTTCACAGATTCGAAAAACCGAAAGTTCGACCCTCCTTATGCCTAGAACTGCGGAAGAAGCTTGCTATATTAGAGGCGCTTCTGAATCCATCCGAGACACAAGTTGTCCACAACGAGAACAACCCGTACGGAATGTGGAGTCGTCACTTCTAAGAGTATGAGAAATGTGAAATAATTCGTCTGAGGTATTGCGCTTTCCACCTTGCCTTCACCCAACGTCTATACCGCTATCATTGGTAGTAGTGGTAATGCTGGTGAGTGTTTCGTGAGGTGACCCTTTGTGTAGTTACTGCTACTCTCAGACGATGTAATCTATTGGTCCTACACTGTCATACATTAAGGTATTCGTTAGGTCAGTGTGCACCCGTCTAGGCCGACTTTCCGTTGCGTCTTTGTGTTCTATGATCCTTTGAAGCGTGTATGGTAAGTATTACCAGGCATTGTCTTAGAGAAAAGCTAGGTCTGAGTCTCAGATACCTCATAATAATTCTTCGTTTCCCTGGGTAATCCCAGTCAGGATGGTTCGACTACAACTGCTATATTTCAAAGGATCATCAGCGATGAATGTATGTAGTTGTAGCAGACAATTTTAACATTCTGTATGCTTGTGGTCATCCCATATCATAGCCAATCTTCGATAGAATATTCTTGGTGCTTGATTAGATCGTCTTAAACTGATAGTACACGAGTGGTGGATGAAGAGCGCACATCCAAGTGGTTTGAGGCTTCATAGAGAAAATTCAACTAGTTGGATCCCATGGCTACTACAGCATTGTAGGCCAACATTATGGAATTGATGGGGGGTTCCACCAAACACAAGGACTTCGTTTTGGGAATCTATAAAAGGATTAATGCTGGTATTCTGGGAGGTGCTCTAAGGATGTATATGGGTTGTAGGGTGATAAGAAGCCTCGGCAAAAAGTCCTGTACCTCATTAGGCCACCCTGTGATATAATCAAGCCGAGAAGCATCTAGGGGCCGAGGGACTAGCATCTGCCATTCTTTTCCAATCATCCAATCCCCCATCCGCGTTACAAATCCTCTTTAAGTACGTCTCCTTCACTTGATTCCTCCCCCAACCCTCCGATTGACCCTCTGAGACTCTGCACTTTTGCAACCTCAAGGATACCAAAAGGTCCTTCAGTCAATCCGTGATAAAATAAGGCCTGTTGCTCAAATATCCCCGCTTTGGGTTTCAGAAGTCATTTCAGTTGCAGTTGGGCTCTGCTTTTAAGCTGCCGGGTAGAGCCTTCACAGAAGCCATAGGCTCAGCGTAAGTCCAGCCAAACTCCATGTACTCTGTTTTCTGTGCGGATATCGCAACCTGTAACTCATTGCCGCCGAGTTGCTATAACTTTGTGAGAATTTTGCCTTCCCTACCGTTCATATTGATTTTTTCCAACTCTGATGCATCTTAAGGCCACTCCTGACCCTGTAAATGCGTTTCAGATGAAATATTTTGACCGAGTGCACGACAGCTGCTGACCATGGAGACTCCTTCCAGCTAAACACCGTTGATGAGCGGCCGTTTCCCACAACCTATAATGTACTTGGCGGCACAGTGGCTAAACTTATCTCTCCTACGGCAGAACTCAACGGCTCCAAGCTATGGAGTTACTCCATCACCGACCTGTTATGCAGACCGGCACCGGCAAAGGCGAACCCCGGCAGTTTGGGATTGACATTGGGCCCAAGTGGAGGAGACGCTAGGCAAATAGGAAGAACGGAGGCAATGTTCAGAAGCCACCAAAGAGGGTTGGAGGGGAAGGAATAGGAGGCGTAAGCTCAACTCCCTCCCCGTGGTATATTCAACCAACACGGACAGCCCTCCAATACACACTGTTTACGCCTTGATTTTAGTCGAGCAGGCTATGCTCATTTGAATCTTCGTATTTGTCACTGATGGATATAAATATAGATTAATCCTCCCCCTCCGGGATGGCATCGTTGTGGCGATCAGCTCGGTAGTGAAATATTTTGCATATCGGAGTCCAACTGACTGCCTCTGGGATCTGGTTGTCTCCAGCAATGCCAGAATCCCGTGCACGATGGCCTACTGCAGCGGGGCCAAACAGAAAACGAGCCCAACAAAGTGAGATAAATGCAAAACGACTCTCTGTGTCGTATGGTTCCGTCTGACCAAGTCCGACCTGGACGAGGCTGGAAACGAGCCCCAACTAAGAGAGGTGACTAGAAATCTTGATGACATCAGTCTTGGTTTCAATCCCGATTGCCATCCTATTCCTTCTGTTCACTCACTGATGAAACCTGTGGCTGTTTAGACCCTTCTCCTGCAGATGCACCACTGACAATAACCCGTCACTGGTAACCATACCAGGTTTCTGATCACTATGCCATTTAGATCCTATCGAATGTCTTTGACCCTGCAGCCTATAGATAATTTTCAGTCAGAAGACTTTAATCAATAACCGTGTAACACTCCTGGACGTGGGTAGCCAAGGCTGGGTACTCCACAAAGATCCTCACGAACCCGAGACACCTGATGACAATCAGAGTGGGGGATCCTAAATACCGGTAAAGGCCAGAGTTCATATCCATAGTACTCGCCCTTTAATACTGATATGAATATAGATCAAGCCTTCTTCTTCGGGATGGGTTCCTAGTGGCGATGGAAGTTCTGTTCGAGATGACCGGGTCTTGGGCAATGCTAGAAGTCGGTCAGCGTCTTGTTCAATAACAGAACCCGTGTATGAAGTCCCGCTACAACTTAGCAGAAGAGAGCATTACCCCAACTAAGACAGGAAACGCGACCGTCTGTGCGGTATCCTTGAGCCCCCTACATTCCAGAATGTTTTCACCAGGCTGGAGTGCTGCGGGGCCGAAGTCTAGGTGGCGCTTGACCAAATTAGGTAAGTTGAAGTATTCCTCTTATCAGCCCTGCCTCTCATGACGTCTATCCCGCGTATAGCGGCCCGCAGCCCTCCAGGGGTTGATGTACTGACAGAATTAGACCTGCTTAGTCAAACGGAGGCAACGGACATGGTGAAGAAGGTCAATAGCGTAGAAAATGAATTAGAGGGTATTAAGATGCGGGCCGGACAATAACTATACGAATTTTGCATGATGGGAACAGAATGTGACGTACAGAGATTCCCTTTAATGTAAGCATTTCCAGATTTGTGTGTAGACTCTTGTGTTTTTACTCTTGCAAGCAAGCTCGCTTCCTGCGTCATATATACTGACGAAGCCAACCGTTACAGTTGCAAATGGAGTCTGGGGATACTATTGAGATTCACTAGGAACAAATCGGTGGCTATAGTGCATGTAAGGGTTTTCAGATTTGAGTTTACAACCCAAACTCTCTTTCTGCGCTCTTACACAACAGGTAACATATACTGACGATGCCAAAGTTACAAATGTATAGTGAAAATGAGAATCGTCGGTCGACGTCGGAATGCCACGGGGTATTGTTTTTTTTCCTATATGGGGCCTTGAGCGCGCTTCTTCTGTCTCCTCTTGTCATCATCGAATAATGAACTCTTCACTAGGTGAACGAGATTGACTCTTGTCGTGAAGAACGCTGTTTTCTTAGATTCCTTGGTTACAGCATGTGCTGTCAGTATAAGCTTTGTTCTTTACCCTATCTACAGCCGTTCACGCGCAGGCTATACCAATTCAATCTAACCTTTCACTTTTGTAGCCTCTCCACGTCTGTGCTTTGAGAAGCTATATATATGAATGAAGTTGAATCAATTCCTACAGTCTGCCTACAGTGATTTAGGTGTGTAATGAAGTCGAGAAAATTACGGGCCAGTGACAAAGCATTGACTTAATATTAACTTGGAGAGGTAATATATCTTACGGTGGGAATATATCCAGTTCCAGGGAACAGCCTCACATTCTATATACGGGGTGATTTAGAAACTGCATCCGTCCTTTCCATGCCCCTCCTTTGCCCGCTAGGTCCCATCTCATCTCTCTCGCACATCATTTAATTCCTAGCTTACCCATCATGTCAGCCTAATGGAATTGTAGGATGAATATCGGTCAGCTCAATAACTGAGACAGTGTATTCAGTGCACTATATCATCGCTTACCTGGAATAAAATAGAGACTTGATGATGACTTCGTGAACCAAGTCTGAGTAGTCTATATACTGCATGAATATTGACTTCCAAATAAATACTACGACAGGGTACAAGAACGTTTCCTGCATTCTCGAACCCAGTCTGCTCCTACGATAAGTATAGTACGCAGTGATGTCAGCGGAATGCTCTTGTTTCATACCCCCGGTGGCATATAATCCTTCCATTTGAGGCTCCATACCTTGGTACTTAAAGGATGAAGGTATATTGTAGGGCAAACCACAAATCTCGGCGGTATATCCCACAATATTAGCCCAATCTGTGATAG
>Ga0307511_10006093_pt1 | contig 12169 bp, 13 predicted proteins | sample 13_EM_MG_FD_200266 | JGI IMG/M metagenome (GOLD analysis project Ga0307511, IMG submission 200266) | Populus trichocarpa ectomycorrhiza microbial communities from riparian zone in the Pacific Northwest, United States - 13_EM | ecosystem: Host-associated > Plants > Roots > Unclassified | place...
TAGAGGGAGCCATCTATCTTGAGGGGTGCTTCTTCATCCTCTGCATCAGAAATGCCATAACGAGAGACACATCTTATGACAGCTCAGCCAGAGGGACCTCTACATGTGGCACCACTAGAGGCACCACCTGTATTACCGGACCTCATCTATTTTGAGCAAATTATCAGAGTGATTCTATTGAGTATAACAAAAACTACAAGTTCGACTAATAGGGAGACTACTATACCTTGGTCCACTGCGTAAAGAATATGAAGGATACAAGTTATTTGCCTTTTTTTCAGGGATGAGGACGCAAAAGTCGCAAGTCAGTGGCTTCAAAAGATAGAAGAATTGTTTACCTGGATTCTAGTGCCCGAAGAGTTGAGAGTAAACTGCATGGCATAATTATTGGCTGATAGTTCTCGGACTTGGTAGACCACAGTGAAGACCTATAGGGTAGGTGAATCACTTGTTTTGGCTAATTTCTACAGGGATTTTAAGGCCATTTATTATTCCTGACAGCATTAAAGAAGAAAGGAACAAGAGTTCTAGGGGTTAAAACAAGGAACTATGACTATGGGGCAATACAAAAGGCATTTTGAAGACCTTTCCAACTTTCTAGTGCATTGTTATCTACAAAACAACACCGGATTGAGAGATTTCAGAATGGCCTTTAACTAGAGTTGAGAAAAGGATGGTGACTTTCCAACCTCACACCATGAGAGAATTGGTGGAGGTTGCTCAAACTAAAGGTACTGTTGAATAAGGCCCACACTGCAAGACAAGATGGGGGTAGAGAATATGAAAAGAAATGAGCCTATGTTTGGTTCAGGTAGACTTCTCTTTCCTAAAAGAGGCATCGAAAAGCCCTAGGTTCAGAGTTATAGGAGAGGGGATAACCTCTTCATTGTAGGATCTTCAGGAAGATATGTTCAGTCAAATAGAACTGAACATAGGATTAGTGGCAGTAGATTTGGGCTGACTCGGGGTGGTAGTTCATTAGGAACTACAAGTCGAAAAGCTTTTTCCTTTCCAGGATGTGAGATTTGCAACCATTTTCACCTAGGAGATTGCAGGGTGATGTCCGAGAGATGTTTCATTTATCAGTAAGAAGGATATAAATGGAAGGATTGTTAGTATTTGGAGGATGTGTGCCACTTATGCGGAGAATATATGCACTTGAAAAGGAATTTTCCTAACCAAACACAAACTCAGAGCCAGGAACACTTCGTCACCGTGGATAGGCCAGCCAAAAAGCAGATATAACTAACATAGTCTGGTGTGAGTGTAAGTAGAGGACGGGGTCGGAGTCGTGGAGATAGGGCTTTAGGTAGGGTGTATCATTTAAATCAACAGGCGGCTAGACTTTATCTGAGGTAGTGGTAGTTATGACTTTAATAAATGCTTATGAGGGTTATGTGTTGATAGACCCAGGGGTTATACATTCATTTGTAGCATATAAATTTGTAAATAATTGCAAGTACCTATTGGTAGATTAAATGAGGGCTTACTAATTTGTACTCCAATGTGAGAGGGTAGAAATTGAGGGTAAACTTAATTCCATTAGAGATACACGATTTTAATGTGATTCTTGGGATGGATTGACTTAGCACATATCATGCTAACGTACATTGTCACATTAAAGTGGTATCTCTTAGGACACCTGATGGGAAAAAATGGTAGAATTTAGGGGTGAAAGGAATGAGGTGTATGAAGGATTGATGTCAATACTTGCTGCTAGGAAACTTGTGAGGTAGGGGCCAAAGTTTACCTTGTTTATGTTGTCACACCCAGACATCACGGCAACCGATTAAAAATTAATCTCTCGACTGGAAAAAGAACAAATATTGGCATCTTGTTCTTTTAGGGGAAAAGGTCTAGTTCAAGGAGTCGCCACCTAGTATTATGGTCACTAGGAACCCTAACTGGTCAACAAAGATTCTATGATACAGGACTGGTTACACGAAAGGGAAGATACTATCACCCCTTAAGCATCCTACCTGAGGCAGGCTGCATTGCTGGTTTTGTCTTAAATTGCTATAGATTTATTTTTGTTTCATTCTTGTAGTTATCCTATAATATTCTCGACTCTAACATCAATGAATATTCACCTATGAATATTTCCAACTCTGGCATTAATAAATATTGTGCAATCCACAAAGTACAGTATTCCTAACTCTGACGTCAATGAATATTCAACTACAGATACCTCCAACTTTGGCGTTGATAAATATTACGTAGTGAAAAAGAAGACGTATGTTATTCCTGACTCTAGCGTCAGTGAATAAAGTAGTAAAGTGAATTTAACTCAATGCATACATAAATTTATTTTTTTGGAGGGGGGGCTGACCCACCTGATTAGTACTTAAAAGTGCATTTTTATCAAGGTTTTATATCATCATTTTGCACTTAAAGCATCAATAACTCCTTAACTAAAGCATGTTTTATAATAACAAATCTGATACTATAAGATACCTTTAATTTATGGTAAATGTTCATCTTAAATGCAGGTCTATCACATAAATCAAAGAATTGATTGATGAGTTTAACTACTGAAATTGAGGAGACAAAGAGAGGGTTAAACTTAGAAAAGATTTATTTTCACAACTAATGTAGCAAGTGAATTATAATGCAAAAATGGAGGGAAAGCAAAGAACTTACCTGATGCTGGCCATAGAGACGCTGGTGAAAGAAAACTGGTCGGCTGCTTTCTTCTCCTCTTTTGTTTCTTCTTATTCTCCACTAGTATTCCCTCTTCCCAGCTCGTCCTAAGCTTCCTCTATTCACCTTGGCATTCATCTGTTCAGGGAGAGGTGGTGCAACCAGAGACAAAGACGATGGTGATGGAGTCGTGATGTTGTTGATCGAGCAGACACTCCCCTTGTTTCTTCTTATCTTCACTTGTTCTGGTCGTTCTGTTTTTATTAGTCTCCGGTGTTGGCTTTGTTACCCTGGTCTCCTGCTTCGTGTCCTTGTGTTTGTGTTCGTCCTATCTCTACTGAGAAGAGAAGGTTGATGCTGCTATGGCTGGTGCATGCTCACGGTGCACAGTGGATGTTGGTGGAGCTAAAGGAAGCATACAGTGCTAATTCGTAGAGAGTAAGCTTGTTGTTGGGCAGCAAGAGTGTAGGTTGTTGGTTTTTACGTTGTTCACAGTGAGTGCAGTCTTGCAAAGAGTGGCTGGTATAAGGAGAAGTTATTGTTACACGCGGAGAAAAGGTTCCTTCTGGATTGAGGGGAAAGAGGAGACGAAGGCCTCTTCTGCAACACTAGATGAAAGCCTATATGATGGTTTTTGGAGGTTGAAGGGGGTCCTCTTCTGCTGGGTCTGTGAGATGGGGAGATGAAATGTGGTCTTTTCTTTTTTTATGTTCTGCTTCGTTGGGTTACGGGGATGAGCTTAGGGGAAAAAGGGATGAGTTGAGAGTCGTTTCTAGAGGCTGGGAAAGAAGAAAAGGAAAGGGCTGAAGAGGGGGGGCTAGTGTAGGGTTCGCCGCCCCTTCCTTTTTTTTATGTTTCTCTCTTTTAGGGTTTCTGATAATGACCTCTCTCTAGGGTTTCTTGTGATTGTTCCCCGAGGTTTCCTCCTTCCTTTTCATGCACGGAGATCTGTATTTATAGTGCAAGAGTCTCATCGCGTGTAGAAAATAAAGTTTCAATCAAACTTATTCTCTTCTTTGAAGTTTGAATTTGATTAAGAATCAAATTCGAAAGCGGATAATTATCATTATCTTGAAGATAAAGATTATCTTGAAGATAAGGATAAAATGACAAAAGCACATTGTAGTCCCTAGTTTTCACGCAAGCTGACAAATCACACTTTTCATTGAAATAAATCTCTAATATTTTAATTTTATATTTTAAATCCCGTAAAATTAAATTAAAAGTCAAAGGGCCAAAATTGGGTTACAACATATGTAATAAATATAGAGAAGGAAGGAGTGAGCTTGTCGGAGATTCTAATAGTACAAGAATTTTCATAAGTGTTTCTAGAAGACTTGCCAAGATTACCTCTAGAGCGAGAAATTGAGGTGTCAATAGAAGTTTTGTTGGTTATGACCCCAGTCTCACAAGCTCCTTACAAGATGGTCTCTACTGAATTAGTGGAACTAAAGGCTCAACTATAAGAGTTGTTGGGAAAAGGATTTATTCAGCCCAGCAACTCATCTTTGGGAGCTCTTGTATTGTTCATGAAGAAGATGGATTGGACTTTCCGGTTATACATAGATTATCAGCAATTGAATAAAATAACGATCAAGAACGAGTATGTGTTACCTAGGATTGATGATTTATTTGATCATCTCAATAGGGGGCAAGTGTTTTTGAAGATTGATTTGAGGTCTGGATACCAAGAGTTAATAATTAAAGAGCAAGACATCCAAAAAACAACTTTTAAGACTTGATATGGGCATTACAAGTTCTTGGTAATGTCATTTGGATTGACAAACGCCCCAACGATTTTATAGACTTAATGAACCAGGTTTTCCGGCCGTATCTGGATAAGTTTGTGGTAGTATTTATCAATGACATCCTAGTTTATTCCCGTTCACGAGAAGAGTATGAACAACATTTAAAGGTAGTATTACAAACATTGAGGAGAAATCAGTTATGTGTGAAGTTAAGCAAATATGAGCTGAAGTAGTGTTTTTAGGCCATGTTATATCTATTGAAGGGATTTATATGGACCCTAAAAGGTGGAAGCTATGTTGAAAAGGGAGCAGCTCACAAATGTGATAGAGATTCAAAGCTTTTTGGGGTTGGTAGGGTACACAATCAAAGATTCATTAAAGGGTTTTCAAGGATAGCCTATCCAATGACCCAGTTGACCTGTAAGGGAGTCAAATTCAAATGGATAAGGGAGTGCGAAAAAAGTTTTCAAGACCTTAAGAGAAGGTTGACATCGACTCTAATGTTAGCTATTCTAAAAGGGTTAGAAGGGTTTGTAGTATATGTATGTAAAGAAAGGAATAGAATGAAGAGAAGTAGGGATACCCCATCACTAATCAAGTGTGAATATTTATAAATCATAAAAGCCTTAAATACTTGATGATGTAGAAGGAGTTGAACATGCGTGCCAAAATAGGTGGGAATAATTAATCAATGATTACGATTATATGAAATAATAAGTTTGGTCTATTCTTGGTTGTAATGATATGAAATAAGGTCCAAGACAATTGGACCATGTTTGTGATAATGATTTGTGATATGGAAGAAGTAGTTGATGACTTGGTATGTCTAGGTATAGAGAAAACTTTACTAAAATCTTATAGAATTGTTAATAAAGCCTCATATTCGATGGAAATGTGTAGAACTATTATAAAATTTCTTGTTTTAACATCCTCTAGTTGGTGGGGTTGTTACATTGAGGGGCTAGAGAAGTGATGGTTAAGAGTGAAAAGAGAGGATTTTGAGAGAGAATAAACATATTCACACTAGAAATTAAAAAAGATCAAAGTAAGGGTTTTGGAGAGATTTGAAAGAGAAGAAGAAGGGTGAAGGAAACTAAGGTTATTCTTGCATTTGACACTTGAATTAACATCTAACTAAGATAACAAACTCATCTCAAATGATCAATTTGATTGATTTTATGATATGTGAAATATTGGAATGTTAATGTGGTAGGAATCTTGAGTTATGAATCTTGGCTGGTTAAATTGTTGTTTTTATGATGGATTTATATTTTTTAACATAAAAAATGGATGGGTATTAATCCAATTAAAAGAATTGATATTTAAATCATGAATTTTGTATTAAGGATTGTAATAGAAATTTAGGGGAAATGGAAATGGATGGTGAATTGAACCAATTGGATTGGATTAGCTTGTGATGAGTATTAAATTATAAAGAAATAATAAATAAAAACATGGTGTCTCTAAGGGCATATAGGGCCGACCAAGGGAGAATGAGTTAGCATATAATAAAATTGTGTTAGCTTAAAAACAATTGTGAGAGATTAATGCATAGTGTTATGTAGGAAATGAATTTTTGAATGAATTTGGTTATTTTAGATAAAATGAGTAAAATTTGTATATGCTAGTGAACTAGAATGTTGAGGAAGGTTGTCAGATTTAAAGGAAAAGATTGTTGTGAAGTGCTTGATTTTTTATCTAAAGGAAAAAATATGTCTTAAAAAAATTAAGAATAAATCATGGTGTAAAATAATGACCAGTATTCATAAGGATTAAGTTGAAAATGCCTAGAGTAGCAAATTCCAAAATTTATCTGGAAATTCTTTCGGGGGAAAAACTTAAATGATGGAGGTTATAAGAGCAAAATCTTCAATATGAACTATGTGTAAATGGTGATTAAGTGTGGGTGAAATTAAACTAAAAAGTTGGTGATTGGTTCAAAATATTATGATATTATGTTAAAGCATGGAATAATCGAGTACAAAGTCAACGCATGGTGAATTAAAGATTAAATGGTAAATGATGTTGTGTGCCAAACGATGCAGGACAGGCAGCGGGTTCAGCTCAACAGCAAGGGACTTCTTCACGAGTTCAGGCCCCGGGTACGTGTTTTTCACCTCCACTATGCATATGAATTTTTCTTAGAATTTTGCATCATTATGTTATTAGAGTAATTGTCATTAATTTATGTGACATGAATGTCAATATAGAAAATAAATGTTTAGACTAGCCGACTTTGACGGGGCTAGTGGCATTTATATTTGAATGACCAAGATTAAATGTGTAGACTAGTCGACCATGACAGGGCTAGTAGCATCCATGTTTGGATGACTGGGATTAAATGTTTAGACTAGTCGACCTTGACAAGGTTAATAGCATCCATGTTTGGATGATCGAGATTAAGTGTTTAGACTAGCTGATCTTAATGGAGCTATTGACATCCATGTTTGGATGACTAAGATTAAGTTTGTAGACTAACTGACCTTGATGGGGCTAGTGGCATCCATGTTTGGATGACAGGGATTAAATGTTTAGACTAGGTAACCTTGATGGGGCTAGCGGTATCTATGATTAGATTGTTAGGATAATATTACTTGAATTACTTCTTGGAAGATATTGATAAAAGAAAAGAGGGTGAATTCTTTTTAGGTAGACCTCATGTCTAGAAGAAGGACAAATAAGGATAATATAGCCAATTTAAAAAGAAAAAAGGGACTTTTATTCATGGAGGAGCCTCAGGTGGATTCTCTCAAAGCACGGGTAGAGGATCTTCTAGAGGGTAGACACGCCCAGGGGTTAGTTCTACAGGAGGCTTTGTTGATCAAAAGACTATCACTTATCCTTATTGTGTATGATGTGAGCAAAGGCACCTGGACGATTGTTCAGTATCCCCGAGTAGATGTTATATTTGCAGGCAGGTGGTGCATAGATGGAAGGCCTGACAATATTTGGGTTAGAGGTGTCATTTCTTTGGTGAAATAGGACATTTCAAGAGAGAATGTCCTTATAAAGCTATTGAAAAAACACAAGGATAAGACAAGGTTACTGTGAATAGACCTAAAAGGCCCGCTCAATCAAGGGTCAGTGGCAATCGAGTTAGGCCTAAAGCATAGGGGCACAAAACTCAGGAAATAGTTTTCCATATAACCTAAGAGGAGGTCCAAGCTACTTCAAATGTTGTGGTAGGTGCAATACTTTTAGATTCCCAGCAAGTTTATGTTGTAATTGATCCTTAAACTATACACTCTTTTATAGCTAAAAGGGTTGAGAATAAGCTAAAAGTGCAACCAACTAAGTTAGAGAAAGGGTTTATAATTAGTACTCCACTTAGGGATGTTGTGTGTGTGGATTATATGTATAAAGATCTTAGGGTAAACATGGAGGGACTGAACATAGAGGTAAATTTAATGCCTATAAAGTTGTATGATCTTGATTTAATTTTACAAATGGGTTCTCTAAGTGAACACAAGGCTCAGATGGATTGTTTTGTAAAAACAGTAATCCTTCAAGGAATAAATGGTAGGAGGATAATTTTTACAGGAGAAAAAAAATTTCTGCCAAATTATGTAGTTTCATATATGAATGCTAAAAAAATGTTAAGAAATGAGTGCTCGACTTACCTTACATATGTGAAGGATGTTGAACAAGATGGGATGGAGATAAATAATCTTTTGATTGTATAGGAATTTTCATGTGTTTCCAAACGAGTTACCAGGGTTGCCTCTGGAAAAAGAGATTGAAATCTATATTGATGTACCTTTTAGTATATCTCATGTATCTTAGTTGCCCTATAGAATGACACTTGTAAAATTTGTTGAATTGAAGATCCAGCTGCATGAGTTATTAGATAAGGGATTCATACGTTCAAGTAATTCACCCTATGAAGCTCTAGTATTATTTGTAAAGAAGACAAAAGGGATACAGACAATTGAATAGGGTGATGATGAAGAACAAATATCTGCTTCTATAGATAGATGATTTATTCGACTAATTAAAAAGGGCAAGAGTATTCTCAAAGATTGACCTAAGGCCAGGGTATTATCTATTGAGAATTAAGGAGCAAGACATACCAAAGATTGCTTTTAGAACTCGTTATGGACACTACGAGTTCCTGGTAATGTCGTTTGGGTTGATAAATGCTCTTACCGTGTTCATGGGTCTTATGAATTAGGTTTTCCAACCTTATTTAAATTAGTTTGTAGTAGTATTTATAGATGGCATTCTAATCTATTCCAGTTTCTATATGGAGCATGAAGAGCACATAAGGAGTGTATTGTAGACCTTGAGGGATCAAAAGTTGGATGCTAAGTTAAGTAAGTGTGAATTTTAGCTTAAAAAAGTTGTTATTCTAAGACATGACATATTTTTGGAAGGGAAATTTGTGGACCCTAAAAAGGTTGAAGTAATATTAAAGTGGGAGAGACCAATAAATGTCACAGAAATTCATAGTTTTCTTGGGTTGGTAGGATACTATGAAAAATTTATTGAGGGATTCTTAACCATAGCAACACCTTTGACACGATTAACTTGAAAGGGAGTAAAGTGGTAATGGTCAAAAGAATATGAAGAAAGCTTCGAGGAATTGAAGAAGAGGCTTCTTACTGCCCCGGTACTAACACTTCTTTTAGGATCCGAAGGATTTATGGTTTGCAATAATGCTTTAAGGAAGGGTTTGGGTTGTGTTTTGATGCAACATGAAAAGGTAATAACTTATGCATTAAGGCAACTAAGGCCTTACAAAGTAAATTATCTAATTCATGATCTAAAGCTAGTGGTTGTGGTGTTTGCCTTAAGGGTATGGAGACACTATTGTATGGATCTCAAGTTTAGATTTTTACTGATCATAAAAGCTTAAGATATCTGATGGCGTAGAAGGAACTAAATATGTAACAATAGAGGTGGTTAGAGTTAATTAAATATTATGATTGTGATATAGATTATCACTTAGGGAAAGTAAATGTTATTGTAGATACTCTCAGTAGCAAAAATGAGGTAGTTATTAATGAGTACATGAATTGGAATAATAAGGAATTAGTTGAATTGAAAGGAAACAAATTGATGCTTGATTGGAAGTTGGATCAAAAGGGTCTTTATTAGCGCAATTAAAAGTATGGTCAATACTTTGTGATAGAGTGTTAGAAGCCCGAATGATGGATGTTAAGGTGGGTAAAGTGATAGACATGGTAAAAGCAAGAGTCGAGACTTCTTTTCAAATCCTAAAGGATGGGATGATAGTAATGAAAAAACGAATATATTTACATGATAATAAAATTCTTAAGACTAAAGTGTTGAAAGAGGCATATGAATCTAGGTTTGTTATATATCCGGGGAGTATAAAGATTTAAAGAAGTGTTACTGGTGGCCAAATATAAAGAAAGAAATGGTTGAGTATGTATCCAAATATGGTGTGTGTCAATAGGTTAAAGTGGAATATCAAAAGTTAGTAGGGCCTTTGCAACCATTTTTAATTCTGGAATGGAAGAAGGAACACATCACGATGGATTCTGTATCAGGATTACCTAATGGAAAAAGAGGAAGTGATGCCATTTGGGTTATAATTGATCAATTGACTAAGTCTATATTGTTTTTGCCTATAAAGATGACAGAATTAGTTGATAAGCTGGCAAGATTGTATGTGAATAAAGTAGTCAGGTTATATGGAATATCAATATCAATAGTGTCTGATTGAGACCTAAGTTTACATCCAGGTTGTGGCCAAGTATCCAACATGCTCTAGGGAGAAAGTTGAATCTAAGTATTACATTTCATCCCTATATGGATGGCAGTAAGAAAGAACTATTCAAACTTTAGAGTATTTATTCCGGTCTTGTATATTAGAGTTTAGAGGGAACTGGGAGGATTACCTACCATTGGTGGAGTTCATTTATAATAACAACTATCAAGCTATAATGAGAATGACTTTCTATGAAGTTTTGTATGGAAAAAGGTGTTGAACTCTAATCTGTTGGGAAGAAATGGGGGATAGGAAATTAATTGGCCCAGAGTTGGTAAAGATTACCAAATAGAAGGTGAAAATTATAAAAGATAGAATGAAATCAACTCAGAATAAACATAAAAGCTTTGTAGATAAAAGAAGAAGGCCCCTTGAGTTTGAGGTAGAGGATTAAGTGTTCTTAAATGTTACACCTTAGAAGCATATTATGTGGTTTGTGATGAAAGGAAAATTGACCTCGTGATATATTGGTCCTTTTGCGATAATTCAAATGATAGGCCTAGTTGCATATATAGGCCTTACCATTGCACTTGTCAAAAATACATGATGTATTTCACATACTGTTACTTGAGAAGGTTGAGATGGATCTAGGAATGAGAAAAAAACCGAGAAAACCATAAAAACAAAAATCAAAAAAATCAAACCGTGAAAAAAACCGATTAAAATTTTGAAAAAACCGATCGGTTCGGTTCGGTTTCGGTTTTATAAGCCTGAAACCGAAAAAACCAAACCGAACCGAACCCCAAACCGAAAAAAACTGGAAAAAAACCAAGCCAAACCAAAAAAACCAAGCCAAACCAGTTTGAACTGGTTTTGTGCTAAAAAAACCGAACCGAAACCGGTCGGTTTAAACCGGTTTCGGTTTGGTTTTGGTTTTTTTTTTAAATCAGTTTGGTTACTTTTTTTATATAAAAACCGAACTGAACCGAAAATGATCACCCCTAGATGGATCCCACTCGAGTGTTGCCACAAGTTGAGATGGAAATAAAAGAGGATTTGACTTTAGATGCACATCACATCCAAATATTGGATAGAAGTGAGAAACAAATTAGAAATAAAATAATTTTCATGGTAAAGATACTTTGGAAAAGTTCCCAAATTAAAGAGATAACATGGGAACGAGAGTCAAAGATAAAGAAAAAGTATCCAGTGTTATTTCCAAATACAAGTATGAATTAAATTTTGAGGATTAAATTTTTGTTAAGAGAAAGGAATGAAAACCCCGAGATAAATTAAGAATAATATAATAGATATTATGGTGTCATAAAATAAAATAAGAAAATAAATAGAATAAATAGGGACAAAAGAGTTGAAAAATAGGGGAATTTATGGCCAAACATGTATATTTTTCTAGAAACAAAAATAGTTTAGTTGTTTTGAGAAATGACTAGACCGATTTAATAAAAAATATGGATCATTTCTCAAAACGGTTAGACTATTTTGGATATTATCCCTGTTAAAACTTATTAGTACTTAAAAGTATATTTTTATCAAGGTTTTATATCATCATTTTGCACTTGAAGTATCAATAACTCCTTAACTAAAGCATGTTTTATAATAACAAGTATGATACTACAAGATACCTTAAATTTATGGTAAATGTTCATCTTAAATGCAGGTCTATCACATAAATCAATGGATTGGTTGATGAGTTTAACTACTGAAATTGAGAAAACAAAGAGAGGGTTAAGCTTAGAAAAGAGATGTTGGTTAAGTCCAAACTAGAACACTGTTCAGTCATTAGGTCATATCTAGAGCTGTAGATCTTGGATTTCAATTTGGTTTATATGGATAGAAAGCTAAGACATGGGCCTAAAACATTCATGAGGAATGCAAGACTCAATTCTACTATTTGGAAGTCCAAATCTTAGCAACAATGGAGAAGTCGGAATCTGTCCTGCAGCCCATACACTGTTCACTGTTCAGTGCATATCTCGAGTTCTAGAAGCCCAAATGCATCGATTCTTTTTTTTTTGGAAAGCTGAGACAATTTCCTAGAACTTTCATGACAAAAATCTGTTCAAATTCTAACGTTATCAATGACATT
>Ga0307511_10006094_pt1 | contig 12165 bp, 10 predicted proteins | sample 13_EM_MG_FD_200266 | JGI IMG/M metagenome (GOLD analysis project Ga0307511, IMG submission 200266) | Populus trichocarpa ectomycorrhiza microbial communities from riparian zone in the Pacific Northwest, United States - 13_EM | ecosystem: Host-associated > Plants > Roots > Unclassified | place...
ATCTTGTCTGCTGTGCCCCATTGAACATTGCTATGCAGTGGTATCGTGCATGGAGGATCAATTCCACACTTTCCTTGAAGTGTTCTGAAATATTGGATCCGCTGGCCTGAGCACTGAATCTATTTGATAGGTAAACTTAATGATTGATCAACAAGGCAGCCACAGAAAAGATAAACAAACCTTGATGGCCAATGTACGCACAGCAGCGATCACATCAAGAGAGTCTCCAAGTACACGATTGTCAGGGAGCATAGGGTCATATTCCCAGATGGCTGACGTGGTCTCAACAGTTGCAGTTTTGGTGATGGCAGCCATGAGATTGGTGACACCTAGGTTGACAACATGCGCAAGGCAGAACAGGCAACAAGTGAATGGGTCAAATGAATAGATCCTGCGTGCATGTAGAAGCCGCTCGACGGTTTCACAAGTTGTGTTGTTGTTACTGGCATTGTCGGCAGTGATACAGTAAAGCTGTTGCATATTCGTCAAGTCAAATTCCACACAAAAGAAATCTTGGTCTAACCTTGCTGGCTCCCACAGAAATGAGCCCAGCCTGCTCGCAAAGCCCCACAAAATAACGCCCGGCATTGTCTCCAGTGTGCGATCCCAAAATCCCCCGGAATGCAATGACTTCAGCTTGTAAAGTCCACTTTGAGGACATACTGTCAATATGGATCCAATGCACGGTGATGCCGAGGAAAGATGCCTTTGTTTGATCCACAGACCAAAGGTCCATGGTTGTTGATACACGCCCAGCTGATGTTGACTGTAACAGTTTGGCTTCAGTACATGATGGATAGAGCTACATAAAACACCCAATTACCTTGATTTCTTCCTGGATCTTCTTAAAAAACGAAGAGAGTGCATTGTGCAGGTAAACGGTGATGTTGTGAGTCAAAGGAATGTCTATCTTAGTTGCAGAGGGTCGCATGGAAACAAGGCAGTTCCGAAATGAGACTTTGTCAGCCACTGCTAGTGACTTTTGTGTCTAGTTGATTACCGTTCACATAGCTTTGCAAACCGACTCACCTGATTATCACACACTACAAACTCTGTGACTGATTTCAAGACATCTTCACGTGAGAACGTCCATGCACTAGCGCCTGTCACCTTTGAAAACTGACTGTCAAGAGTCATCTGCCCAGGCACTTTTTTCTTAACCACTCTTCTTTCAGGCAGTACATTGTGTGGAATTGCGTGGTGGTTTTCCTTAATCTTCTGAGCTTCACAGTGTTCGTGATATACTTCGTAGTGGCAGCGAATGTGTTGGCGGCACATGGAGTTCCCCCCTGTGAAAAATGCCTTGCGCTTTCCACGTTTCGCTATCAAGTCCTCATCTGATCTGTATTGTCGTAAGTCCAAGCAAGATAAGCTGCCTTTTGCATTCACTTACTTGCATACATTGCACCAGCGCCCTGCGACCTCCTCAACGCTCCCATCAGGCTTGATGAACTTGACATGCACCTGATTGGAAAAGATTGTAAGTAAATCCTTTGTCTCCCCTCTCTTTGTGTGCTTCACATCAGGTACTGTAGCGCGATGTTCATGCAACAAGTCGTCCTTCACATCAATCCAGTCAAGCAAGATTGCAAGTTATTGTGCTAGTACATACCTCATCATTTCCCTGGCCCTCGCTGATACCCTCATGTTCCTTGTCCTTGACCTCCTCAATGTCAGATTCCTCGTCTCTATCCTCCACTTCCTCAACTGAAGTGGAGCTGCTGTGGTGCTCTCGTCTCTTCTTGCTTTGCCTCTTTGAGCTCTGTGGAACATCTTCATCATTGTCCGACTCACTGTGGCCTGAGCTGGCCCTTCATTTCCCCAACTTTCTTTTTGAGGATGTCTGGTGCTTTGGTGCACGAGACTGTGCGTTTGTCTGTTTCTCTTTCTGACTTTCCAGCTCACCCCCCTTTGCAGTCGTGACTTTTTTCAAGAGGACTTTCGAGCTTCGGACATGATGGAAGAGAGCTGAGAGTTAGACCAGGAATCGTCCATCTCTATGTACTTGCTGCTGCACGAAATACACTGCTTTGTTTGTATGTCAATTTACGTTTTGTCATATTTCATCGGTCCTAGTTGGTCCTTTGCGGTTTCAGACCAGTTTCTGGGAAGACCAGTTCAGACCAGTTGCAGCAAAGCGCAGGACCGATCAAGACCAGTCCTGGTTGGTTCGGTTCAGTCTTTGATGCAAAGGAAAAAATTTAGGACCGGTTGCAGTCTCAGTCCTTTCCAAATTAGGAAAAAAACCGGACCAGACCGGACCTTAAAACACTAACGGCGAGCAATCAGATACCCTCCCAGTTGTGAATGGTATCCCCCAGGGATCCCCCATCTCGCATGCACTCTCTATCCTCTCATTGACAAGGCAGAAACGGTCGTCCGTACCCCAGCAGTTAGTGGGCACGGCCACAGGTCGAAGAATTGTCTTTGGATGAGTCAAGAGCAGAAACGAGATGATTTTACATAGCTAATGCGAAAGATTTTGAATACATGAAAAGAAAAAATCAAATAAGCAATAAAATTTGCTAGTAATGCCATCCAAAACGAAGCGATAACCGTATCCTCTTGTTTAGCTTGGTACGCCACCTGTAATATTGTTGATATGATGTCTCCACCGCAGCCCTCTCGACCTTTTCCCTAAGGAGATCTGCATCCATGAGAAAAGGACGGGGAGACCATTTCTCCACACTGTCTAATAAACCGTTGTCTGCACCACTAGCCATGAGTTCGAGAAGAACTGCTTCCTTAGTAAGTTCAATTCTGCATGTGAATACCTTATTCACGTCACTGAGATCGACGCTGGGATAAAGCACCTGATCAGCGAGAATGAATGGTTGTTAGCATTTTACACAACAAATGGAGTAAGGCGACTTACCCTGACGGCATAACTATCGCCATTTGAACGATTTAAATTGATCTCGGACTCACCAGGCTGATGGATCCAAACGTGCAACTCCACCGATAAGAGTGACAGCCACGTATAATCATCCACGATCACCAGCACAAACCCATTGTCCACTTGTTGGTGAGCAATAGGCGCTTGTGAAGAAGGACCACTTATCTCAGCAACTTGAAATTGAAAACCAAAGTTTTATTGCTATACATATTAGTACTACTGAGCTACTACTAGTAGGACAGCATTGGTTCAAATGAAAAACGTGCAAGGAGTAAACATGTGAACTATTGGGAAAGGGCTTTTAATTTATTCTGCTTGAACTTGTCCACAGCTCCTGCTGCCCTGCCATGCAACCAGTCTGAGTGCTTCATCCTTGATACGGGATCTGAGACTCCCTGCATTGCAGCCAGAATAGTGATCAGCTTCTGAACCACTGAGCCAAGGCGCTCGATATAGTACTCCCAGTCCAATATGGCATGAAGATCAAAGTTTGCCAGGCCTGGATCTCTAAGCCACTTGTGCAGATAAGTGCACCCCACGGAATCTTCTGCAGAGAAAATGATGACGGGAATTGCGCGGTCTGTGACAAGAGCACCATGTGGTTTGGTGGAGGTGATGAACTTGCATGCCAAACCCTTGTCCTTCACCATTTGATCATCTAAGAAGTCAGCAAGTCATTGAGCAGTGCTAATGGAAGTAGATTTTTGGCCGAGGTATTCAGCGAGTGTTTTCGACATGCTCCTGTTCTCGGTGATAAGATCAACGAGTTCCTGGTCACTTAATGTTTCAGCATAGCTGAAGAGGATGTCGAGTCATTGGTTTGCAACACAGGCAACGGCACCATAACACTCCTCAGTGGTCGTCCCGAGAAGAGTGATGGAATTGGAACATACCTGTTGAATGGCTGCAGGCACGATCTTGAAGTCAGTCAGAATGTTGCTTCAGATACACCTGCCTCCAGGGCTTCGACATGGCCTCCAACGTAGGCCTCTGATGCAAGTAAATGTCCCTCATACATGTTCCAATGGGGGTCCTCGTGTCTGTTTGGCATTATGATATGCCCACGGTATGCTTCAACCTATTTGATATCTTGAAGATGTGTGGGGAAAGAAAGACACATAACCCACCATCAGGAGTGTCTCACAAAGTGTTCCACTGCCATTTCGTAATACTTCGTCAGGAGCCGTCGCCAATGACGCTGGGGGTGGTGGTGGTTGGGATCATCAGTGATTGTGGACGACGTGGTGAGGGGGTGCTTACCACTGCCGTTGCCATTGCCATCGTCGTGGTTGCTGGGGTGGTGGATGACCTGACGGGGTGCTTACCTGTCATTGCATTGACAGCGACGCTGGGGGTGGTCCGTCAGTGCGGTACTAGGGCTTGCAACTTGGACTTAAAAAATTCTTGAAGTGTTGTGCTTATGTAATCACAACACTTCAAGAATTTTCCAAGTCCAACTTCCTCTCAATGCAAGATGACCACCTCCACTCCTAGCGACGACGACGACAGCGATGGAAATGGAAGCGGTAGGCACCCCCACATCACGTTGTCCACAGTCCACCACTGACGCTCCCAACCACCACCACCCCCAGTGTCAATGACAGCAGTGGTAAGCACCCCCTCACCACATTGTCCACAGCCTTCCACTGATGATGCCAACCACCACCACCCTCAGCATCAACAGCGGTGGTGGCGGCCAGCAATACCCCAAACGCTGACAACGGCAATGATGACAGCAGCAGCAACGGTGGTGGCCACCCCAACAACAACAACGGCTACAGCCGGCACCACCAGCAATGACGATGAGCAACAGTAAGTAAGTTTTTTTCTTCTTTACACCCACAGCGTCTTGACAACAACGGCAGCAGTCACTGTCGATGGAGCACACCACTTGCCCTAACATTGAAGACGCCGATAGTCACCAGCACCCTCAGCGTAGCGCTGACGATGACCATTTCCTCGCGTATTGGCCACCAGCACCGCAACCAGCCCCCCACACCTGGCATATTGATGCCAATGTGCCCACTAATTGTGTCCTTTTTTGTGCTATCCTATTTGAGTTACACCTTCATTACAGTGCATGTACACAGCTGGTCAAATTAGTGATAATCAGGACCTGAGTCACCCGAGTCAGGGTCATTGTACGTAGGAATGTCATCGATGGTACTGCTAAAATGGTATGGTCACCGGCATTAATGTTCAATGTGGGGACTCAACATTGTCATGCCCAGATCAGTGAATGGCGAAGGTTTGTAAAGTTCTGATCCGATACAACGGTAGTAAAAAATGGGCCTGATCTGTGAGTTCTGAGTGGTGAAAAGTGGAGACTTCAAAGACCAATGCTGACGGTCCCACCTGTTCCAGCTCAATGCCTCCAAAGCCCCCTTCTGGCTACAATAATAACTCTCGCTTCCTTACATACAATGATGATACTAGCAGTTCTCTGGAGGTAGGTATTAGTGATCAAGTTGGTGCTGTAGCTGAGTGACTTACATTACTAATGAGCTTGCAGCAGGATTGTAATGCCAAAGGTGACTTTGCTGGTAGAAGGGACAGAGAGGCCAATGAACACTCCAATGGCTGTCAAGATCCATGCTCTGGTAGTCCCTTGGATTGGCTGAGTCAAAGAGGAGAAGGAATGTGGTGTGCATACCTTCACTGCGCCAACGTAGAATTCCCACCGGAACCCACAGCTCCATCTCCATCTCAGCAATTGGGAGATGCACAGGTGATGTACTAACACCTATAAACCATTTCAATCTGTACTGATATGATCAAACAGGCTACTGGAGAACTGAGCATTGGTCTGAAAAGACAGAGGTCGGATGAAAACGATCCTCTAAGTCAGCCGCAGGTAGGTTGGTCCACAATTACATAATAGGTGAAACACTGAGTCAATCTATCTACAAGACACCGCATCGTAAGTTTGGAGAGAGTCATACTAATGTACGAGGAAATTCTCGTACAGAGAGACTTGAAGACGCCATTAAAGAACTCCAGGAGTCACTTGGAAAGCAGACTGAAGTACTCATTGAAATACTTCAAATCATGAAAGAGAATTCGAAAGGCCAAAGGTCCATATTTGCTGATGCCTAGCATTAGTGTATGATTAAGAACCCAGTGTCATGTATGTATGCTAGTTTGTCCCCTAGCGAGGGCTCTCAAAAATTTCACCTTTTCAAATGGAATATTAGCTGTGGTGTTGGTAGCCTTAGGCTCTATGACTCAGTGCAACCTTTTTGAATACTTTTCAATTGATCGGACAGAGGGAAGGTGTGGCGAATCGCTGAATGCCCTCACCTATTTCCATTTGGTTAGCGCTTCATGAGTGCTTCATGTAGACATCCCTGACTCAGGGGTGACACAGTCTTTCCAGTCTTCCTGTCAAGCAGAGCAAATACACAAAATACTCCTTTTGTTCATTAGCTGTGCTTTGATTGTATTACCATGCCTCCATTCGATCAATCGCTGTATGATCACAAACTCTATCATAACTCAGGGTCAGACTACACTGTTGGTCCCTGTCAAGGTCACCAGGTCAGTCCTCGCTGGATGCCATTGTAGGGGACTCTGAACTCTCCCTTAATGCTGGGATTCTGATCATGCGTGACATGAAGGTATTCATACTTTGTATGCACACTTAGTATTACTTGCTACTTTTCATAACCTCAAGTATCGCTAACAACACCTCCGCCTGTTTATCCAACAAGTACTTTATCTCTTGTAGACCCGTAATAACCTCTTTCAGCATTTCTGTGCAAGATTTCTCTGACTCCATCCTAAGTTCAAATGGGCGAAGGAGTCAACAGCGCTTGATTTGCAGATCAGTGTTTACTCGGGGTGAATTAGTAGAGCTGCTTCCAAACCGACGTTGTGGAGTCTTGTAAATGTTCAGTACTCATTCATTCGTACTATAAATTGTATGCTGGCTTACCTGTGGTTGAAGACCAGTTTCTTCCGATCATTGTCATTTCAAACACACGGTCTTTGTGGCAATATTTTTCGTATCCAAAAAGTTCTTCGTTTGATTGATTATCAGTACATTCTTTGGCTTTGCAGAAGTGAATTGGAATACGTTACTGTTTGGACTGCATTCGCACTTGATGAGTGAGATGGGGATGAAACTACGGGTGTTCCAGCTTTGGAATGGATGTACTGGCCATGCTCGGTGAGAGCAGTAGCTTGTCCAACACCGTCGTCTTTCAGAAGAAGGGCAGATTGTGCATCATTGCATGATGATGAGCGTGATTCATGATCAGAACCACGTCTCACACATGATTGGTGCTTTATAAGAATGGCATATTGTGCATTGTTCCGTGTTGATGGGTGTGAACTATGATCAGAGCTGTCGCTACCACTGGTATGTGACTGTGCATTGGATGGCGCATTGGATTGTGCGTCGCTGGCCGCATGTGCCAATGAGCATGAGTAATCAGAGCTGTAACTACCACCAGTGGTATGTGAATCTGATTGTGAGTCACCCTTCAGAAGGGCACCAGATTGTATTTTGATGGGTGCTGACATGCGCAAGTCATGAAAGTTGCAGCCTGGAGGAAACTGTCGGGGCATCAGGAAGTTAGAGTTAAGAGTGCAGAATGATTGGGCTACAATTGCACTTATCACCCTGCAAAATCCCCATTTTCCCTGACAAATGCCAAATGCCAAGTGCCCACCATGGCTAGTAAATTTTGGTGAGATCCTAAGCCTTGATCTGTTCTTTGTTAGTCCTTGACTAGTGCCCTAAGTTCATGTAAGTAACAACCATGAGATCTAAACCATTCTGCACTGGTGCATACTTACATCGGACCGGAGGTTGGACATAGGAATATGTGACTAGTTTGGTTAGAAATGAAACGAACTGAGATTACGGCTGACTATGACACTGCCTGCCTGGAAGTATTAGTCAGGTGACCTGTGCATCACGCATCACCATTACCTGGTGCCACCCTTGCACCAGCAACATGATAGGCATTTTCTTTTATTGCTGTAATTAACGCTCTCATTGCAACATTCGTGCTTTCACAAGGGAGTCAAGCAAGGTCTCCTCCTTGGCTGTATGCCGAGCAGCATCTGTCAAAGTCCAGGATTCACTTGTATGCACCTGCCTATACTGCTTGGTAAGTCTTTTCTGTTCGGTCCTGCCATATTGAAATTACCTGATACCAACTGCTGGTGTCTGATCCATACCTATCCCATGTATTTTCATGTTTGTCCACTTCCGCATTTGTTTTAAAAACCATTTTCATGAGCCATCTAACTCGGACCGGTGTTTTGTCTTATCATTCAGTGAACCCAAGGAAGTGGTCGTGCATGAGACAGCACAAACTTAATCCATCATATGCAAAGTCTAATCTCCAAACCTGGAATGGTCCATAACATTCCAACAGTCCGGAAATTCGAAAACTGATCAGCAAAGATTTGTTGAACCATACTATTCCAGATAAGTACTCCTAACATCAATGGAGCAACTGAACTGATACCAGAAACTGGAGAATCTTCAGACGATCGATCAGTAAATTGGGTAATATTTGTTCAGGGCCAATGTCAACAATTGAGTCTCTCTGTTGGCCCCCCGGATCATCTGTCTAGCGTATGTTAAAAGAACCACATCGAGTCTGCCAAGTAGCCGCCAGGGAAGTCCCAATAAATTTCTTTTGCCCTTACAATGCCCGATACTCATGCAGCACTAAAGCGCCGCATTGCTGTGCTGGAAGAGGAGAACAACCAGCTCCTTGCGAAGGTAGTGAAAAAGCTGTGAGTTTTTTTTTCCCAGTCATTACTACGGGCAGTGCCCTCGAGCTTATGGCATGTACATTTTGCAGTATCAATAGTTACCGACTTGAAGGACGAGCCATTCGCCGGCTTGTCGATCTTGCTATACCTCTCTCTGAGTTGATTTCAGAGCATGACCACTGTGTAGAGCTTGGTGCAGAGGACGAGGTGTCCGCCAATGCCATTCAAGGTTCTATTGAGTACGTGCCTGTTACGACCATGTCCAACTCCGGGTCTTATCCAGTTACTCCGGTCGCATCGCAGCTCCGCAGCTCCACTCCGGTTGCTCACCACTTACTCCGGTTGCGCTCGCGCTGGTACCTTTCCGTTAAGTACATCCCTTGGTCTATGCTCCATTCGCTTGTTACCACACCTCGCCGTCTACCCTGCCTTGACGTGAGTTCTCCGTGAACTCGATATATCCTATACCTTGTAGCATTTTCATCGGACCTGACTTTATTTTCACCGGACCTGACCTAGTCCTAACTCCTGCCATTCCTTGTCCGCTATTAGGTTGTTTACTTGTCACCGTATGTACTCGACCCTAGTTCTTACTTAGTATAAGTACTTTGTAGTTTATTATGTATACCTCAGTCTGAAATCAACCATACTCACTACTCCAGTTTCTGCCTGTCTCCGGCTCCGTCTCCGTACCTCTTGACCAGAACCTACACAAGGGATCAACACTCGTTGTCCTTAGTTGTTGAATCCAAGCGGTCACCAACTCCGGCCGGACTAACTCCTTGTCCAGCCCCCTGCCCTTGTCCTTCGTCCGTTTCCGTCCAGACTTGACCGGACCCCCTACCGGAGTAGACCCAGACTTGACAGTGCCCCTCTTTTATTCTTCAACATGGACAACTCTGAACTTGTGTTATGTTATGTCCTGAAGGGAGAACTACATGTACCGGTCATTCAAGAAACTGATTCGCTGGTGTCCCTCGGTGAAGAAGTTCTTAGATGAAGGGACGAACAACTGTGATGTGGCCCTAGCGTTTCAAGAGGTATGGTTGACTACCATTATATCAAGTTCCTACAAAGGCCTCATGTGATGGTTTTTGAAGCTAAGGAAGGGCGGAGATGGAGCACAGGGGGATGACACCAGTTCATTGAAATTGACTGTTGCAAATTGGCTGAATGAAGCATCACCATGCCCAGGACCCCTTCTCAGCACCACTGACAAGTCAGGAAGGGGCTTTTATCACAATGTAACTGGTCGACTTCTTTGTCCAGTTGACTATGATTGGCTTGATGTTTCGTACGTGCCATCGGTCTGTCTGTCTGTCAGTAGCGACTACTAAAAATGGGCAACAGCATTCGGTCTGCAATCTGTGAATATCACCCAAAATACCCAGTGACGGCAAATGCATATCCAACCTTTCTATATGCCAGAGGTCAGTATGACACAGAGAACCCTTCCAAAGGGTTATTTAAAGGTGAACTTCTTGTGAAGGTATGACTACAGTAGTACTATCGTGCTCAGAGTATCGTGCTCAGAGTTACATAACAGGCATTTTGCTGCATTTTCACGTTGCCAAGCTCAGCTGAGGCTGGGCTCTCTGGAGAGGTTGATGCAGGCTCTTCTAGGAAAGCACAGAAGACTATGCATGGTGTGAGAACTCGCTGTGACATTGCCGGATTGTTGAAGATGAGGTCTGTCGACCCCCGTGCAATCGCCTACATCGCCTGTCAAGTGAGAGCTTGTATTCTTATATCAAATTTATCTTGTTGACTTGATGATCCTGCAATATCTTTCACATAGCTTCGCTTTGCATTATCTAGCGCCACGTCTTGGAATTTACAAGATGAAGAGTTCGACTACAATGTGTTTTACCGCCACATTGTTGATTACTTTGAACAACCTGCGTCACACCAGAAGTCCAATGATATCAAAGACTTGCTCCTCTGGTGGAACCGGTATGTGATTCTGCATAGGGTTTTTCTGGGTCCGAATATTTAATTTCATGTCAGGAAAGTTTTTGGCCACCACAATGCGTCCTCTTACCTGCCACAGCAGGTGGAGGTTCTCTCAGTTGCCCTTGCAAGACAGTAAGTGACCACACTGCCCATCAACACAAGGTTAGATCCGAAAGGACCCAACCTCTTGTTGGTCAGTTCACTAATTCCTGTCCTCCATGTACTCGTCATCACCATTTAGTGGTGTATGCTGTATTTGACTCCTGTTGTACTACTATCTGTATCATAGTAGTGCCTGTGGTATTAGTGTCATCAAAATTGATTGCATTTCAAATGAGGCTCACATTGTCGGTGGAAGACCATCTGAATGGCACTATGAAGGGTACCAAATGGGCGAGACCACAAAAATGCTGAACATTTATGACCAGAGGATATTTTCTATTTGTGTCTCTGACTGAGATGCTTGACATTATTCTGTCATTTCGTAGAACTTCAGTGCAGCTTCCCCGAACTGAGATAAATGCTAATAAATTACCTAGAGCATGAAACTTCTTCTGCATTATGAACTAGAAATGATTTTCTAACTGCTTAAACATCAAAACAATAGTGCACTACATGCTGTACAATAGGAAACTTGGGCACAATTACCATATGTGTTCATTATTAAGCGTGTTTCAGAAAGCTCAGAAGGTCCTTGAGTGTTGAACATCAGCATGGATGTGTCGTCAAAGAAGCAGCACATGGAATGTAGGAATGATTTGGCTTTGATAAACTGACTTCTTTGAAAGCAGATTGTAGGGCAGATTGAGTGTATTGGTCCATCCATGGCAACATTACTTCGATGTTACTAGATGGCTCTGATGGTATGAAATGGGTCACAGATTATAAGGTAAATTCTTAAAGGTCCGACTTCATCACAAGCTCCAATAATAAGTCTTTTGGAAGCTTGGAGAATAAAGGTGTTCATTAGCAGACCTGAGGACCTCTAAAAAGCTATGCATATCTTTATCTGGCAGATTCGTTGGTCCACCCATGGCAACATTACTCCGATGTTACTAAAGGACTCTGATGGTATGAAATGGGACATAGATTGTAAGGTACATTCTTAATGGTCTGACTTCGTCACAAATTGCAAGAATACGTTGATTGGAAACTCGGAGAATAAATGTATTCATTAGCAGACCAGGAGACCTTTAAAAAGTTATGTATATCTCTATCTGGTGGGTTGTCATATTCAATGAAATTCTGGCCTTTACTCATTTTATAATGTTCATGTAAAGCCTCCCCCAAAAAATTATGTTTCAGTGATGATAGTTTTGTTATGTCATCACAGCATCTCATAGTACCAGACACCATTCCAGGTCACCCAGGGGGCCCCAGTTCCACAGCAATTCCACAGAAATTAGTCTACAATACCTCACAGGACTTGCCAGAGTGTCAGAACAGCAGGAAAAAGCAATGATACTTAGTAAAAGTTCAGTGTGCTTACTGCTAGTAGTACATGACTCTAGCCCTTGTAGCTTAAGATAAAGCAACATTCTAGTATCATTAGATTCAAATGAAACCACATGATTTGCTTAGTA
>Ga0307511_10006095_pt1 | contig 12165 bp, 16 predicted proteins | sample 13_EM_MG_FD_200266 | JGI IMG/M metagenome (GOLD analysis project Ga0307511, IMG submission 200266) | Populus trichocarpa ectomycorrhiza microbial communities from riparian zone in the Pacific Northwest, United States - 13_EM | ecosystem: Host-associated > Plants > Roots > Unclassified | place...
ACTATCGTATCCATCGTCATCTCCTCCGCCTGCTGTAGTACCTCGTTCTAAGGGCGGGGTTTGGTCATCATCGTCGCCTCCATTGTTTGGGTTGCCAGTATCTGAGGTACGTTCCACAATGTCATCTTCTGGCACGATGCTAGTTTGAGATCCTGTGCTGACTTCTGGTGCGGAACGTTGTTTGGTTGGCGTGTCAGGAGGGTTCCTTCTGTCTTGTCCCTTTGGTTGTTTATCAATAAGTGGGTCCTCAAATTGTCCTGGTATGACTGGTAAAAGGAGGTGCTGACCACATAGCATAAAGGACATAATATCATCCCATTCTTTCAGAACCCAGTGAGGTTCTGTGAGCTGTGGAATCTTACGGCGTTTCAGGCGCTCCGCAAGCACCGTGGTAAGCTCCAAGTCCTTACTTTCAAATGGGATGGTTGTGTACCAAAAATAGTGTTTGGTTGTTGCTTCGAGAAGCAGTTGGATGTCCTTTGGGTGAAAGCAGTGCAGATACCCAAGTGTTTGTGTAAAGGCGAGGATATCATGTATTTGTGGTTGTACTTTCTTCCAGTTTGCTTCTGTCATTGGAGGTGACTCAAATTCCCATGTTGTGAGCGGAGAGTCTTCTTCTGGTTTCGTGACATCGATGGTGAAGATGGTGACTGGTGGTGGTTTGACTGATTCCTCGAACGTTTGTGGTTCAGGATTGTCTCTTTTCTTTCGTGGTGTGTCGGAGATTAACTTCTTGATGTCCTCAGGACTCATAGCTAATCTTCGTGACTTGTGGTAGGTGTACGGCCTTTCCTTCTTGGAGGCCATAATGTCGGTTACTCGTGCGGATATTACGAGTTATTTTTCCCCCTTGTCCGTATATTGTGGGGACAAGTATGTCGCTCCGGACGTGAGTGATTTCCGATCGACTTCGGATGACTGTGGCTCGGCTGCCTGTTTGATATGTGGGCAGGATGGTGGGAACGAGGAGAGCACGGATACTGGTTCGTCGTTTTCTTCCGCTCCTACAATGGTAGGTACTCCTGAGGTGTGGGTAATACCAACGACGCCTAAGATGCCCTTCCCGATGGAAGGTTTTGGAGCTAGTGAGGGTGGCGGCAATAAGACCGCGAGGTGGTCTCCTCATATGGAAGAGTTGGATAGCTCAAACTCTTCGAGTTTTGAGCTGATGCCAACTGAAAATGGTTCAGTTGGGAAGGAGGGTAGATGTGCCTCACCTGTGAGGGATCTGGTGTTGGATGGAACAGGAATTAGCTATGTAGTTCCTGCTGTACTTTCGTATGTTTCTTCTAATGGTGAGAAGAACGAGGGTGAGCCGTGGGATGGTGATGCCTATTTGTATGCTGAGATTATTCCTGGGACGTATGGTGCCGCGATGTCTTATGCTCTCTGGTATAAGAAGATGAATGGGGATTGTAGTTGCCAGGAATGCAAGAGGTGGTGTCGATATTAGTGGGGTAAGGTGATGGAACGAGGGTGGAATTGTTTAATGGTGTATACCACAGCCCGTTAGAGCTCTGCCTTGTCCTGCACAAGGTCTTTTGTTGACTGCAGGTTGAGAATATCTCTGTCTCGGTGTTGGATTGTTGTTGCTAGCTTTTGTTGAATATAATGTGTTGTGGAATGTGTTGACGTCCAATAGAGGTGATACCTGAAAAGGTATTATAAAGATACCAACGGGTGATCAGTCCGTGGTAGTAGTGTTAACAGTAAGATTATTTTGTGTGTTAAAAAAAATGTAATGGGCGATGCCAATAGTAGCACCGCGGGCCGTTTAACAGAGTCTATACTTTCACTAGAGTGATAGTGTATGTCTGTTATTGGTTCCGCTAAGTCGAGGACTCAGAGGGTCTTTGAGAGCATACAGATTTACCAAGCGGGAAGAGAATTAACAGGTATAATCTCTCTGTATTGAAGCTATCTAAGGCTTGTCTGAACTCTGTCTGAAGTGATCTGATCTGAGAATCCTCCTCCAGAAGGGCGGAACGGATCAGTACTTATACTAGCCGCCAAGCCTTCTGGAGTCTGAAAAACCTGTTTTCTGGCCTTTCCAGAAAACCTGCTTTCTGGCCTTTCCAGAAAGCACTCCTCCATGAACATAAATACAGGTGTGGGAGGTCAGGCCTCCAGTACTCAGAAATACAGGTGTGGAGGCGTAATGCATCATGATAAAAGAAAGGTACATAAGGACTAGATATGCTCAAGGTAATAGTACATAAGGTACTATGCTCGAGCTATCTGGTATACATGATAGGTGCTAGGAAATGCGTACTAAGAAATTTATAAGAAACGGTCTCCCGTTACACACTGCGTCCCACCACATTTCAAGAATGGTAGTTCAAAAGAGTAATCACTTGTGTATAATACTTGACTAATTTTGCCCTTCTCTCCCTGTATCGGAGCTATAAATATAGAACAATTGGATATGTGCGGAACTCGCTACCAGAGTTCCATCATACTAAGAACGTCTTTTTGCGCTATTGGGCTACTAAAGGCCCTGAAGGCAGGGCAGATTTGGTTTGAAAGGACCTTACTGTACGTAATACAAGTGGAAATGTGAACGCAAATGCAAATGGACGTACAGCAGGCTAAAAGGCACGAGCGGCGGCAAAGGACAGGCATGAAGAAGCATATCTCATTAATCAGGTTCTCAGTGAGGATTCACATTTTAACTTTCTCAAAATCCATTTGATTATGCACTGGGCTCACCAAATCTCACTCTGCAGCAGGTTGCTCCAGTATTCCGCGGAGGTTTGTGAGACTTTACACAAGGTATTAAACGACGCATACCATCGTAGTAACCATGTCGACAGCATACTACAAATTGCCTAAGACTATACTCGATCTTATAGCTTTGCAGTAAAGGAGTTAGATATGGCAGTATGAGCAACAGACCATCCAGCATTTCCGCAGAGGTAGAGGGACGTTGTGCTTCCTCAACGCAAAGAAACCTGGCAGGTTGTGGCTGCAGGCACCAAGATATACATTACATTACCAAGGAAGGGGGTAGTACAAGTAGTATACTATCTAGTACGTGTGGCTGAAGAATTCATGATTCCAGAACTAAGGGACACTATAGTGCATTTCTTTTTGTGCAACGTTTGTCAGACGGCGAATTATTCGGAATCAGATACAGAGAGGATTTTATTGCATGGACCTGTGCAGGTATAAAACAGGCTTGAGATTCTAGTGCCAAATCAAGATGTGTACGAGAATAAAGATTACAAACTGCAGCATGTGCGAGCCACCAGGGGGAAAATGTGGCAGGGAATGGAGGCAAGGCGAGATGCAGTATGGGTATGTATCGAGTCAAGGAGACTCCGCCCTACGTCCATTATGAGGTGCTGCAGGGGGAACCATAGACTAGTAACAGGATTCTTGAATGTATTATTTACACCTAGGTGGTCAAATAGAGAGCTATACAAGTTTGTACATGTGACAGTGTGTAAATGGGGGCCTAAAGTATTAAGGGTGGAATATTACCATGAAGTAATATTCCAGACTTACTAAGTACTTTAAAGGCTAAGTGTTTGGTTTCTGAGATTGGATTGCTAAGTTCTAAGTAAGAGTTCTCATGGGACTAGAATTAACTAATGGAACTCTTATATTTGTTGTATCTTACCATTCTGTCTCTATCTTCTCCAGGTATGATCCCTTTCTCTAGATGCAGACCTTCAGCCTTTAAGTATTACATGCCAAGACTAGCTGTGACTCACTATTGTGGCTATGCCATAGTAGTGAGTCATACATGGTTTGAAATCCATCTCTGACTCTTTAAGTGAGTCATAACCTTAGAGTTATAAATGAGTCATAGGAAATTATTGAGTCATAGGTGACTCATAACTAACATATGATAATAAAGAAATTACATGTGATTCTTCCAACACAATTAGGCAGGCAGGTTAATATAACTTAGTAAGAAATTACATAGTGGATGTTAGTTTAGGATAAGTTGTGAGGTAATGATAGATCAGCATACTGAAAATATCACTTCCTTACATTTCTCCTTACTTAAAAATGAAATCCATCTTGTTAGTGCATGACATAAGCTTTCTTGACATGATCATAACCAAAGGAATTATCAATATAGAAAAGTTTCTTAACAGGATGTTTAATGATAATAGCATGAGAGGTAACAGGGGGGTTTAAGATCCTATCTCTTTCTGCAGCAATCATTTTGCATATTTATTCCCTGCTTTTTCCTTTACCATTTTGCTACATCTGTTTATTCACAGGTCTTTTACTATAAGTAGTACCTTTGTTCCCATTTAGTTAGAAGTCTTTTTTCAATCAATGGTCAATGTCTTTGTCATTTACCCATTCATCTTGGTGGTAGTCATATCTCTTCCATCTGACTTTGTATTAGGGGAATCCAGTACCTAGTTGGCTTCTATATTACATCACTTTTTCTACCTCATACCTATTTTCTTTTTTATTCACGGGTGCTAGCTTAGTTTTTTGTCTACCTGTGAATCTGATAGGGTTTGGAAAATAGGGTTTAATGAGGGAGGTGTGGAAGACTGGACTGATATTTGAAAGGTCAGGGTTTTCTGAAAGATCAAGTTCCACACTTTGGGTGCATGTTAACTCTTTGTTGACTTTAAAGGGTCCTATCTACTTAGGAGATAGTTTGGAGGAGTTGTATCTGGCTGGGAGGTTCTTTGTTGACAGCATAACTTAGTCTCCAATAGGGTAGGCAGGAGATGTCCTTCTCTTTTTATTGGCTTGTTGTGTTTGCTGGATCTAACCTTTGACAAGGTTTTCTGCAGTCTCATAGAATCTTTTGGCTGGGTTGGAAAAGATGGGTATTGGTGTGGGGAGTGGTGTAGATCCTAGCTGTAGGTCAAAGCCTAGGAGGATATGACAAGGAGATTTCCCTCTAGGTCCACTAACAGCATTATTCCCCTCTATTTGAACAGAAGGTGCTGCTTATACCCAATTTGTACCATCTTCCAACTTCTTAGCAGCAAACATTGGAATAATAGTCTTGTTCTTTCTTTCTGATGCTTTATCAGTTTGTGGGTAATATGCAGAGGAGGCTTTATGCCTAATTCCAACTGAATTTGCCCAATCTTGAAATAGTGCTGATATAAAAAGAACTTCTTGATCTGTAATAATCTCATAAAGAAGTCAAACAGTGGGTTTGATCCATTTTTCAAAAATATCAATAAGATCCATAGCATTAAGTTCCTTAATGCAAAGTATAAGGAAAGTAAAATCAGTGTGTCTACAAGAAATGACTAATAACTTACCAAACGAAATATTATGAGATCCTTCTCCTTTCAACTTGTGATAACTAGGAATTAATTCAGAACAGGGAATAGTGACAGGTTCTATACTAAGGAAATCCATTGCAATACCTTCCCATGGTCGAGTTGGTACATTCAATAGTATCAGGTACCCAATTAGCACTTCCGTGAAGCCTTTTGAGGATTGAAAAACTTTACAACTTCCGACATAATCTTGGGTGTCACTGTAGGAGTTCTGCCAGTGGTATTTGCTGGTAAGCTCCTGGTATGTTCTGTTTAGTCCTCCATGTCCTGTATAAGCATGGGCTAGTTGGAGGAGGTGTTCTTGTGCTGACTTACTTCTGATTTTGAGTCCTGTTGGAATTACCAACTTCTATGTTGCTCTTTTAAGTATATACAAGAACTTGTCCTTATACTGGATATTGAGGATTTTTTCTTTATCTCTTATTCTCTTGTATATGTCTTTATACAAGTTATCTTTTTCCATACTTTCCACATACTGTTGAGTCAGGTCTTTGTCTTGTAGCCAGTTTGCTACTATAAGGTCAGGGTGGATGGGCTTATTCTCATCTTCTTCAAGTGCCATAGTATCTTTGATATATTGTATATTAGCTTGACTACTTCCTGTCATTAATTTTTTCTTGAGTTTGCAACTGTTGATTTTGTAGTGTCCTTTGCAGAAAGTGAATTTACTAATGGAGGATTCTGGTTTAGAGGTGAAGTTTGTGCACATGACTCCCCAATGTCCTTGCTGTCCATATTTGGCACAGATTCTGATGGTAGTGTGTGGGATGTTGGAGCTATTGTCAAGTGGAGGTGGTATATCTTTGTGGGTTTGTTGCATATGATTTAGCTGGGTTGCATACTAGCTGTTGTTGGGTATTTGGAGGTGTCTGTGGATAATTTCCTCCATTTTCCTTTGTTCTTCCTACTATACTGACATATCTTTTAATTTGTCATTATTTATTATTTTCTGTAATTTGGAAGGTAACTTACTGCTTGCTTCTGCTAGCTTAAGCCATTCCTGTGGATTGAGTCTGGTGGTATAAATCATAGGGTTATTTTGGTAAGGGAAGATTTTGCTATATTTTTGCTTCAACTCACTACTGACTGTTTGTGGAGCTGGAGGAAGAGGAAGAGGATGATGGAACTTGAGTTCCTGTGGTACTTCATTCTTGCACCCTGTTGGGGAGTGCTGTCTCCTTCTAAGTATTCTACTAAGAGTGGGGTTCTACTCTTGCATCTGGTCATACTTCATTTTCCCCTTATCAGTTGCCCTAATCTGTCTCACAATTTCTTCCTGGCTAGGTCTAGGGTTGACTCTTATCTATTCTTCTTCTTCAGTGTCAGTTTCCACATAATCACTGTTTGATGGGCCTTCAAGAGTCCATTCTGATTCTAGGGAAGGAGGAGCAGCAGGAGAGACTATAGTAGTGGAGTTACTAGGTTTTTTGTTAATAATTATGCTGAAGTTGTATGTTTCAGGTTTATGCTTTATTGACCTTCCCAATTCCACTTGTTCCTGGTGTTCCTGCTGCTGCTGAGCTTGTGCTCTAGTTGTAGTAGCAGCAGTTACTATGGCCTGCTGTCTTTTATTCTAGGTAGTCCTTTGTTGGAGCTTCTGGTGTCTCCTATCCCTTTGCATGTTGTTATTCTTGAGATCACTATAGTCTAAATCTGGTTCATTTGCATACCTTTCTTGCTGGAAGATGTCTTCCAGCCCAGTGCTGTTGTTACTGCTATTAGAGTTAGGGGATTGTGGCCTATGGTATGGCCTGGTTGCAGAAGATAGTGGGTGAATTGGTTTCCCAGTCATTCCACTCATGGTTCTTCTAGGAGGCATGCTTGTTATGTGATTGGTGTTGGTAGGTGGTGGCAGAACATGTGGGTGTAAAATGAAGATGTGGTTTACTGCTACTGGAGGTGGTAGTGTATGAGTGTGGTTTGGTGAGGAGGAAAGTTCTGAGCTAGAGGGGGAGGCAGAGCCCTTATATGTTCCTGCTCTACTCAGTGTGTCTGTTATGAAGTTCTCCTTTCCTTCTATATATTCTATGGTGATGTCAAACTCACTCATTACTTATTGCCATCTGATCTTCATTTACTTATCTTGCTATGTAGTCATAAATGTTACTAGGGGTTTGTGATCTGTGAGTACTATCACTTTATGACCTTGTAGCTCACCCCTGAAATGCTTCAGTGAGTCAACAATTGCTAATAATTACTTATCAGTTGTTGTGTAATTTGTTTGACACTTGTTTAGGCATTTGGAGTGGAAAGCTGCTGGCATGATCACACCATCTTCTTTCTGACCAATCTACCCTGATAGTCCTATATTACTTGCATCTGTTATCAGGTATATTTGCTTATTTGAGTTATTATTGATTGGTTTGAGTACTACATTGCTCATTATTAATTCTTTGACTTACTTACATGCCTCATCATGCAGGTATATCCATTTGAATTGTTTTGTTGATCCTTGTAGTTCATATGGACATCTTCCTTTGGTTGCTAGCTCCTTGCACAATCTTGCAAGGTAGTTTACCACCTCCATGAATCTTTGTATTTCCATTCTGTTGGTGGGTTTCTTGAAATCTACTACCTTTTTAATTTTCTCAGGATCAGCTTCCAGCCCATTGTTGTGTAGGACATGCCCAAGTAATTCCATTCTTTGTGGCATTATTTGGCATTTGTCTTTATTGAACTACATTTTGGCATTTTCTAGTGCTTTTAATACTGCTCTTACTGTTTGTATATGTTCTTTATATATATTGTTTCCAATTAGGTTGTCATCTAGATATACTATTACTGTTTTGCCAATAAATTCCCTTAGGAGCCAATTCATTGCTCTCATCATTGTTGCAGGTGCATTACAGTCACCTTATTGCATAACTAGTGAGTCAAATTTTCCCATGTGACATGAGAATGTTGAGTGTTTAACTGAGGCAGGGTGGTGCCTAATATTGTAGTATGCATCTATTAGGTTGAGTTTGGATTTAAATCTGTTGCTAGCTAGGCAATCAATAATTTGATTAATGTTAGGCATAGGTATCCTATCCTTGTGTATTTTGAGGTTCCTTGGTATACGGTTTAGAAGGAACGTTGCTTTCTTACCATCTTTCTTTGGTTGTATGAACATTATTATGGTATTAAGAGATTTAGATGGTATGATTCTACCTGTTTCTAGTTCTTTATTTCCTTTTTCTGTGATTTGATCCTGGAACCTATTATAGCTGAGGATATAGTTAGGGTGCCATTCTGCCCCTTCTATTACCTCTATCGTGTATTGCATAATTTCCATTTCTTCCCTTAATGGTGGTTGTTCTGTGGGTTTTTCTATTGGGAATAGATGTGGGAATTCTAAGTAGGAGTCAAATTCTTGTTGCATAGTTAGGTAGTTGCAGATCAGGTCTCCACCTTCATACATGACTGGGTCTGGTCCAGGTTCATAGTCTGGATCAGACCATGTTTCCCATGATTCTGGGTTTATTTGTTCTTCCTCTTCCCACATAGTGTATAGGGCATCTTGCCCTAATATTCTTCTTCTTTCTGCTTCCATGTTTTCCATAAGTTCATCAAACTTATAGTCTAGCCATGTGTGTATTTCTGCTTGTTGTCTTCTTATCATATTGGTATCTCCCATCCTTGTTTCCAGGTTATCTATTCTTTCATCTAGAGTTCTATAGAGGCATCTACTTTCCTCTTCTAGTTGTCTTAGTTGTTCATCCATATCAGTAATTGACTCATCATCTGATGAGTCTTTATAATCTGTTTCATCATATGCATAATCCTTTATTGATTCTGAGTCAGATGTTCTTTCAGATTCTGCATCTGAGTGTAGATAACCTGATGATTTACTTGCTGCTTCACATGTTGCTTGCATCCACATTGCTGCAGATTTTCATCAGCAAAAAATTCTTTGCCTTCTGATGCCACAGCCGGCGTCATGACTTTACCTATTCCTCAGGTGCATCGTGCCATCAGGAGATTTTAGGCCAATCCCGACGCATCCTGACACAATCTCCTTCATGTGTTCTAACACAGTGCTGGCAGCCAGTATTTCTTGCATTCCTGGACCACATCGAGTCATTATCTAGCTGCAAAGTTGTATTGGCATGACTACATTTGGGTCAATCACATATATCCAGTAACACCATAGGTTATTCTCGTAATGCAGAGATTACGTTTTGCATGCAATTCCTCGATAACTGACTATATACATAATTCTAGGTTCATGCAATAACCGTAAAATGGCAAAATCTAGCGCTACCTAAACTCTGTCCCAAACACTAAGGCATAGATACCGAATCCCATAGTTCCCAGTTCTGGCGGCAATACCTGGCTCAGACATAATTAGCGGTGCCTACAACAGTGGTGGGCCTGCAATGCTTACCTCGGGTGGTTGTTGCTTGCGCTGGCTAGGTCACTCGTGCTGGCTAGGACACTCATGCTGGCTAGGACTAGGTCGCTCGCTCTGGCTAGGTCGTTGGTGCTACTACTGCTGGGTATGGAGCAGCCACTGGAAAAGTGCACGGGACTCCGTAGAAGAATTAATATTTGTTATACGTGCGGAGGACAGGTGGCCAGTTACCTAGACCTGCTGCCTGCTACGAACCGCCATTGCTCACCTGGGAGATGGCTGCCTCTGGTGAAGTGCCTAAGACTCCGTAGAACAATTAATATTTGTTATGCGTGCTGATGCCGCGTGCGTACTTACCTAGACCTGCTTCCTTCTACGAACCGCCATTGCTCTGGTGAAGTGCTAGCGACTCTGGTGAACAATTAATACTTTTAATACCAGCGGATGCCAGGTGGACACTCACCTAAATCGGCCTACCAAGCGCCCATGGGTTACAAGCTGCCCACCTGTTGGTAAGTCGCTGCCTCCACTGCGGTCGATGGCTGTGGTGCGGTCGCTGGCTGTGGTGAACTCGCTGGCTGTGGTGAACTCGCTGGCTGTGGTGAACACGCTGTGTAAATGGGGACCTAAAGTATTTAGGGTGGAATATTACCCTGAAGTAATATTCCAAAGCTGCTAACTACTTTAAAGGCTTAAGTTGTCTTAGGTTCTGGTTGAGGTATCATTATTCCAGTTTTGGTTTTAGTTCTATACTTATATTTAAGAATTCTGGCTTTCATATTTCTTTGACTCTTATAGTTTAGTATTCTATATTGTTTATAGTTTGGCACAAGTGACTAAGCTCTGAGTAAGGGTCCTCATGGGACTTGTAGAATTAACCAGTGGAACTCTTATATTTGTTGTATCTAACTATTCTATGTCTGTCTTCTCCAGGTCTGCTCCCCTTCTCTGGATGCAGACCTACAGCCCTTAAGTATTACATGCCAATACTAGCTGTGACTCACTATTGTGGCAGTGCCATAGTAGTGAGTCATCCATGATTTGAAATCTACCTATGACTCATTAAGTGAGTCATAACCTTAGAGTCATACATGAGTCATAGGAAATTGTGAGTCATATGTGACTCATAATTGACATATGAAAATAAAGAAATTACACGTGATTCTCACCACATAATTAATCAGGCAGGTTAGTATAACTTAGAAAGAAATCATATAGTAGATGTTGGTGCAGGGTAAGTTATGAGGTGGGGATAGATCAGCATACTGAGAATATCACTTCCTTACACGCTGGCTGTAGCTAACTTGCTGGCTGTGGTGAACTAGCTGGCATTTATCAGAGGTGTACTTGCCTCCGGCTTAAGAGAAAGATACCTTGCCTTTGGGTTGTGAGTGACCACCGTACTAACAAAAGTCCCTGAGTTGGGTGCCGGTAGCATAGTGTGACCCGTAAGACATGATCGACACTCCTTGCCAGCCTCCTGCGGCTAGAACTCCTAGCAACGGGCAACACCGAAACAGGGAATAATGCGTGACACTAATCCATATAAATGTCTTGTGCACTTGCAAGATGAGTGGTAAGCTTCCTCCAGTACAACTACGATATAAATTGACTCCCGCCCATATATATATGTAGCCGCGATATGCCTCCATTAATATATATATATATATTCACCGGCGATATGCATGAACTGCCTAGCTATACATATATTCGCCTGCTATGTGAATGAATTCCCTATATATATATATATATATATTCACTCGCGATATGCATGAACTGCCTAGATATATAGATATTTGCCTGCAATATGAGTGAATTCCCTATATATATATATATATATATTCACCCGCGATATGCATGAACTGCCTAGATATATAGATATTCGCCTACAATATGATTGAATTCCCTATATATATATATATATATAATCACCTACGATATGCATGAACTGTCTAGATATATAGCTATTCGCCTGCAATATGAATGAATTCCCTATATATCTATATATATATATATTCACCTGCGATATGCATGAACTGGCTAGATATAGATATATATTAGCCACTCAAACATATACATATACATATTCACTTGCCTAATGAATCAACTCCTATTATGTATATGGAGTTCATTCATGTGGTAGGTGAATATATGTATATATTTAGGCAGTTCATGCATATCGCAGGTGAATATATTTATATATATATAGAGAATTCATTCATATTGCAGGCGGATATCTATATATCTAGGCAGTTCATGCATATCGTAGGTGAATATATATACATATATATATTGGGAATTCACACATATTGCAGGCGAATATCTATATATCTATGCAGTTCATGCATATCGTGGGTGAATATATATATATATATATATGTAGTGAATTCACTCATATTGTAGGTGAATCTCTATATATCTAGGCAGTTCATGCATATCGCGGGTGAATATATATATATATATATATATATATATATAGGAAATTCATTTACATGGCAGGCGAATGTATGTAGAGCTAGGCAGTTCATGCATATCGCCGGTGAATATATATATATATAT
>Ga0307511_10006096_pt1 | contig 12164 bp, 16 predicted proteins | sample 13_EM_MG_FD_200266 | JGI IMG/M metagenome (GOLD analysis project Ga0307511, IMG submission 200266) | Populus trichocarpa ectomycorrhiza microbial communities from riparian zone in the Pacific Northwest, United States - 13_EM | ecosystem: Host-associated > Plants > Roots > Unclassified | place...
GGACCTCCTTGGGCTCGGACCCCTCTCAGCAGTGTACGGTCAGTTCCAAGGGCATACAGCCTGAAGGTAGGAGTTTGGCGATCACGTCGAGGATGTAGTGGACACCCTCAGTAGAATGGCACGACGTCTCCTCCGGAGTAGGGGCTCATGATGATCTTATAGTGCCCACTACGTCCAATCCTTCCCAGAACTGACCGCCAAAAAGGTCGGGGCTGGGGTGAATACCCGTGCGCTGCGATGGCCTCATACGGTACGCCCGATAAACAATCGACACGGGGGAGAAGCACAAGGACGAGCAATCGTGAGAAATGTTTCCCGATTCGAAATTTTCGTTCCTCATTTTCCATTCCATGGCCGCCGGAGGTAAAACGTCCAAAAAACGAGCCGCTCCCTCACAGATAGGTCCAAAGTTGAAGAAGGTTCACTCTGAAAAACCGCCAACGAAAGATGAGAAGCCTAATGCCGTGAAACGCGGCAGACCTGTCACCCTTCCCCAAACACACGGCTTTGAAGCCAGTTCTGATGAGGAAGCAGAAAATTCATCGGAGGAGGGGGAGGAGGATGCGGAGTTAGTGAATGAGGATGAGGAGATGCTAGATGTTCCGACGAAAGATCCCAATGGTGGGTGTCGGGTTTAAGCCTCCGAGTTGGATGCAATGCTAATGGATCGGACACTGCAGCTGCTAAGGAAGCACACAAGGCACAGAAAATTATCCTGGACCAACGCAAGGCTTCAAAACCTCACGCCGCACTGCTCCGAGATGCTAAACATGTATGGAGTCTTGCCCAGAAGAAACACATTGGCTCGGAGCGGAAGAAGCACATCGCTGATCTCATGAACATCGTCCGTGGTCATGTCAAGGACATCGTCTTCAAACACGATGCCAGCAGGATCATCCAGACTATTGTTCGTTGGGGTGGATCTGCCGAGCGGAATGAGATCGCTACGGAGCTCAAGGGGTCATACAAGGAACTCTCAGAAAGCAAATACTCCAAGGTACGTTTCTCGGGTGCCTAAACCGTCGCGGCATTGAACCTGACTGGAACAGTTTTTAGTGACTAAGCTGATCCGATTCTGCCCATCTCAACGCACTCCGATCCTTACGGAGTTCCGTGGTCACGTCTTGCGTCTCCTGCTGCACCGGGAAGCGTCGAGCGTCATTGCTGATGCCTTCGAACTGTATGCGAACACTTACGAGCGCTCCCTTCTAGCGAGGGACCTCTATGGGAAGGAGGCTGCGCTATTTTCCTCGAGCACTGTCGGGAGCGAGGCGGATAAGGAGAAAGCGAAGAAGGGCCTGAAAGGCGTTCTAGAAGCCATTTCCGCCGAACAACGGACAAGAATCCTCAGCGCCACAAAAGAAAACATCATGACGATGTGAGGTCTCTGTTGACGCGGTTCATACAACGTTTCTGATCTGTCACAGATTGAATAACCCCGAAAAGGGTGCAATAACGCACGCCGTCGTTCACAGAGCGCTATGGGAGTACCTATCGGTTTTGAGTGAGCTTGAGAGTGAGGCTGAACGGGAAAAGCTGTGGAGAGAGATCTTTGAAGCGTGCGGCCTCTGGTATCTCTCACGAACTCGACCCCTAACCTATGTCCTCAGGTGCCAGGATGTTCTCGCTGAAATGGTCCACACAAGAGATGGTTCACGACTTGTTCGTGAATTCATTGCCCGAGGTTCGGCGAAGGTGATAATGCACGCAGCTTCGGAGCGTCTGACACTCACGTCATTCATGTCTACAAGGACCGAAAACAGATCGTCAAGGCGATCAAGCCTTACGTGGAACGCATGAGCCAAGAAGAGCTCGCTCAGCTCGTTCTTTTCTCGGCTTTTGATATAATCGAGTGAGCCGCTTTACCTCCATCTCGCGGTGAAATCCCTCGTGTTGATGCCACGACTTCCAGTGACACCAAGCTGGTGGCCAAGTCCCTCGTCTCGGAGTTGACGGCCGCAGCGCCGACAATATGGAAATCCACCCATGGCCGACGGTCGCTATTGTACCTGATTTCCCCACGGAGTCGACGGCACTTCACTCCGGCACAAATCGCCACCTTGGCGGAGACGGACGTAACGAAGGCCCAAACGAGCAAGAAGGACGATTCCGTCCGAGCAGCGGAGATCAGGAAAGCTGCCTCGGAGTCGCTCCTCGAGTTCGTTGCGAAGCACGGGAAGGAGGTGGCGATGGACACGGGCGGGAGCTTGCTCGTTAATGAGATCATGCTTCAAGCGGATGGCGGTACGTGTTTCCGGAATCTTCCTCTTTTGCCCTTTCTCGACCTCACCATGGGTATTACGAACATGGGAAAATTCACGTTTGGTCGACGTCCTTTGGGTGCTATTCTGGGCAACGATTAATGATCTGGGATTTATTTATGTTGCGCAGACCAGTCTGCGGCCATTGAAACCCTGCTCGGGTTGATCGCCACCCCCTATCCCGCTCCGGACCCCTCCCCGCCACATCCAATCGACGCCTCTCACGTTGCGAGGTTGTATAAAACGCTCCTGCAAGGCGGACACTACGACCACTCCTCAAAATCCATCATAAAGCCTCAGTCTTCGTTCTCCCCATCAGTATTCGCCTCGTCGTTCCTGACCGCCGTAGGCCGAGATGTAACCGTGGCTATAGCACAGGGGAACGGTGCGTTTGTTGTTGCGGAGTTGTGTAGGCGGGTAAGTGTAGAGGGCAGAGACGAGGAGAAGAGGTTGTTACGGACGTGGTTCACAGAGGGAGTCAGTAGGGACATCCAGGACAAGGAAATGAAGGGTAAGAGCGTGCTCTTAGGAAGCATCGACGCCCTGGTGTCTGCGTAGTCGTGTGATACATGTGATACTAATCGTCCCTAATCATTGTCATCTGCTTTGGACCCCGGTTGTGGTCACGCCCGCCCAATGTTCTTTGTGGTATAAGGCACGGAAAAAATTGTGCCACGGAGCCCAAAAGCAATGACAAGATCGTGGGGAGCAGTTCTATCAGATGACCGGCAAAAGACTGGGCAGTCCATAATCCAGATGGCGGTTCTATACAAGGCTACAAGAGGGATATTGGGCAGTGATAGGGATGCGTATTATCAAGCGTCACTACGAGAAGCTGGGGGTCGGCGGCAACGAGAGGACAGACGACGAGAAGAAAGTCACCAAAATGAATAAAGATCATGAAACCTTCGTAAAAAGTAGTCCTGGACACAACGATGCAGAATAAATGCAAGGGAAATCTGGAAAGAGGAAATAAAGTAGTAGTAAAGTTATAGTCAATGTCCGCAAAGTCCCAAACTCATCGTCAGTATTTTGTCAGGCCGACCGCACTAGCATTATGACTGCTGCGCAAATCATAGGGGTCGAACTCTCCACTTGAAGCTCCGCTCAGGTATGTTGAAGGCGACACGAGATTATCTCTGCTTTGGCCCCATTGTGTTATATCACTGCGCTGCATGGGGGGAATAAAAGCAGAGTCAGAATCTCGTTGACGCAGGGATTTGGCGACCTCCGCGCCGCCAACACTCGGACCAGTCCCGTGCGGAAGAAGAGTTCCAGAGGGGTGCCTTTGCATTGCGACGCGTCGTCGCCGCAGAATAAAGAAACCAAAGATCGTACCGAAGATAGCCAGGACTGCGATAGCAGCGGCGACAATTCCTCCAATCGCGCCACCAGACAGGGACGGGGCACTATTGTGGCCAGGGTTAGTAGAGGTGTTGTTATTACTCGAACCGGTTCCAGACGCGGTGTCAACCCGAACACTGGGGGGTAAGGGATCAACAGAGTTCATGGTTTGGGTCTCGATCTTGCCGCTGCCGACGATGACGTATGAACCCTTGCTAGGAATGCCGTTGATGGTCACGTAGACGAACGCTGGGCCAGGTTGGAAGATGTTGGCGTTGGGGGGCATCTGAGAAACGTGGTATACGATTGAACCGTCCTTGTTGACGGTGTAAGTGTTGTTCAATTGGAGGGCGCGCTGACCCATGTTCATGGCGTGAGTGGTCCAACCTGGGCGTATGACCATGATCTTGGTTTTGTCGGCAGCAGTGTTGGCGGAACCAGCATAGGATGAGGAGGGGACAGTAATATCGAAGGATTTACCACCGTAAGTGAGGGTTTGAGGTATACCGGTAGGGACAGGACGGTTTGATTGATAGTAGGGGGGATAGAAGTATTCGACCTTGTAGGTAGTGGGGAAGGCCGTTGTGAGGTTGACATCGACGTTGGGGTTGGATCCGGCGATCATAACTGAGCCGTCAGGGAGAAGGATAGCGGAGGAGTGGTATAACCGGGGAATGCTCGAACTCGACAAACCATCCGACTTCCATCGGGAACCCTTGGGAGCGGTAGGATCGTAGATGCTAGGGCGGCCGACGGGTCCAGAGGCCAAAGACATGCCGAAGGGCATCTGTCCGTAGGTGGGGGTGGTAAGAGTCCTCTCTGCGTACCCAGCAGTACCATTAAGACCACCGTTTACCATGAGGAGGGTACCGTCAGGAAGGTTGATGAGCTGACCCATGGTACGGGACTCAAACATGTCATCATCCTGCTCCCAAACAGGGCTGGAACCGTCGAGCGGTTCAGGAGTGATGCGTTGGCAGTCCTTGGAAGCGGGAACCAACCAGGTGTCGACGAAGGGCCAAGAGTAGTTACCCCAGTTGTATTCGGGCATGTCGCTACCACCGCAGAAGAGGAGAGTGGGGTTGTATTTGTTCGCTGGGGTCAACGGGAACATGGCGACACCTCCGGAGGCAGGGTAGACTCGAATGACATTGCCGGGAACGTTGGGGAGGCGGACCTCCTCGAATGTATCGGGATTCCAAAGCATGGCGGAAACGTTGGCCTGGACGAACATCTTTCCGGAGGGCATCATGAAGGAATGAGCGTAGGAGTTGAGACCAGAGGTGTCGATCATGAACTGCATAACCTTGGCGTCGCCCCTGGATGGGAAAAACTCGACGGTAGGCTCGGCGGCACCTCCTTCGGTAGCGGGATCGGTGTTTGGGTAGTTCCTGTTGATGTAGCCACCGTTGACGAAGCCGCCAATCAAAGCGATGGTACCATCGGCAAGGGGTTCGGCGGTCGAGTACCAACGAGACTTCTGCATCTGCAACACGGTCGCGTCTTCCCACCATTGGCATTCGGGTTTAGAAACGAGATCCGAGTTCGAGCCGGTGCAAGGATTGACAATACGAATGGCACGGGTACCGTCGTAATCCTTGTAGGTATCGTCGAACTGCGCTGAGGCACCGTTGGGGTATGGGACTGAACCGAGGTTGCCACCGGGACCGATAGCGCCGTTACCACCGAAAGTGGTGAAGGACCCATTAGGAAGATGCATTCCAGAGGCGCAGAAGGCGTTGGAGTAAATGTCGATGATGTCAGCCTTGTTGGTGGCAATGTCCCTGGGTTGGCGCGAATTAGGGAGGCTGTTGAGACATGGGTAGCAGTGGTCATGCTCACCAAACGGAACCCCAGGCGGGATGGTCCTTTATCCGAACGGCGTTACCCTCGGCCTTGTCAAGAATGTAAACCTTCTCGCTGTTGGCAACGAACATCTGTTACGGTACAAGGTGAGGGCGCGGAGTAAGCCATGTCTCGACGAGGGTACGGACCATCATTGCAGACACTAATGTATCTCCGACTTCAACAACCGAACCAGCTTTCTGCGCAGCGGCAGAGGAAGCGAGCCCGAGGGCTAGCAAAGAGAGGCTGGAATACATGGCTTGGTATTCCGAGGGAGAAAATTAAGAGAGAGGATAGAAAAGTAAAAGGAACTTGGGGCTCCTCTAAGGACGGAGGAGAGGTGTATGTTTAAGAGAGAAAGGAGCGTGGTGGGGGGGAAAGCGAAGGTAGAGAGGCTGTCCAAAAATTGCCTCTTTTGTATCAGGTCAATTATGTAATCAGCACCTTGTCCGTTGATTCCCTTCTACCTGGAGACGTTGTGCCTCTGCTCATCCTCACTATAGCCTCACTTGGCTATTGTATGCGCGCTCACTGCAGTGATATCCCCAAGGGTGAACCCATATTCAAGACCTGGATGCTCGAGAGCAACCCAGCGCGCGCAACCTAGGCTATAATTACCTTTGCAACGGATCAACTCCTCCTTGAGGACCAGCCTCGGCAAGTCCAAACCTCGCCGCTGTACAAAGGGGAAGGTCATCAGAAACCACTCAAACGGATCATCGGCGTGGGTGCCTTCCTCAGGTGCCGGACGAGAGCTTCCGGCATCCTCACCTAATGCGCCCGGACTGAATTCCCTGCTTGCTCCGAGCGGCAGAACACCCATCTGCTGGTTGCCTAGGCTCCATCCAACACCGTCTAAGATTATGGACTACAAGGCGCTTCCTTCCCCCACGTATGTGTCGCAGTGAGACGAGCCACAAGCCCAACCAAGGATTTGATTTCTTAGCCAGAACCCAGACCTCCAAGTGGTCAATTCACATCTACACGTCTAACTGTCGTCGGGATCTCCGAGCGGACACACAACCACGACATGAGGCCCGAACCGTGGGGGCCGGATGCCTAAATTCCCCTTATTTAGTTCTTCATTCGCAACCAATAGTCGGTAAACTACAAGCGTAGACATAAGCGGTCCCTTTGGGCGACCTGACCGGATGCCCCTTTACATGTCGGCCTCGAATGCTTGAACGTTGACGAACGAGCCCGCTCGCGGCCAGTTCGAGAGTGATGCGCCCGGCACACGATTTCCCTCGATAAATGCGCCCAATATTTTCCCACACTGCCTCAAACTCTCACGAAGCTGGCTGATTTCTTTGAGCACGAGTGTATGCGTGGTGGAGCCGGATGCTGTGTGTAAACCTACCACTCAGGTCCTGGGAACAATGAGACTTCTTGATCACCCGATTTGCAATCTGCCGACGTCCGTGATCAGTGAAATTGGTGTCCTACCGTTCCTGAAATGGAGGGGCGGCACACCGAGCCACGAAGGTGAATAAGGAGCTCCGACTCCCGCAGCGTGATACATGCACTTGTTGTCCTCAACTATCGAGTATCAAAACTTAAAGCATGGACCAGGAAGTAGGTAGTACAACAAAGTTACAGACCGTCGCAGCGGGTTACGTGATCCCGGGGATGGTCGCGTGTGTAGATAGCTTACAGGTGGCACAACAGAGAAGAGGACCGCCAAGTTGGGTCCTTGCGTTCATCACTGGATCCTGATCATAACGTCGTCGTAACCAGGCATCCCTCTAAACATGGATCCCGGCCCGCGCCACTCCCCGTCTGACGTCATTCTCTCCAGTATGGCTGCAAATGCAACACACAACCCAGAAAGCCCTTCATAAAGGCTGTAAGGCGCATCTGGTTGTCGCAGCTCTCCCTTCCGCGTCATCCCATGCCAATGAGTGCCGAGGACGGCCAGATCAACGGCCTGACAAAATCGTTCCGGAGGCAAATCCTTGTTACAACCGTCAATAGCATCAGACGCGGCGAGGAGAGCGAATATACTCCCCGACACTCCATGACAAAGCCCGACACCCTTTTTTAGGAACCCCTCTCGGTAAGTTAGATCTGACGCCCGGTCGATTGCACATTTCAACCTCGTTTGCAATCCGGGAGGAACGGAGAGTTCGGATGCTCGCTTGAGGATGGTCGAGAATAGAATGACTAACCCTGGAGCGCCGTGACACCATCTAAGCGCAAACAGGGCGGTTCATGGTTAGCGGTGACCATCTTGTGTACGACCGAACCCTCACTGAAGTAGTTCCTCCTTTTCGGTTGGGGGTTCTCCACTTGCTTTCGTCGACCAATTCCCATCCTCACATTGTACGTGGAGCAACCATTCCACAGTTTGCAAAACCATGGGTATGTGCGCGGCAATGGTATCCATTGGGCACGAGACAATCATTTGGAGGATCCCGGCTGCGTTCGGGATGAGAAGAAGAAACAGGAAACCAAGGATATCGGCTTACCAACGCCGTGTGCCGCCCCCAAGTATAACTTGTGGTGCCACGACCACATCAATGGGGGCCACGCGGATGATGCCACACCAGGTGGCAGCGTTGCTTCAGCCCCCATCGTCCCCCGCTCAATGATATCATCCACCACCTTCCTCAACGTGTCGAACGAGACGAGGGCCTTGATGTCTCCCGCGAGCGGGGCATCCGAATGTACCTCGGCCGTTACATTAGCACGCAGGAACAAGAGGGCGTAGAGCAGCCCAGCGCGACCGTAGAGTACTTCGCACCCATCGTACGGCATCAGTGGCACGTTTGATGCGTGAACGGGCCGATATAGTGCTAGTTTGACCGCAGACTGGAGGATTGATACAGAGCGCTGATAGCTGTGACAATCTAGGAGCGGTTTCTCTCCTTCCGGTCGGGCGAGGTGCTGAACAACGAGAACCGCGGCACACCCTACATGTGTCTCCATGAAAGAGACTCTCGAAGCATCCTTGGGTGACTTCAGAGAGACGGAGTGAACAATGCGCGCACAGGCTTTATGGGCTATGGCCTCGAGTTCGGAGGTAGGGATGGCCGGCAGGTTCAGGTCAGCAACTCGCCAGTCCATGAGTACGATCCCTGGAAGCTTATCAGTGGGAAAGATCTCCGCCACATCTTCGTGATGGCTACCTGGCGTCTCAACATACACGCTTGGGTGGAAACCCTCGGCCTCATGCCTGTGAACCCGTGCGACCTCGCTCTTCAACCGGCTAATCAAGTAACTGCGAGTCGACTTGAGATCTAGCTCTGTGAAGCTGGAAACATGTGCTATGAAACGAGCCTCGGGCTCGGATTCCGCCATGGTGTGGGGTAGGTGGATCGAGTGTGGGAAAGTCGGATGAATCGCAAGTCGATCGAGCCGAGCTTGGAAATTTCTCCCCCAAGGTCGAATCCTTCCGCTCTTCGTCTCGCCATGGACGCCTTGTTTGCGAAAGCAGATGCCATACGACCGTACAAGAGGAGGAAATTCAACGATGACGTGTCTCGTTCCAAAAATTATACAGGGAAAGGGGGGGTCGAACTCGATTCAACCGCCAAATCCATTCTCCATCACACCTCCCTCCCAAAATCACTCCGGCCAGGCTCTCCTCCCCCAAACGAAGCGAAGAAATATTCGCACATCTCTGACAAAAAACTTCGAGCGGAACTTTCTCGACAATCTGTGCACGGCGCGCGATCGAAAGCGTTATTGGAGGATGCCGCGTTTTTATTGGAACATGAGGAATCTGGCGTTATGGAAGTCGAGGGAGAGTTGGAGAAGACGTGGAGGGTAGGACAGGACGAGATTATTGACTCTGCTGGGCAGGAGGCTGCGAAAGGCCGGCGAGAGTGGAAGTTGGATGGCGGTCCTTACCGATCGAGGTACACACGGAATGGCAGGTATGTGCGTCCCACTCAATCCGGCGTCAAGCTTTTCTAACTTCAACCTCCCCTTAGGCATCTAGCTATTGTTGGCCTTGAGGGACACGTCGCTACGTTCGACTGGCAGACGGGAACACTGCATTCTGAGCTGCAACTACGTGAGACATGTCGCGATATCACGTTCGTTCACCGAAACTCACTCCTAGACTTGGCTGATTGAACGTGCCCATCTAGGTTCTTACACGACCAATCGCATTTTGCGGTCGCACAATCAAAATACGTCTTCATCTACGATCGAGACGGTGTGGAGCTGCACCGGTTGAAGTCTCACATAGAACCGACGCGCCTTGAATTCCTGCCTTACCACTGGCTGCTCGCTAGTGTCGTAAGTGCGTTCCTTTGCGGGTAACCCATGCACTGACGTCGTGGAAAGGGCAAAACGGGATACCTGAAATATCAAGACACCTCAACTGGACAGGTATTGACCGAACATCGCACAAAACTGGGGGCATGCACGACAATGGCGCAAAACCTACATAATGCGGTAATACACCTCGGGCACCAAAACGGTACAGTGACATTATGGACGCCGAATTTGCCCCACCCAGCCGTCCGACTATTGGCACACCTCGGTCCAGTCGTCAGTGTCTCTGTGGATCCGAGTGCAGGTGGGAGGTACATGGCAACGGCTGGTCACGATGGCATGGTTAAAGTGTGGGACTGCCGGAATTGGAAAGGCGCGGTCAGGCAGTGGGCTGCTAGAGGGGGGTCTGCAGAGCTTGAATGGAGCCAGAAGGGTGCGCTGGCCGTAGCTTCTGGTGGGTCTGTGAATGTAGGTGTTTCCACTTCAATCTCAAAGTGCTCCATCGACGTTCTGGTCACTAGGTATACAACAAACCAACGATCCAGCAGTTCTTTGCTGGAACCACAAGCCCACCGCTCTTCATGACACACCCAATCCCTCAGCGACCGCTTACGTCCGTCAGGTTCTGCCCGTTCCAAGATGTTCTCACTATTGGGCACTCTGGTGGTCTCTCAAGTATCCTCATCCCCGGCTCTGGTGAACCCAACTTCGACAGTTCTGAGGCTGATCCATTCGAGAATAAGAGAGTGAGACGTGAAAGGGAGGTCAAGGGCTTGCTGGACAAGGTATTCGTGATGGTTTTGGCCTACTCCCTAACTCGTACTCACGCACAACATCTAGATACAACCAGACATGATTACTCTGAATCCTGAGTTTGTGGGATCGATGGCGCCGCCGACGAAGTTGACAACGGATATCAATGGCAAAACAGATGTTCCGTTTGCGCGGCTCCCAAGGCAACATCGGCTCAAAATTCAGGGTCGAGCCGACGAAACCGAGGAAGTTTCAGGGGAGGAGGATGGAGGTGAAGGCAAAGTGGATAAGGCAAAGTCGGATGAGAAGAGGAGGATGCGTGGCAAGAACAAGGCGATGAAGAGATACCTCAGGAAACAGCGGAAGAACGTGATCGATCCAAAGGCAGTACGTATCTCATCACTCTGTTCCCTCGTCCCCCTCTCATCGCTTTCCCTGAAGGTTGCGCTCCGGGAGAAGATGCAGAAAGAGAGGGAACAACGGAAGAAAGTCAGAGATGCAGCAAAGGGTGTACAGGAAGACAGACTGCCGAGTGCTCTCGACCGCTTCCGGACCTAGACCTACTGAGCTCCTGGAATATTGATACCCTGGAGATCGACCTGGCGTTGCAAGCGTGGGAGAAATATGAGGCATAACTATACAGTCGCGTGGGAACTGCCGTCACCATCAAAACGGCGTGGGGTGGATCAACTCCCTCTCAAGCCACATTCCACATCTAACGAGTGAGTCTATTCGTACTTGTGGTTATCTGCCACAGTTACTCATTTCGAATCGCAGAATGCGTGAAAAGTGGAAGAAGAAGAGATCGCGCCGTCTCCGCAGGAAAAGAAGAAAGATGAGAGCTCGTTCCAGTACGTCACGATCCCCTCGAGTTCCATGATCTACCCGGCCCCTGACTAAAATCGCTTCCCACAGAATAAACAACTGATAATGGGCGATGCGATTTGTGACGAATGAAAGGCGCATGCGCAATACGCGTCTTGATTTCTCCGCACATCGAGAGTTGCCTGGCTCGAATCAGATCATCTTGCGAGCCGTCACTCCGGCTTTGGCACCGGTTGGCTGGAGTGGTTATTATCATGGAAAAACGAAGATTTGTATCTCTTACCTCTGTTGCAATCCCATGTTTTTGCTTTGCACAAGACCATCCCCTCGCCCGAGCACGATTCACCGGATCTAAGCAATCCGCGCGCCAAGCCAATTTCCATTTCGGGAACTCCGTCCGCCACCACGATCACCGACTCATTAACGCGAACTCGACCGCAATGCCAGAGGGTGAGTGAGGGCTCGTTGAGGGTGGAACCCGTTAGCTGAACATACAACGCCCGCCAGTCTCATGGTCTGATATTCCATTGGTACTCAACTTTGTTCTTACACCGCAACAGTCCAGCCTGCAATGGCCGCGTTCTTGAGAAGAACATTAATAAGCACCTCGATTCAGGCTGTAAGTCTGCTTTGGTTGTTACCCAGGATAAGGGTACGTCAATCGCTCCTATATTCGACATGAGCGGCCCTAGCAGGGTGGAACATCCCCCAACACCCACACCCGCGCCACTAAAACGGAAGGCCTCCATGAAAACTCCAAATGCAAAACGAGGGAAGACGACTGCGGACACGCGGTCGCATGTGCCCCTCGCAGAGAGACTTAGACCACAGACCCTTGATGATTTCGTCGGCCAGAGTCATCTCACCGGGGCGGACTCTTTACTCCGGAACGTGCTCACAAGCCGCGAGTCC
>Ga0307511_10006097_pt1 | contig 12164 bp, 10 predicted proteins | sample 13_EM_MG_FD_200266 | JGI IMG/M metagenome (GOLD analysis project Ga0307511, IMG submission 200266) | Populus trichocarpa ectomycorrhiza microbial communities from riparian zone in the Pacific Northwest, United States - 13_EM | ecosystem: Host-associated > Plants > Roots > Unclassified | place...
CCAAGGGCCGCAACGGTTTATGCTAAATATATGGTTATCTGGATTCAACCCCGTCATGCAAAGTGGAAAGGGCCGTATTGTATCAGGTTCGGTAGTCTGGTTACAGGTTCGGCTGCCATTATCAAGGCACATCTGCTTTTCTACACGGCAATTGTGGGGCCCTATATGCATGCAGTGCCGCCTTGAAGACGTTTGGGTCGAAAACTAGCAGCTGATACTAATAGGGGACCATACTGACGGTACAGTCTTTCTATAGGCATTGGTTGTTGATCAATGTGTTCAATTACAGAAATTAAACGCACTAGTATATATGTTTGAAATAGAAAGAAGGGGTGAATCATGACGAGGCTAGGAATCATGCACCTTTATAGTCTCGTGACCAGGCGCTTGGCGCGGATTTGATGTAATCCGCTCTCCATAGGTCCAGAAACAACCCCAGTCATGGTCTGGTTCTCCAATCAGAGACTCTCAATACTCACGAGTAGCCCCGACATTGAATGAGCCTGACGATTACCGCCTCCGTCAAATTCAAAAATGTGTATACCTTCCCAAATCTCCCGAGATTACTTCTACCGAAGATATGTTCTCCCATTGTGCAGCTTAAGCCCTCCTCACCTCCCATTTGATGTCCGTAACACTGACTTCCCCACCAGACTTCTCATCACAGTCGTACCACTCGTTTTCTCCAAGGTCGATCGCCGTAAATTTTGTGCCTGTCTCCTCCCCTGTCGCAAGCCAGTTTCCCTCTGCCTTGAAATCTATAAATTCACATCCACGACACTCTATCGTAAGTAGGTTTTGCGGCTTTGGCGGTGACTGTGCAATGTACGGCGTAGGTCCTGACTTAATCGATGCGGAGGATTCTCGCTGAATAAAGGATTAGCGTCAGCATCCACAGACCTATGTATGACATCGGTGCCGGGATAAGAGTAATCACCTACCCGACAGTTCTTACACTTCCACACAAAATTGGCATTGCCTTTTGATCCAGAAAGCTCGTTTGATTCCTGTTCAATACCTAGTTAGAATGGCACCACCAACGGCAAGCCTAGGATGTCTAATGACTTACAAAACGGTTGACACCAACCAAGTTTGGATGCACCTCACGGCATGACGTACACTCCACTTTGAACATATAGTAGAAGGGGTTGTCTTCCGAATCGTTTGGTCGGAGGTCTGTCACCCTATCAGAACATGACTGCTTATTAACACTGTGCAAGCCATTTGCCATTCAAAACCTCAGAAGACATACCCCGAAAGATCCGCAGTGAGCGTCAAAGCATACATTCTGCTTTCTTAGAGTGGGTGTTCTTTCAGGGGTGAGGTGGAAGTCTGATTGAATACTGAATGATGCGTGGTGAGTTGCGGGGAAGTCTACCAGCAAGCCTCCTCACGTGCTTAAAATGGATGCTCCAGGGAAGCTTGGCGATGCATGGACTAGCTTCATAAAGTACCATCAAACAAAATTTCATTGTAATTAAGTAGTCTAGGTACTTAAGCACCTATCGCTTAGATCTTGTTCCGATTTAGAGGCAGATTACTGGCTGGGTATATTAGGGGCACGAGAACAGGTGAAATTTCAGTCAGGCTGAGGAAATCCTTAACTGAGATTTGCTTTATGTTAAATTCTCGAAAAATAGCACCATAGTAAGGACGGAGTACCTTATTATAAATACGAAATTTCGCCCCCATTCCCATGGTGCCAACCAGACTATTCCCATGGTACAAATTTCCCTCTATAATGATGCAGCACTTGGAAGGAATTGGCGCTTTTGACACAAGACTAAGAAAAAAGTACAACGCAAAAAAAAACGACCTCATAATCACCCTACTCATATATTTTCCGATGTAAGCCTAAATAATAGCTAGAAAGGTAATTTCTCTATCAATAGTCTCAACAAGTTACCCTGAACTCTAGAAATGTGTTAGACATGGATCGCTATCTGCTACATCTTAAGTACCTAGCCTATAGGTAGCTTTGAAAATGTGTCAAACAAAAAAAAATGTTGCTATTGATGGCATGTATGACAGGGTGTTTCTGTTTCGTTTATGTATTACTAGTCTCTAGAAAAATATGTGCCAGATAGAAGAGATAGATGAGACGGTCGGTATATTGCTAGTATAAAACCCCATTCAGTCCTCACTATTGAGGAAATAGAAACTTTTGCAAAACGCCCGTGTTTGTAAGGGATAGAAATAACAACCTAGCAAAGCCAATCCACGACTAACAAATATACGAAATGCTATGCCCTAACAAGAGCAAGGCTATATAGACTTCACTTCTTCAAATATCCATGCAAAGGCTCGATATTCGCCCTCCGACTCAACCCAACTCTGAACTTGACGGGAGGCGGCTTTCCGCCATTGATCGGGCTATGAGGGCTCCGCTTTACAACTGGTTTGGCAGGTTGTGGTGTTTCGGGCTGCTTCAGTGTAAAAGTGGTTTCTCTTAACACTGGTGTAGAAGGTGGCGTCTTTTCCTTCCCTGCACCAATGCTCTGCTCTTTGGAGGCGTAAACCTGTGAATGTGAAGGTCCACCCACATCATGCCCATTAGGCCCCGGGTCGCCAGCCCCTTCCTTCTCTCCCAAACCTTGGTCATCGAGCTGCTTTGTGCTCCCTTTACTATTCTTCATTTTCTTATTTCCCTTGCCATGCTGAGTTTCCACTTTACCCGTTCTGGGTGCTTTCTTCGTGGCTGTCGTGGGTAAAAGGGAATCAGGTTTCTTGTTTCTTTCCTCATCACTGGTCGTATCACCGAGAATGAGGGTGGGGGGCTGTGGAGATTGCTCATTGGCATCGGTAGACTCAGCTTGCGATTTCTTCCGGCGTTTTGCCGGTGGTTTCCTTGGTTTAGATTGGGCTTCTGGTTCCGCTGCCGGTAGGCCATCTTCATCATGCGTGCTGTCCTCATTAGGGAAGAAGATTTTTGAAGCATTTCGACCTGACCTCTTGCGATCGGTAGCCTTGGGTACCGGTTGTTTCGATTTGGGGGACTCTGGCACTTCGGGGAGAATATTTGACCTTTGGGAAATCATCTGGTCATGTATTTTGTTAGGTCGATTATCGAGTATTCGTTTAGGTGACATTGCCACCCATTTATCCAAGTCACTTAGCGGGCTGTCATCATCAGAGGCTGCCACAACTCTCGGTTTCTTGGGTTCTTTCTGAAGCCCTGCTGGGCTAGTAGGCACAGTTAGGTCGTTGCTAGACTCTGATTCTTTTATATTTGGGGAGGGGGCCATGATTGTTTTGCCCCTCGCCTGCTTCAACCTGACTCTCTTCCTTGTAGGAGACTGAAAACTGCTGCCCCTGGGCACATCCATATTTACAACGCCCTGACCATCATTTTCCTCACCCTCATCTGTTTCCACATCTAGCAATTCTGCCAAGGTCTTGCTTCTGCTCCCTAGCTTGCTTTTCATCTGCCTCGTGCTAGGAGTGGTAGAGGATAGTGAAATGCTTTCTGACTCTTTCACGTCTCGCTTAGACGTCTCTTTACCGACCTTATGTTTCAAACCGAGGTACTCTTCATCTAGAATTATCGAGCTCATATAGGTTCCGGCCCCGACTGCAATGGATTCAATCATTTCTTGTGGCCTAGATGGCAGTTGGGGTGATTTTGCAGAGGATGACTCCGAACTCCTAGGTAGTAAACCATCTCGGCCCGGAGATGTGGCGGTGGGCAAGAAGACATCATATTTTTCTTTCTCTTCCTCTGGCAATATCAATGAATCCCTAGCTAGATCCACTTTGAAAGGTGATAGTGGAGGGTTGTTGTGTAACGGCGAGGTACTAGCAGAGGTGCTGGTTCTCGTCTTTGCGGCTGCCTTCAGTGCTATACTGTCCCGATCAAACTCAAATCCAGCCGCCAATTGTTTTAGCACAGTCGATTTCCTTCCCTTTGGCAGCGCAGGCATCAGCTCCCAGTCATCGGTGTTGCTCCGAGTCTTTTTTCTCGCACTAGAAATCGGAGGGTTTATGGTGACTTTCGTCTTGGCCTTACGAGGGTTTCCCGCAGGGTTGTAATCATCATCGTTTTCATCATCTCCATACACAACAGGCTCGATGCCAACAATACCATCGTCAACTGGAGTGACCGCAGTTGTTTTTGATCTTCTGCCGGTTATCGATTTTCTGGATACTGCTTTCTTACAGCCATTTCGACCCTCTTTACTACTCCAGCCCTTTTCATCCTCTTCGTTGAATATCTCATCAACTTCTGGCTCATCATCTCCCACGGGGTCTTGCCGTTTAGCTCTGCTCGATTTTAATATTGAGGCAGACTTCTTTGCGTTCCCCTTCACGGCTGATGCTATCCCGGGGTCTTGACTCAAAGGATTAAACTCCCAAACATCTTTCTCTACCCCCTCGGATATACCACGTTCCTTCGTTTTCCTGGTCTTCTCCAATCTTCCGTACGTCGTCAATCCCCTTTGAGGGGTTACCTTCCCCTTCCTAGTATTTTGCACCCAGGATGGTGAATTAACGGGATGTTCAGATGAATCATCTCTCCTGGTTGGTATATTCGACGTTGTATGCTCGTTTTCGAGAGACTGGCGTACTTCAGCACTTAAATCAGGGCCCCCGTCCTCTCTGTGCATCTCCGCTCGATTCTCATGCATAACAGTATGGTCACTTGACGGACCAGAATGGGGTGCTGCATCATGACAGGCGCTTGGTGTAGCGGATGGAATGTTACTACAGTCAGCCAGTAGGGCGGCGTGAGCAGAGGCAAGCTCTTGACGGATGACTTGTGATGTGAGTGAAGCTGCATTATATATGTGTACTTAGTCAGAGTGCCAAATGGTAGGGGAGTGCCCATAGTACCTATACATACCTGGGAAACTATATCTTTTCTCACTCGAAGCTGGCGAGTCCTGCATCGCAGCGTCTTGCATAGCAAATTGTGGAATATTGGATCCCGGAGATTGTATACTCATTGTAGCTTCCAGAGCAGTCATACAGAGATCAGATCCTGCAGCTGCTGTTTGCGGAGCTGTTGGAGGGGCAGTTAACCCAATGCCCGGTTCAAGCTCTGCTGGGACTGTGCAACCTCCATTGGGTTGTACATTTACCTCTTCCCCATGAAGCAAATCTCCATCCTCATCCTCTTCATCTGAACCAAGCACAACAAAACGTGTAGCCATACTTCTGTAGTTTCATAGCAGTACCGTCTGCTACGGGACTTTTCATGGAAGCACCCTGATTTCGATCACCAAATGAAGCATCCTCAATAATAGAATTATATTACTGGCGCACAACGCGTTAAGAGCTGGTAGGGCTGGCTTGGCGCGACTCAAGGATCATACTCACGTGATATTTGCTAGTTGGATTTAAATTACATTGAAACGCTTCAAAGTACATACATGCTGAGTATACATTAATTGGGGATAAGTAATAGGTACCAAGAGAAGAGATAAATCATGACAGTATCAACCTTCCACTGTTGGGGGTGAGACCATAACACCCCTTCCGAACCATTCGCTAATTGTTGCAAACTTATCCTTAGAATCTGCGAGCGCAGCCTTAAAGAGGTCATGACGATCTGCTTGCTCATCTTGGGCTGTAAAATGGCTGTCAGCAAAAAATTACACCAGGTTTTTTTGTAGATGTAGCACTTACTCCGCCGGATCGCCCGAATGGTTTCCGTATTCGCCTGGCAGTTGGGACACTCAAAATCCCCATTCACTTGGTTGAGACACCGCTGATGAAAAGAATGTTTGCATAGGAAATGTACAATGGGCATATCTAGCTGCATCCTACATGCCTGGCACCTCTGTGCCTGGAATGTAACGGGCTTCGAGGCTAGATCTGCGATTTCCTTCCGTTTCGACTCTGTATCTCTCTTGTAGCTTTCGATGAGCCGCCGATTCTGGGGTCAAGTAGTTAGCTAGTTGTTTCAATACCCTGCGATATCTATGGCAACCTACAGCCTGTATCTCCTTCCGTTCTTTTTGTATTGTCTCACCAAGGTACTTCTTCACCATTCCAACTGTGGCAACTGCATTTACGCTCAAAGTCTGAACAACCTGTAACGGTTTCATAAGGCCTAGCTCATCTATCTTATTCAGAACGTTCTTGAGCTCTTCTTCCCCTACTTCGTTCAATACTTTTGCTGAGCTGGTAAAATAAGCCAGTGCCGCTGTGTATAACTGTGGCTCCTCTGGTCCGTATTTCTGCAGAGCTTCGAGCGCTCCTTTAGTATCGCCTGCAGAGGTACAGGAGCGGAAAATATCAAATCGAAGCCCTTGTTTTTCTCGGACTAAGACAGTTCCATCGCTGAAATTGGATAGGTGGGAAAGGAGGAGGATGTTACTAGTATCTATCAAATTTTCTTTGCTTTGGATGATTTTCTTCGCTTTTGCCTCCCATTTTTCTTTCTCAGCAACCTCTGCCGCTCCTTTTGCGCGGCGAAGGTACATTTCAAACAACGTCGTATAGATGTCGATCTTGTCAAGCTGCTTGAGTTCGCTTTCCATTTCCAAGAGGCTTTCCAGAAATTCGATAAATTCTCGAGGGTTCTCCACAAATGATGAAAATGCCGTCCTTGGTTGTGGGGGGATGTACTTAGGCATCTCCGATTCGTCGGTCTGAGATCCCACCGAGCCCGGTAACGCAGAAGCACCGACAGGCACCGCAGGAGCTGCGGCCTGTACTGGGAAAGCCGCAGCTCTGTATGGTAGTTGAGGAAGGAAAGCTGTATACTGGGCCAGGCCTCCAGGACCAGTGTCTGCAGGGGCGGCCTTGCTGGCTTTAGATTCCCTCGGCTGTTTCCGAGGTATAAATCTCCCTGTATAATATTCGACAAAAAATCTAGTGGTCTCCTTTGGAATATGCTTCAAAAGGAGCCTCGCGTACTTCATCAGATTGGGATAGGCCTGTGACCCACTATTAGCACAGAAACCTCTGGGTATCAATTTCAACCTACCCTGCCTGGTTCCAAACTGCTCAAATAGTCGAGCGCGTCACTGTACTTTTCCAGGTTCTCCACCAGGATACTAACTACAATACTGTCCTCTCGAGCTTCTTTTGCCAGATATACAGCTTGCTCGAAGTAACCTCCTTGGCGGCAAACACCAATCACCGTGTCAACATCGAATCGACTCTCTCCCTTTGTTCCGTGAGTGGACTTGATGAAGTTCTCCAATTTTTCCAGGTCCCGACCCTTTGCATAGCAGTTAACCAATAAAGTAGTATGGTCCACTCCCGCACCACCCCGTTTGTGCAACTCTTCAAGGTATTCAATAAGATTGCCGATTCTCTGTGTGTCGAGGAACTTCCTAATTACCCCGCTCACTTCACCATCGGTAAACGTTGACCCAAGTCCTGGACTTGCGCTGGGCTCATCGCCCAGTGCTTTGATATACCACTGCATTGCCCCATCGAAATCTTGCTTCGCATATAAATAAGCTGCGTACTTTCGGTAAATGGAGTTCAATCGCTGTGGCTCTATCGATGGTGACTTGGAAGCTAGAGAAATTGCGAGAAGGTATAAATTGCGAGCATAGAGCAAGTTGAGCTTTGCCGTCAGGTCCTTCTCTTGATAACGCCAGAGCTATCCCATCATTAGTGAGGACTTTTTGCAAGCTCGACGTGATATTACCTTTCCGTCTAACCCAAGAACCCATAAGAAATCACCCAGTTCAAATACTCCCCGAACCCCTCCTGCACCACCACTGCCGACAACCACTTCCTGAGCTGCAAGGTATTTGCCCTCAGTATCAACTATCGTAAATCTAGTGACATCCCAGTCAACTACCTCTCCACGGTTAGCCCCAATCCCCCCGCCAACCATTTTCTTAAGGGCACCTCCTATGGATGTTCCAGTCCCACTGCTTGGGGTAGATTGTGGAGGGGAGACAAGTGTCACATAGTTCTTGTATATGTAAACTCCGCTTTTGGCTCCCTCGTAGGCATAACATCCACCCTTTCCCCCTGTTGAAGAATAAAAGTATATGGCATCATCTCTGACAACAACGACTTCCCCCATGCTAATACTGGTAGCCTCCTTGGCCGGGATCCCTATCATACAGCCAACTCCGACCCCTCCTTGCGCATCCACTACTCTTACATCATTCTGGCTTCCGCCAACAGCCCCGCCACCAATCCCAAGACGTGCACCCATGATCCCAGATGACCCATCAATGTGCATGCACAGTAGCCTGGTAGTCGTTGATATCCAAAGCCTTGTTTCCTCCTCTGTATGGTTGTTGTGGAAAGCGTGAGATCCAGATGGTCCTCCAGAAAAGGATAGATTCGTGATTGGTTCATCAGAGCTAAAGACAATCCGCTGTTTTGCACCTCTGTCGTGTATGAGATCACCGCGGATGAGAGTCAAGCTCCCGTTTGCGAAAGCAACAGCAACAGGATTCAGCGTCGAGTTGGGAATAGCCATTGCAGTGACCTAACAATCATAAGCCAGACTGTGTTGCTAATTCACTCTCTTGCCTACCCACCGGGAACTTTTTCCTCCCATTCAGAATGGTAACAGTCGAAAGACATTTTGGTGCACTAGTCTTCTTATCCGTCTGATCCAATGCCCATACTTTCAGGATAGCCTCATTACTCAGGTCTTCACCTATTGTAACCAAGAAGGGAGTCCCTTCAACTTGTTGTAGGTGACCAACCGCGCTGTTTTGCGAATAGGCGGCGAATGTTCGGATAAGCTTGAATGAAGATGAGAGGATCTGAACACGCCCATCCCCTGTTCCTAAAAAGAGATTCGAGAAGGAAGAGGCGATACTTCGAATATCCCCCTGCAGTCAAGCTGTCAGTCCCTATAGCTAGAAATCAATGGAGCTATCGCGATAAGAGGTGCCGACCTCGAAGATCTTCGGATTCTCCTCATGGGGGTTGACACGGGTGACATTGAAGAAAGGGAATGATTTCCACTAAGTAGCTTGGGTCAGTATTCTTCTGCACTTCCAAGTAGAGGCCTGATTTCGTGTCGAAAGAACTCACTGATGCCAGAGCCATGATGATTCGTTTGAAACCCAAGCAACTTCTGTCCCAAGCTTCCCGATGTGACATAAGCTTGGCAGAGAGCTTCAAGTTGTTCCTTGGCAGTGATCGATCGCTTACATAACGACTGGGTCACCAAACTAACCTTAGTAGTCTGGTTCATAGGTAGTGGCGCAGTCGACACTGCTACCATGCCGTTCGTTTGAAACGGTTCCCATTTCAAAGCCAACAAAGTACCAAGCATACCTTAGCCATTAAAAGCAATACACTAATCTGACGTAGTCTCGGGGCCAACCTGGCGTAGGTATCTCAACCAAGCCAAGGTGAGCACACGATGTTAGAACCGAAAGTGCTTGATTTGTAGTCCTAACACCTATATTCAACAAGAAAACACAAGCAAGTGAACCTTAAGGTTTAATGCCCTTTAGCTGCTACTTGGTTAACTGTGCTTGATGCTGAGTCAGTAATAGAAACTAGCCAATCTGGTCAATTCAGGGTAATGGCGAATTTCCAGACGTCAACCAAACTACTTGGGTATGCCCGAACATGAGACGAGTGGACTCAGTGGTTTACCACACCGTATGCGGTTTTTTTGTGAGGAGTATTCACATAGCTCCTATGAGCCACAAAGTCTCATGTTTGGTTATTTTCCGTGGTATAGTATGTGTAACCACAAGTGGGCTCGAGACAGTTGAGCCTGAAGCACAAGTACCGAGAAATCTAGCAGACAAGCACCTGTGGGCCCCCGTAGATTCCCGAGCCTTCATTGCTAACCTCCCTGTGAGTAGTCAAGTTGCTACTACGGAAGGGTAGGGCCCGAGTTCTGGAGCCGGATAGGGGCTCTCTCGCCGGGTGTCGCGGTGCTTGTAAGTGGTCGTTACAACCAGACTAGTAGTTACCATACTGGAGCTGTGGTGCAGCATGGCGTTTCGCTGGTCTTGTTTCAGCCTTTTCTGCAACCAAACTACCTTTTCTGGTATTTAGTTCGAAGGAGGAGCATCACCGTCCTCACTTTCACCCTATCAGGTTTATGACACCAATATCTTTTCTAACTGAGGCTGCTACACATTGGCACATGCAGCCCACTAGGTATCCTCGACCTCTCCAACGGGTTCCCGTACACCATACAAATTACTACTACCAACTGCAGCAGCTGGACGGTTATAGTTACAATCTTACTTATAATTTAAGTAGGTTTAAAGCACAGTATATAATATCCTAGCGTTTGTGACAATGACATGTCACTTAAATAGTAGAATGTTGATCCCACCACCCCCTTGTACAGCATACACTATTGTACCTGCCCTGAGCTTCCACGAGCTCCTTCCTACCATGCTCAGGACAGATCTTTCATCATTGTCTTGGAGAAATCTGGCATCCACGCACAACCTGTCGACTATCTGGTTGTAGCAAAGTCGATTTGGCACCACATGTAATCCCACAATTGATCCAGCTCGGTCCCTTCAGCTTTTGCCACAAATTCGGGTAACTGGATTAGATTCCCAAAGTGCAGGTGCTATCGTAAACCTGTGAGTTCCTGGATCCGATTTGTCTGTTTCGTGCATTGTTCTTTGGGTTAAAGGGTCTGCCTGACCCTCGAACTATGCATATGCTCCAAAAGAGCCAATTCCATCAATCCCTTGATCAATCTCCATCCCGATAGAAGCACCGCATAAAAAACTTTTCTTGATATTCGATGTGCCCCAGATCTTGCAAGGTAAAGTGAGCCTCGGAGCTACTGGCCCAGCTATTACCTGTACACCATGGCTTCTGCACATGGTAGTGAGCAGTGGGACGGAAAAGGAAACCTGCTCCTTTTCCAGAATATTGGCTCCTCCTGGAGGGCTGTGAGGATCTTTGGGCGTAGACTATTTTAGGTGAAGATCATGAGACTTTCATCACGGTAGCACCTGGGATACCATCAGTGCCTAATTCAGTGATGCACTTCAAGAGTTGGGTTCTGGGTACTCTGATATGATGCACACTATCCAAGTAAATCACAAGTAATTGCCTGGTAGCTGTCTGCTGCTCCTGTGTTGTCGCCATTGTACGCAATGGTTATTAAGGTAAACTTGTCATATGGTACAGAATGGGGTTTTCTGCCATCAATCGAGTTGAATAGCTTCACGCAGCTGAAGTGGATCTGATAGAGATTTGGTATATTTTCTATGCTGAGAATAGGAACTAAAGAACCACTATTAATGTAAGGGCTCGGGAGTGAATCTTTTGCATTGAGAGCATCTACGTTGGCTATAGAAACATGAATTAAACTTACTATGTCTATTGTAATGCGGCAAAAATGTATCTTATTAGCTAGAAATAACTGCAAACTTGGGATCTACTGGAGATATACTCATCCTTCACTTTAGCCTTGCGTGGTACTCTCTTACAGTAAGCAAGTTGCCCACTCAAAGTGGCAAAACTTAAAATCAGCGTGATAACTGCCCAACAGCTACTCTATAGTAATAATAGATAACAGTCTGTGCATGTAGAAAATAAGAAAGCACGAGTAAAAGCGAATTCACTTTCAGCAAACGGCGGCACCATCTCTTTCCTCTAAACCTTAGCAAGTTCAAGGCTTAAATTTGGCGGAGCAGTATTGTTGTACACAAATTTAAGTTCGAATGGGATACTAAATAGCCCAGTGCCTCATTACCCCCGGATACATTAAAAATCTTAGTCTGGTTTAAAAATCTCCCCACCAATGCCAACAATAGTTGTGTAATACGAATATCTCTGGTCCGTTAAATCATTTAAAGCCACTCAGGTCCACTTTCACTCCATTGTAACGTCTTTGTAGATTTCCAAATGTTCTACCAGTCGCCGTTGCCTTTGTTTCAGTCTTTGCTAGCCGCCTTCATTAGCAAAATAAATTTATATTGCGGGTGGGTCAGGTGCGTTCTATGGGTGTCTTCAAATATGCCTTACGTCAGGTGCGTCCCATCTGCGTCTCAAAAATATATGCCCTGCCTCGCCCCGATTGCAGCTGCACCGGTGCGTCCCCGCAATCCGACCCCATATATACCTCCCCAAGCATACTACTGGGGCTCCGCGGGATTTATTCACAAGGCCCTGCGAACTCGGCTGGTGTAGCTGACAGCTCCCTTAGGACTTACCATGTGAGGCAGCAATTTCATCAGGCATAGTCCATGCCTCTACTTGGACAGGGGGTAAGGAGCCGATTTCGTCAGGCCTAGGTA
>Ga0307511_10006098_pt1 | contig 12163 bp, 5 predicted proteins | sample 13_EM_MG_FD_200266 | JGI IMG/M metagenome (GOLD analysis project Ga0307511, IMG submission 200266) | Populus trichocarpa ectomycorrhiza microbial communities from riparian zone in the Pacific Northwest, United States - 13_EM | ecosystem: Host-associated > Plants > Roots > Unclassified | place...
TACTAGAAGTTATAACTGAATCCGATGCAATACCATTGCTGGTGGTGGGTGGCTGGGTGCGGTGCTCAAGATGGGAACCAGAGCCGGTGACAGAGGATGTCAAAAATATAAAGTATTTTCAATTTTGTTTTGTCTAAATAAACCAAATCAATGACTTTTTAAGTATTTTTCAATAACTTTTAACAGCAAAACCTATGAATTTATTATTATTAAATTTATATAAATCATCAATTTAATAAATTATATTAAAAATCATGGACCAATCAATGAATTTATTATAAATTTTTTTTTCTTCCAAATAATCAATTTAATGAATTATAATCATAATATGAATCTTTTCACATTTAATATGACATGAAATAATTAACAACACGTCAATTATATTAAAAAAATGACATAAACAAATTAATAAGACATTTTTTTTATAAAAAAAATTACTCTCCACGGCAGTTTACATGTTTCGAGTTGGAGAAAACGACTACTCTGAAGCTTTAACACAAAATGCCTTCCGGTTGGATGCCTGAAGTATGGTTCTCCATAGGAGGTGACAGTTGCTCGGGGATCATCTACAGGCATGAATTTCCTCCAAAACAAATGTTCTTTCCACACTTTATACATCTCTTCAATTGGTACGTGCTTCCTTTCAGGCAAGAAAGGAATAAATGAAGAAGTCATAATTGCCACGAAACTCGCAAAGAAGATGAACAAGCCACCTTTCATCAGGGAAAGCATAGGAAGAAACAATTGAGCAATAGAGAAGGCGAAAAACATATTAACCGAGAGTGCGATGCTTTGCTCGGATGACCGGATTTCACTTGGCACTGCGAAAGCAGGAACAAAGAAGCAGATACATGCCACAACTATACCTGCATACCAATGTGACATTTAAGTCACGTCTCCAGATGTTCCAAATTTCCGTTTAATAAGAGCTGCAAGCAAAATCTGCACATGTAATTACATTAAATGAATTGCATAAACACGACAAGGGACAGGGTGAACCCCTGATTATGTAACAAATAGATATGAAAACAAAGAAGTAAGCATGATGTATATAGAATCCTGTGCAAAAGAGAAAATAGTGGATTGAGTTCATGATCATACCTGTGATGCTAGCAGGCTCATTTTTGCACCCATATTGCAGAATCTGGTTGCAGATAGCAGCTGGTAGAGACAATAGAGAAGAAAATCAGAGGAAATAAAAACCATATGCAGCACTGCAACTTGTTTGTGTTGTTTCTCTAATTCTTTTTGCGACCTGTGACTGATCCTTAGCTAAAGATGAAGGTATTTGCTTTATCACTTTGTTATTATAGTTCTAAGCTGAGCTAACTAGTGTCATTAGGCTACATTGAGTGGTGTTATTTATTGTGTACTCAATTTAAAAAATTCAAGATTCCAAGTAGGTTCAATCTGCTATCCTTCCTACAGTTACATGGTGACCAAATAGCACGAGTAGGATTGGAAGTTATGTGATCTGAATTCCAGTGTTAAAAGTAATGTACTCAATGAAATTTAGTGACCTGGAAACTTTTGGCAGTCTTGTACTTTTCACAAAATGGAATTTATAGACTTCTGAAAAGTTTGGGTGCTTACAAAATTCAAAGAAAGCTTTGTATGACGGCCCAGGTATCGTTTTGTTGGGATGCCTCAGATGAAGATCCTTGCAGTTGGTCTGGCATTTCCAGCTCCTTTGCTCGAGACCATGTATTAAAGATGTAAGATATGATACATCAAAATTTTCTATCAAAACTCCGTATTATATATGCTAGTCTTTCTCTAATTAGATCCTAGCACATGGTACATATGAGGTGCATTTATCAGTGAATCAAGTTATAACCATTTTTTTGTTGGAGTTATATTTTTGCAGAAACGTATCCAGGTATTTTTTTAAGGGGATTCCTTGCCCCAAAGTTGGATCGGATCAAGAACTTGCAACAACTGTATGTTTATTTATTCTTCTTCTTTTTATTGTTTGTCCTAACATTATACTGAAACTAGTTGTTAAGGTACATGCTTTGGACATAACTATATATTTCCAAGTAATGTGTTGCAATGAAGAACAAGGATACTCAAAACATGTGTGTGATTTTTTTTTAACAAATTTCTGTGTGAAATTGAAATGATCAAATAAGTAAAATATTAGATGCCTTACCATGCTAAAAATCTTGGTTCATTCATACGGAACTGCTGATATTAGTTTCTATACAACAGGATTGGATCGTTTTCAGTGCCCTCTCCCACACTGAGTGTCTTGCAGTCTCTGTTAGTCTGTCCCAAAATGTGGGTGTGTGTTTCAAATCTTTGCGGATTCTTTTACCAATATTACCATTATCTCAAAGGCTCCATCTTTCATGGAATTCTGCTTTGCCACTTCATGCCAAGAGTCCTTTAAATCTTCAATTCTGTAAAATTTTTGGCTTTGGAGATCATGTTTAAGATGGAAGCTGACGGTTTTAGTTGCAATTCTATCATCTTGTCTAATAAAACCTCAGCTTCTTCCCACTTCCCATCCTTGCATAGAACTCCGATGATAGAACTGTAGCTAGCCACATTTGGAACCAACCCCTTAGCTTCCATTTCTCTAAGCAACCTCAAAGCCCTATAGGAGTTATCCTCTTTGCAGTAACCATGGATCATTGTATTGTATATCACGTCACTTGGTTCCACGTGCATTTCACCCATTGATCTAAACAGTTTTGATGATTCTTTCATGTTACCTTTCATGCACAAACCATGTATTAGCACACCATAGACGTAGACATCAGGAACCAAACCAAACTTCTCCATAGAGGAATAAATTTGAAATGCTTTCTCCATTTCTTGCAATCGAACATAAGCATCAATTAAAACTGTACATGTCACTTTAGAAGGAGAAATGCCTCTCCCCTCCATCTCCCTTGCTAAATCAGCAACTCCTTTCCAATTTCCAGCCTTGGAATATCCTTCAATGAGAATATTGTAGGTCACCAAAGATGGAGACAGACCATTTGACTTTAATTGATCTAGTAAACTTGAAGCCTTATCCAAATTCCCAACATCACAAAATCCACCTATTAATGTGTTATATGTGATTAAATTAGGACTAACAGCAGCTTTCTTCATTTGATCCACCAACTTCTCAGCCTCCCAAACCCTCTCCTCTCTACACATGCCACCGATCAAAGTATTATACGTGACAACATTTGCTTCTACACCTCTCTCACGCATTTCATCAAACAAGTCAAAAGCTCTGCATATTTTTCCTTCACCGCAATACTCATTCATCAAACAATTATACGTATACAAATTGGGAAACAGCCCATTAATCTTCATCTTCTCAAACAAATCAAAACCATCTTTCTTAAGTCCTTTCTTAAACAACCCATTAATCAATACCGTAAAAGTATACTGATTAGCAACCAAACCCATCTCTCCCATCTTATCAAAAAACAACCTAGCTCTTTCAATATCACCATTCTTACAACAACCATCAATCAAAGTAGTGTATATGACAACATTAGGAGAAAGACCCATGTCCTGTAATAGACCCAAAAGTTGAAAACTTTTATCCAAATTACCATTTTCACAACAACCCTTGATCATTATTCCAAAACTATAGACATCAAACTTAACCCTCTCTTTCATTTCATTAAAAAACAACCAAGCTTTCTCAAAACAATTTGATCTCACAAGAGAACCCAAGAGACTATTAAAAATGTTAGGTCGAAAGACAAGGCCTTTATCAACCATTTCATTGAAAAAGATGAGAGCCTTATCTAGTAATTGAGATTTAAGATGGGCATTGATGATTGATTCATAGAGAAGAGCAGTAGTCATTGATGGGTTTTGGTTTTGTGTTAAATGGTGGAGAAGAGATGGGACAGTGAAAAAGGGAGAGGAGATTTTGTTGGAAAGTATTTGGAGGATGAGAGATTGTGCATGGGGTAGTTTGTGATGGTCAAGAAGGTGTTGAAGAAGGAAAGAAATGGAGTGGTGAGTGTGTTGGAAGCCTTGTTGAATCGAGGAGTTGAAGAGTGATAAGGCTTGAAGAGGAGGGATTTTCACCATTTTCTGGATCAAAATTAGAGCTTGCTGCTTCCCCATTTCTTGCATTATCTTCTCCCTTGTCTCTTTGGTTCTTCTCGTTTTTGGCTTCTTGCCTTGTCTTGGTCGACTGAAACTGATTCGTGGTTGCTTTTCACTGTTCAAAAACTACCTACCCATGCTCTATAACAAGAAACGACGCTGTTCCTTTCAAATCCGATAAATATCATTACTACGATATAAATATTATCCGACCTACAATCCAATCCAAATCAGTCCATGATTAAATTATAAAAATTATATATAATATTAATGTTGTGCACATATAAATAGGATAAAAAAACATATGATGAAATTATATATATAGAATAATAAATAATTTTTAAATAATAGATATCCGATAAATATAATATAAATATTTAAATTTATTGTTAAAAACTTATGAAATATGATATGAATATAGTTGAAAAACAACATGTATATATCTACTGTCACCATTCAATTTTTTTTGGAAATTTTCTACTTATGGGCTAATTATTAAAAAAATAATATAATTCTCTGATACAAAATATTCTTGTATGAATAATTTATTCAGGTTTTGGTGGCTGAACTGAACTGAACTTCAAGCTATGCGGCAAGGTTTACAATTTTACATCATGCTTGGGAGCTTGGGATTTAGAAATATGATTCTTAAAGTTGACTCTCAGGAAGCCTTTCTTATGGTCAGGGAGGGCAATTCTTTATTTCATCCATACAATGCTCTAGTTGCTGATATTAATGAGCTGCTTAACAGCACCTGGTCCTGCAAAATTACTCGTTCTTGGAGAGGGTAAAAGCTGTGGTGACATCATGGCAAAGTTGGGTGCCTCTGGTTCTGATTCCTTTGTTGAATGGTCTGAACTTCAAATTTAGGTCCTCTGATTCTGATATTAATGAGCTAGTAGTCTCTCTCCCTAAAGTCTTCTCTTATTTGCGAGTTCTGCAAGCATTACATGGTGATTCTGTGGTGTTGGTTTCTTGAGGAGCCAGTCTAGCTTCTTATCCTATTATACCAAAAAAAAAAGAACAATTCACCAATAAATCATTACTAAAATTTCGAAACTAAATTTTGTTCGTGTAGTAGAGATTTGAAGTTCAATCATATTATATGCCTTCAGGCGACAATCTAAGTGAATCCAACCGGCAAAATACAGAACATTTAGCAAAAAGTTTAAAAAGTATCTTGAAGCTAAGGATTTCAAACACTTCACAAGGATCAAGGACATATAAGTGATTTCATTCATAAAACCAACTTAAGCCCAAGATCAAGTTTACACCTATGCTCACAGAATGAGCTCTTCAATAATGCTTTGAGATGTCTGCGCATTACACAAATATGGCAATAGGATAACAGTAAAGATATGGCGTCAAAGATAATGTTTCCTGAAAACAAATGGCATTCTTATAGTAGCAAGTAATTGTTGCATTTGCAAAAACAATGTTTAAGAGATGTTTCAAGTAAGAGTAGATGAAACTATGATGGCTACAAAGAGCAGTACTTTGTGAGAGGCATGACACAATAAATAAATGAATCAACAAAACTTAAACGATCAGCTCATAGACCAGCAGTAAGTTTTTTTATTAATTGTAGCAACTAAGATGATCAGCTGACTCTACTATTTATGGACTTAAACCAGATGAGTTGGGTTAGTAGAGTCAAGGATAAGCTTATTAAAAGTTTATAGCATGCAGTAACTGCAACAAGAACTACGGTCTCAAAAGATGGTTATGGTATGGTGAAGAATTGATGCAGTATATAGCATAATCCACTAGACATTGCATTCCCTTCATTAAAAAATGGTCATAAATTGAAATTAAAGACAGAGCAAGGGAGGACAGAAAGAAGTGAACAAACAGTACATGGCAGATACCCCCATTAAAAGCTATGCTACTCTTGCTGACAAGAAAACTTTAAAGATCTTGTTTTTCTAATTATTTATTTTATTTTTGGATAAAAGAATCGTTCTACTTGTTACAAGGTATGTATTTATACAGTTCAATCCTTGACATATGACAGTAGGTTACAAGTGCTATAAACTCTGTGTTTTGCGTCCAGAAATCTAAAGTCAAGTAAATCAATTAGCCAGTTTGCTAAAAGATCTTACCTTCGCTCTGATCAACTGAGAGATCAAATCTAAGTTTGTCAAATATCAAAGGTCTGTACATGAAATATGCAACCGTCAGAAATCATCTCTTTTGACGATCTTTAGAAGCTTTGCTCAACTCATTCAGTAGTGATCTATAAGATGCATAGTCAGAAACAAGCCCCATTTCAGTCTTGACATTTTGGAAGTCTCCTAGTTTCCCATGTTTGCAATGCCCTTGTAATAAAATGTTGTAAGTAATGTCATCTGGAACTACACCCACATTGAGCATTGCATTCAAAAGCATATCAGCATTTTTCACCTGGCCTTGCTTGCAGAGTCCATTCATAAGCACATTGTAAGTGATCACTCCTGGTATATGTCCATCGCTCTGCATCTCTTTGAGCAACTTAAATCCCATCTTCACATCACCCTTCTTACAGAACCCATCCATGACCATGGTATATGTACCATCATCTGGTTTCAAACCCGCTCTCAACATCTCCCTCAATGTTCTCTCTGCATCTACTATCTTTCCATCTCTACACAATCCAGAAATAATGGCTGTGAAGGCTACATTATCCAGCTGAATACCTTCTTTTACCATTTCCTTCCTCATCTCCAAAGCCAATTCTAAATCTCCTTCCTTGCAACTACCATCTAGAAGTGTAGTGTACGTAAATTTATCAGGTATCAAACCTCTCTTAGTCATCTCGCCAACAAACTTCCTTGCTTCCCTAAAATATCCACCCTTACAAAGGCCATCGATGAGTGTATTGTACAAGACCAAATCAGCTTTCAAACCTTTAGTAAACATTTGCTGATAAATTTCCAAGGCCAAATCAACTCTCCCATTCTTGCACTGCCCATTAATCAATGTGGTAAAAGTAACATCATTAGGAACCAGCCCTCTATCACACATTTCCTTAAACAAATGATTCGCATCATCCAACTGACACTCCTTACACAACCCATCAATCAAAGCACTATAAGTAAAAACATCAGGGAAAACCCTAAACTCCTCCATTACCATCTTCAACCTAAAACCCTCCTCTAAATTTCCTGATTTACAATAACCATTAATCAAAGTATTAAAACTAACAGCAGTGGGCTGCAGACCTGTCTTCCGAATTTCATCAAAAATCAATTGAGCATCCTTAACTTTACCTTCTTTACACAATCTATTCATTAAAACATTAAAAGTATACACATTTGGTGGATACCCAGAATCCAAGATCTCCAGATAAAACTCCAAAGCTACCATAGGAGAGCTCATTTTAATCATTCTTTCAAGCAAACACTTGCAACCATTAAATGGGATTTTCAAATTATGCTTCTTTGTCAATCTAAAACACTGAATAGCATCAGACACGTAACCAAATTCAGTATACACACTCATTAAAGCATCAAAAACAAAACTTGACGAAAGGGTACCTTTAGTTTCAAGAATTGAAGCAAAAACTGAAGAAGCTGATCCTTTCCCTTTACGTGAAACAACAAAATGAAGCAAAGACTCAGCTTGTTGGTTCATTCGATGTGCAATGAGGAAATGAACCATACTGCAATAAGACTGAACTGTGTGGCTAAACGTAGGGTATGAAGATAGAAAGTCAAAGAAAGAAAGGAGGGATTTTGGAGGTAGAAAGTAAGGATTTTGGTTAACGAGGCTAATAAAGTGATGGGCTTTGAATGAAGGTAGGATGTTTTTGAGAGAAATGTGAAGTGGTTTTGTTTCAATGTTTTTTATTGCTTCAGAGATCGTTGTGAGAATTGGAGATTCATGGCGTGAAGGCGGCGGCGACTGTCTTGGTGGGGGTTGTGGGGGTGGTGAGTACCAAGTGGAGAAGGCGCAGAGGGTTTTTGGAGGAGAGAGGTGGGTTTTAGGGAGTTTGAAAGTAGCCATTTCATTTGTTTCTTGGTTTGTTGCTGCATTCATTTGATAATCATAGACGAGTTGAAAGCTAAACCGAAAAAATCCAATAAGGATCAAATTAAAAACACAAACAAAAGGGGCGCCTTTCCATTCTTTTGTTTCACTCCATCCTCTTCTCCTCCCTTATTTTCTTTACAAAATTCATATGGTAATAAGATTTCAAAAAGAAGTTCTTAATTAAAATAAATTCACAAGGAGATCCTCCATTAGATGTTGTAATAGTCAGAAGCTATTGAAATCTTGAGTTAAATTAGAGATAATTAATTTTCTTTTTCTTTTTTGATAGATTAAAAGTTAAGATACGAGTTGAAGTGAAATTTGATGGACATTACCCCTTTTTTTCCTGCTCTCGTTTCTGGAGCAAAATGCCCCAATTGCACAATGCCTTTCTCACAGGGAACGACACTGTCATTATTTTCTTTTTCTTTGTAATTTCAGAGCAGTCTTGCACTTTTCCATTTCATTCTTAAAAAACAATAATTTTATGACCAAATTTACCTACGTAGTGAAAATAGAACTCACACGCACATATAGAATCACATGTGACCGACATGGGGTCACTTTTGGTAGGTGTGGACCGGATGTCATCAAGCATGAGAAGCCTCTCAAATTGTTGTCCAACCATTCTTCATTTTTAGAATTGAGAGGAGGAATTTCTTCGAATCAACTCCTTGACCATTAGGTTAATTCAGAAGAAAGTTTTTCAGTCTACCGTGGTTTTTACCATAGTTATCATGTCCATTTGGGGATTAATTTTTTTAAAATATATTATTGATTAATAACTACGATTTCACCTTGTTTTATCCTATCTTATCTTAGTTTCCTCACCCAATAATGCAGCTTAGCTTGAACCATACTTCGTCCTAAACAAGCAGCATCAAAGAGCAATTTCAACACAGGACCAGTCGGTGCTAGTGGTTTTGTTTTGTCTAATTGTGGCATCAGAAGAAGAACAGTGATGCTGATTGATGTTTGTACAAGTTCATCATCAAGTACCTAGTCGAAATCAAATCTTATAATTGATCTCTCCAACTACTGTTTTTGTCCTTTCCTTCGAGGCACCTTCATAAGATCTTATAACACAAACTTGTAACATATATATATATATATATATATATGATAGTAAATTAGTGTAAATGAATTTAATTATTAAACTCACCTATTTTAATTGAGTTAAAAAAAGAAAAAAATAACTAATTAAAAATCAAAATATTAAACATGTGTAATTTTTATATGCTTATACGAGATCAAATCTTTCCTACTTTGAGATGATAGAAAGGGAAAGTTATCTATGTTTCGTAGTGTAATATTTAAGTGTTTCCATTGAAAAAAAGAAAAGAAGGGAAAAAAGTCACAGAAGAGATAAAAGTTAGTGTAGGTAACAATTTAAGAAGCTGCTGTACATTCACCCACCATTGGCAGTTCTTGTGGCTCGACTGGCAACAACCCAACTACCGGAATATGCCTTTCCGGCTGCTGCCGCAGCGCTCTAAAGCTCTTGTATGTTCACCACATCTTCCCTTGTGCCACAAACAACCGAATGTCTTAGCCACCAACCTTGTAAGAAAAATTTCGACTTGTTCTTCTTCTGCTTCATTCCACAAGTTTGATCACCATGCAATAATGAAATACTTTTTCCGCGATGAAGATGATCATCTCTATCAAAGATCTCGACGCCATAAGATCTCTTGCTGCTTGACTCCATAAGATAGTCAAGGTGCTTTGAAATGCTCTCTACCTCATAGTTATCAAGTAGAGAATTATCTGCACCGATTGGACTAGGTGCTCCTGAGCCATCCATGGTATCTTCCTTCACTCTCAACCTCATATCTTCTAGCTTGTATCTTGACGGTCTTGGAGCTTGACGAGTACTTGTAACATAAGATTCACACATAGGCTTTCCTTCTGACCCTGATCCATGTTGGTACCATGCCCATGCAGCCGCCTTTACTAGGGTTAAATCACCAGTGCTGTCACCACCTTTAGGTTTCTTTTTCTCCATGAAAACCTTGAAGGGAGTTATAAAAGGCATAGAGGATTTGTATTGGAAGAATATGTGGAAATATCTATAGATAGATAAAAAGTTGGTATTTCCCTACTAGAAGAAGGCATTATCCCTACTAGAAGCCTTGAATTAGGTGGAACTTGGGGGCCCTCGGAGGACTAGTTTGCTGTCATGTCGTGAACGTGTACCATTCTCACTTGTCTACGTATGATCAAGTGTTTATTATACTTGAACCTTGTCATGGCCATCAACATTTTCTTACGATGAATTTGAGGCCCATGTATTGCCATGAAACTCCATGTAACATCAAGGAGTCTTGGGCACCCATTACATTACGAAATAATAACAATTACATTACATTAAAAAAAAAACACTAGAAGTTTTGCTAAATTCATGGATTCCCTCAGAAATTACTGTTTATGAATTAGTGCTGTGATTTATTTTTGGTCCTTCAATTTTTTTATTTAGTCATTTTACATTGTGTTAATTTGAAATTAATTTTTGTAATTGTTATTTTTTGATTTCCATAAAACTACTATAATCTTAACTAAACATCCCATTGTTAGATTGGTTTTTAATTTTACAAGAATCTATTTATTTTTATTATTTACATGATATTAAAAATTAAAGGATTAAATTTGAATGTCAATGAAAAAGACAGCCCTATTCTAAAAACAAATTAGTCACTACGCTTTTTTGCTCAATTTTGCCTATGAGTTTTGGCAAAGTTCCTTTCTTGTCTCTTATTTGGTAGTGTGGTTGCGGTTGCTTTTCAAATAACTTTTAGTACCGAAATACATGTCAATAATGTTTTTTTATTTTTTAAAAATTATTTTTGACATCAACACATTAAAACGATCCAAAACATATAAAACATATTAAATTTTAGCAAAACAAAAATGATTTTTTTAGGAACGCGGTTTGCACTGCTTTCCCAAACGGTGTCTTTTAGTTTGGGGATCAAATGTTTTCTTTTAAAATTTTATTTTCTTTTCATTTTGGCTTTGGTTTTAGAGAGAAGAGAGAAAGTCATTAAAAAGCAACAAGAAAAAAAATAAAGTTATCAAATGATAATGATTTTGGTTATGGAAAAGATCATTCTTGAAGTCAACGGGTTTCTTTTGACTAGAAGAGTTTTATTGATGCATTCTTTGGCCTTCATCTTGCCTAAAAAGTAGACCGGGTCTTAAAATAATTTTAAAATTGACCTGATTTGTCATTTTAGAACCCTGTTTTCCAACTTTTGTACCACAAATGGGTGTCAAAGGGCTTTAGAGTTTTTTTAGGTGAGAAAATGATTGAAAAAACAGGTTTTTAAGGTCTAAAAAGTTAAACCCTAATTTTCCATCCACTATTGGGATGGTCGGAATCTGAGTTCTTGAATGATATGTCACTTACTGTAGCAGATAACATGTTATTTATTTGTTTTTAAATAAAAAGTATGAGATAACATGTCAACCAACCCTACATAGTAAAAAAAAACACACAAGCACACCGAGCTTGGGTTTTTTTTTTCTTCTAAATGCTTGGGTTTGGCAAGCTACAGGTTAGCCTTTTTTTTTTTTTCTTTCCATTTTTATTAAAACCCTCTTTCTTTTTTTCTTTTTTAGTTTGTGTTAATTATTTTTATTTAAATTTTGATTAAGATACTCATTTTTACTTTTTAGATCGTTAATCATTCAATTAAATAAAAAATAAATAAGTAAAGATAAGGTTATTAAACTTGATATGGGCTATGACCTAGATCATATGTTGAATGAGTTAACTCGGTTTAACTTGAATTTATTTAAAATTTTATTATTTCAGTATTTTTTTTACAAAGAAAACATTAAATCAATGTTATTTTATTTTTCTTTTAAATAAAATAATAACGTCTATAATTTTTAGATGATTCAACCATGATTTGATTAACCTAATCAAAACTCATACCAAATAAAAAGTCGGGTGGAGGAATTTTAAGTTGACCCACACTATTAATTGAGATGAAAAGGTTTTAATTAAACAAATATCTTTCTTATCTTTATTTTAAAGTATCCAAGATTTTCTTTATATTAGTACTTATTACTTTTGATTTTTAGT
>Ga0307511_10006100_pt1 | contig 12162 bp, 10 predicted proteins | sample 13_EM_MG_FD_200266 | JGI IMG/M metagenome (GOLD analysis project Ga0307511, IMG submission 200266) | Populus trichocarpa ectomycorrhiza microbial communities from riparian zone in the Pacific Northwest, United States - 13_EM | ecosystem: Host-associated > Plants > Roots > Unclassified | place...
ATATCTGTGTGTAGCTTCTTTCACCTCGTAAAAGAAGAGCTGTTTTAGATAACTGGTGGCTTTAATACAAACAACCACTGCACAAGACAACTACGTAGTACGTACATCAGATAAAAAAAAAAAAAAAAACACATTAGATAGGTTCTCCTCGTTATCATTCAAGTTCAAATTCAATTACAATTTAATTACAAATCTCTAATTTTTTTTTTTACATTCAATTTATATAAATAACACATAACTACAATCAATTATATCTTATTATCATAACTTCTTGTAACTCAGAAGACTGGTCAATTATATACTTTTTTAATTACAAGTGTCTCAACATTACCACATCCTAGAGTGTTGGTGTCATCTCACCAATATGTCAATGAAAAATGTCTCTCATCTCCAACTCTTTACTAATACTGCAATCAATGCATTGTCAAGATTTATAAGACACAACTGAATGATCTCATGAAAACCAACCTTGATAACATACGGACGCACTAACTCATGCAACTCTATCAAGGTATGTTGTTTAGGTATCACTAGATAACCACCCTAAATCAAACAACTTAGTTAAATCATTAATAAATATCGTTAAAATTGTAATAATTAACATATATATATATATATAACATTGACCTATCATCAAGACCCACATCAATAACAAGGTGGTTCTGCTTGTCGACACTTCTAAAATAGGTTGAACCTCCTTTAGTCCAAATCATGTTTATGTCGAGGTTGTATATAAAAAAATATTGTTAACATTTGTAATTTAATTAAAGTTGACATAATTTAAAATAAATATAAAAAAATAATATATGTTGTCTAGTTTCACAAGTTTTTTTATTATAACCCATTTGACCACATATACCACTTCTATTTAATGAATACCCCTCTCTAGTATCCATTTCATTATGTAAACAAGTGAATTTTCTTCGACTCTTATTAAACAAATTCAAGTATTACATAGCTAGTATTATTATTTTATATAAAATTCAATATAACTCATAATTTAACCTAAAACAATATTAACTATCTCATTACATAATTTTTTTTATTTTACGATCAACAATAACAAAAAAAAAACTATTTATTTAATAAAATAATCAAACTATTAACTAAAAATATATCTAATTAATATAATCCATAATTTAACCTAAATCAACACTAACATTTCAAACATATAATTTTATTCATTTACAATCAACAACAACCTAAAATAATTAAACAAAATAACATAATAATATCTAATTTACAACTTCAATTACATCTAATTAACCTAATTTAAAACCCTAACACTCCATAAAATCCAATTAACACTAATTAAATATAAATTATATCAAATTAATTAAAATGAAGAAATTAATATATTTTTAGAAGTGAAATGTGGATGGCCACAGCTATGACTAGTTTGGTCAGAAAATCTAACATTATTGCTGGTAGAGGAAAAAAGCTGAACTGTCGCGAGTTTTGCTAGAGAGCAAGAGGAGTGAGTGTTCGATCGATCGAGAGAGGCAGGCTGTTAGAGAATGTTTTTGGTGGAGAAAAAGAGAAATCTTAGGTGATGTCCTCTACGACTCACTAGTGTGTGTTTTTTTTTTATTGCATTCAAAAATAAAGAAACCTGTCAGACAACCGCATGACCATTCCCAGCCATGTTAATAGCTGAGAAACGATCCTCTACAGCCATGATGATCACGAGGGCCATCAAGCCATTATTCACGCTATGATCACACGGTCATGATTCCTCAACCAGGTTTAAGTTCCTGTCTCCTTAGTGATTAAGGATACAGAGGTACGATCCTATAGAACAGATCCTGTTCAAGTAAGGTCGTATTGTTCTGTGCTCCTCGAACAGTTTATTAAATCTCTTGTTTCTTCGTTCTTTTCTGATGTGGGACAAATCTGGTCCTATTTTGTTCAAGGGTGTTTTTGTCCTAAGGAAAACGCTTTGTCCGTCTTTTTGCTTCTTGCTACGAGCCCCGCTGCCACGGTAATATCCAAGGGGAGAGTAGTGATATGAAAGTACGAGGATGACCCTCAACTACTGCGGCGCTGCCTTTGTGGACCTTGTGGTGGTATTTTAGAATCCCGACCGGGGACTATCTGCTACTGTTTTGGAGAAAACAGCGTTCTTGCTGAGGGAGGAGCACGTTGAAAACTCAGATGAGATGACAAGATTTCTAAAAACGTTTCGAGGTAGAGGAAATCAATTACAAGAGAGGATGGGTTGCCTGGTACAAACTGGTTTGGACTACAATGTTGTCTCCAGCTTCATTAAACAAGTTCCAATGGTGCCAAACCAGACCAAAGATGCACTTGAAAAGAAGATTGATTGCATGACAAATTTCCTAGGCTACTCGGTCAACTCACTGGAGGAATTCCCAGCATATTTATGCTATGACTTTGAGAGGGTTAAACTTAGATTTCGAATGTATATTCGGCTGAGGGAAAAAGGTGCAGCAAAACCCAAAGTATCGATGGGCACAATCCTTGCATGTTCATGTGCAATTTGTAAAACATTATGTAGATGTCCACTCTTAAGGACCAGCTATGTGGGAAAGTTTAAGGAATGCATCAGCTTCAAGCCAAGGCTAGTTCTGCATTTAAATTGTGCACAGTTTATATGTATTGTTTCAGTCAAATTGATGCCATCCATTCATTACCACGGATCTAATCGCTGAGCGTTTTCTCTGTTTGCTGTAGTTTTTAACAAATTTCTCTATGAATCATCCATCTCGTGTTCTCTGTTGCTCACAATACCATGTTGCTTGTTGTTCTCCAACTTGCAGATCTGAGATGGCAGCCATTAATTAATGAATGCACTAGTATGTGGTCTTGTGCTGTGCGCGCATCAGTGGCCAGCCTGAGTTTACCTGCTAATGAAAATGTCTCCTCCATTAAAAATCCATCATCTATCCTTTTTTTTCAAATCAGCCGTCTATATTGAATGCTTTCGCTGACAAGAGACCAAGGATAAGGTTTTGTCTAATACACGGTTGTTGAGGGCTGCTGGTGTTACACAAGTGTAGCAGTGCAAGTGTCTGTGGTCAATTCCATCTTGGAGGTGTAACGTGGTTGTGTTAAGTGCTAACCCTATCCATATTTGTTGTGTCATTAATACATGTGTCGTTTTTGCTCTCTTACTATCGAACAGTAGCCCAGCCTGGTAAGAACTTATTGACCATGCCAGGCGGTGCCCATATTTGCATGCTTGTTCTGCCCATGGGCCTGTCAATCCATTTGACACCTCTGCCATAATAGCTCAAAAGGTTAATGGAGTTTTTGGAACTGGCTGGTTTGCTCTAAAGCCATCCATCATGGGACTTTTAACCATTGACTTGACGTTCAGGCTTCAGCAGATGATTTGGTTGCATAGATACAAGGTCGTCCTGTCCTGTATGAATGGGATGAAACAGTGTGTTCGTCCCTTGTTTGCTGTGGACCGAAACTCAACATTCACAGTTTGTTTTTTCCAAGACAAAGCAAAATATTCATAGTTGATGAGCGAAAGGTTCGTGCTCCTTACTGAAAGAAAAAATAAATAAATTAAAAGAGTGTGCTCCTTATATCTTAGTCAATGCTATGATTCCTCTCCTTATCTTGCCATGACTGCATGGTCCATTGTTCTTGCTTCACTCCACAATTAGTGGGTATCCTGCTTTCCAAGAAATTTATTTACTCACATATCGAATATTTTCACTTCAATGGAATATATGGGTTCTAAACAAGAGTTCAGTACAAACAAAGAAGAGAATGGTTGAAGAAGAAACAGTCCCATAGAGCTGAAAGTGCATAAGAACGATGTACTGGCTTCAACAAAAAGACTAGTGATTTGATCCAAAACTATCATGTGCAGAACAATATACCTCTGTTCTCCAGGTACAACAGCTTCATGTGAAGATCATCATCCATTGTATGGGAAGTGATGGAGGCACTCCCGGCCATTGGATTCGTTCTCATTTCCCTCTCTAAGATTGTGATTGTGGATGATCCGTTGGCGAAAAAAACAAACATGCACTTATGGGCTAACTCGATGGCCTAGGCGTTTCATCACCGGGCCTAGCACGCATGTCCCCATTTTTCTTTTTAATTCTCCAAAATTAATTTATATTTTTATAAAATATTTTTTTCAAATATATTTCAGGTGATTTTGATGTTTAGAATTATTTATAATCTGTGAAATACTTATGGTGACAAAACGGTTAACGTAAGACTGGAATTTATTTTATAAATAAGTCTATAGTTATTATAGCTTCAAAAATCTTCATAGCGAACCAAATATACTCCTCCGACACTTACTTGTATTTTAAGATTTAATTAAATATGGTAAGATGTTAAAGTTAATACAAGGATTGAAAGAGACTTATAGTCTGTTTATTTGTATAATGAAAGTATTTTTTAAAAAAATAATTTTTTTTGAATTAATTTTTTTAATATTTTCAAATTATATTAATATTAAAAATAATTTTTTAAAAAATATATTATTTCAATATATTTTTAAATAAAAAAATATTTTAAAAAATAATCATTATTAATATCTAATATATTTTAAAAATTTTCTATCATTTGCAAGCTAGCAAACAGCAGTCATACTATCCAGTAAAAAAAGGGTTTCAGCTTAAACAGTGGCGCCTTTCACAATAGCTGTCATGTCGTTCATTAATTGTTGGGTGTCGTCAATACCAGCACTGAACCTATGGCAAACCAAACAGGCAATGTAGGCAGTATTTTAATTATTTTAAGTTGATTTTTTTTAATTTTATTATTTAATAATAAATTAATTAAAAATTAATTTTCATAATTAATTTTGATTTATTTTTTTAAAAGGTTATATCAATCTTATGATTTAGATCACAGGCTTTGGGGTTAGCTCGGGTTATTTTTTTAGTTTGTTTTTTATGAGGTTATCCCGGTCTCATGACCAAGATCACGAGTTTGACGAGTTAACCTAAGTTATTTTTTTATCCTTTTTTTCGTTGTTTTTTTATTTCAATTTCATTCTTCAACATTAGATATATTGAGAATTATGTTTCATAATTTATCCTGATTTATTTTCTATAGGGTTATTTCAGTCTCATAACCTAGGTCATGAGTTTGATAGGTTAACCCAGGTTGATTCAAATCTTTTTTTCCCTTTTTTTCATGGATTTTTTTTTCAATTTCATCCTTTAATATTGAATTGATTGAGAATTAAACTTCAGATTTGTTTCGATTTGTTTTCTATAGGGTTCTTATGATTTCATGATTTGGGTTACAGATTTGAAAGGTTAATCCAAATCGATCCAATATATTATCGTCTCAATATTTAAAAAAAATATCATTTTAAATTTTTTTAAGTTAAACTATATTTTTACTGGTTGTTCAGATTACCTTTAAATTTATCAATTAATCGGATCACACCAAGTCAACCTTGACACGATTAAATTTTTTTCTACTAGAAAAACATTAGCCAAGTCCAAATATTTGCTAGGCCAACAATCTAGTAAGCAAAGGAGTGTTTGAAACAATGATAAATGTTGCTTTTTAAAAATATATTTTGCTTGAAAATATATTAAAATAATATATTTTTTATTTTTTTTCATATCAACACATCAAAACAATTTAAAAATACAAAAAAATAATTTAAAATAAAAAAATTCAAAATTCTTAAAAAACACAAACCAAGTTACCAAACAGACTAGCATAAAACATGTCTCCTTCGAAGACATGATAAAAAGAAAGGGAAAAAGCAGCTCATTTTGTTGAAAGCAGAAATTCCAATAGTCAATACTTTCATTCATCTCCTTTTATCTTGCTATCACTACAAAGCCCATTATTCTTGCTTTACTCCACATTTAGTGGTATCCTGCTTTCCAAGAAATTTATGTACTCAGATATCGAATATTTTCACTTCAATGGAATATATTGGGTTCTAAACAAGCGTTCAGTGCTGCCTTTTCTTTTATCAAAGTGCCAAGGTTTTGGAATCTTTACTGCTTTTACCAGCGGTACAGGCAAACCAATGACATGACTATGATATGAGAACAAACGGAGAAGAAAATAGTTGAAATAAAGGTTCTCAGAATGTTCACAATTTTTGTTACCTTCGGTAGACCAGAAAACCATGGCGCAATTTGTATTCCAAATTCCAACAGAACAGATCAGACATGTTATGGAAACACGAACCAGACGAAGAGAATTTCGAATCTGAATAAATCAGTTGCAAATTTCTATAATTATTGTTTTTCGCTTGCGATTAGAGAACATTTTCTATGAGCTTTCGGGAAGAAAAAAATAGAAGCTTTCAAGGGCTTAGTATTACATAGGCATAAAGAGCTTACAGAGCTAGTTTGCTCTTTGGTTAAAATTGTACACGGAAGCAGATCAAAATCTTTAACTATAAACTTTGTATCAATTATAAGGCTTATCAGAGACATACTTGCATGCCCTCATAATTTCCTGAGTTTGTTACTAATACCATCTTTTAGAGAAGATGAGGATGACGAGGAAGACAAACCAGTGCGGTTAATCTCAGCCTTGTCCTTGGTAAATGCCCTGTGAACATCCTCTTTAAGCTCCATGAAACGTGTCCTCTTGATTCTTTGTTCATCTGGGGTACCCTTTTCAAGGTAAAACAAATCAGGAAGGTCATCCTCCATGAACTTATCGAGCACTTCAGAGCAACTGGGGAAGTATCGTCGGCCCATTTCAACTGCCATCATGACAAACACAGCTAATATGAGAATAATTGCGAAAACTAAATAGTTTGTATTTTCTAAGCCACAAGTGGTATTTGATTTGCTCAAATCTGCAATTTCTTGGGTTTCAATTGATTCAATCAGATTACAATATTTTAGGACTTGCGTAATGATAATACATTGTAACATAAGTCCTGATGTTGGCAACTGAAACAGAAGGATTCACAGCTTCCACATACCTGTTTTCATAAGGGCTTCCATCCTAGAACGAAGTCTTTTGTTCTGCATTATTGGTGTCTCATTTAGGTCAACCTCCCTCAAATTCCCGTTAGAACCTTTTGATGCAGCAAGACCAGCAAATTCTGGTGTTGTTGCAGCATGTGCAATGTCCATGGCTAGCTTGGCTTCAGTAGGGAAAAATAATCTTGCAAATGCCACTGTGATGTACACCACAACACTTGATCATACATTTAAGAACAAGCCATGATAGATATCCATTTAAATCAATCAAGATCATAATTGAACAAAAGCCGCTAAAGCCATATATCAATAGGATGCCTTCACCTTTGTGGGCATCAAATGCAAATGAGAAAATCTCTATTTTTCATTAAGACTGCATGGTATATTAGGAAACTAGATAGGGGAGCTTAAAAGCTCCTATTTGGACGAGCAGACAGCATAACTAGCAGGGCATCCCCAGTACCCAAACCAAGGAACTTAAAGCCCGAATAAAGCAGCAAGAAGATCAGTTATGTTAATATCCAAGTATCTCAACAGAATATTGAAAACGTCATTCCTGGACTTCTCTTTATGTGCAAGAAAGAGATTTCAAGAAAATAACCAATAACTTCAGCTATTGGTATATTAATCTTGAAATTCTCAGGTAAAAAAGCAAGTTAAATATAAACTGGAACAAAATTATGCAGATTAACCCCAAATGCAATCCAAAAGCAAAATCCAGTCCCATAGAGCTGAAAGTGCATACGAACCATGTACTGGCTTCAGCAAAAAGACTAGTGATTTGATCCAAAATTATCATGTGCAGAATAATATACCTCTGTTCTCCAGGTATAGCAGCTTCATGTGCAGATCATCAACCATTGTATGGGAAGTGATGGAGGCACTCCCAGCCATTGGATTCCTTCTCATTTCCCTCTCTAAGATATCAATGCATAACCTGTCCTTGTTCGCTTCCTGCCCTTGCTCTGTTTTAGCATGATAGTCTTTTGGCCTTGTCAACCTTCGACAAATACTAACAGCACTTTGCCCATCTGATGTCAAGTCCAAAGCAGATGCTCCTTTCGCCAGCATTGACACTATCACTGATGGTTCTTTTCGCATTGCAGCAATGTGGAGAACTGTGTAACCTCGTGAATTTCTAAGATTGACATCAGCAAGACCGAGGCTAAGCACCTCAGACACGACCTTGAGATCACAGTATGATGCAGCATAATGGAGAGCGTTAGCATCATCTAAGGTTATATCAGATTCAGTCAGGAGAAGTTTCACAAGTTCAACATCATCTGAGTCTAATGCCATGTGTATCCTCTTGATTCTCTTTTCACGCAGGGCATCCACAGCCTCTGTGTTGTTTTCTTCATCAGAAATAGACTTGCGTCGGAGCAGTTTAATTTCAACTGCAACATCATGGGGAAGCTCCTTCTCTATAGAGATGTTGTCAAGATCAGACCGTGCTATTCTATCAACACATTGTGTGACAAGCTGACTTAATTGGCAATGGAAGGCAACCACAAGGATTGGAATCATATCTTCCACAAGAGCTTTCCCAACAAAGTTCTGAAGGCGTCTCTGCAAAAACATACAGCTTCCCACCGTTATAATTTTCTTCTGTTTCTTATAGAGCTCAAAGGACAGTTTGGAAAATAAATAGAAGGGCCCAAAACCTATTTTTTCTTGTTAAGTTATTCTTGTCAACTTACTCTTAACAAAAATGGCATTTTATTTATTTACTGAAAACCAGACTCCAAGAGGAAATAGTACAGGAAAATAGCAGTAAAAGCAACTATCCCCAAGTTATTAATTAGGCTTAAGTATTGGCATTCACAGGGTTGGTTCAGCATATAAATCAAATGGATTAATATTATCAGATCACACCTGCACTGCTAGAAACGAATCATTTGAAATATTTGCACCATGGGCGAACGAAGTAAAACAAGTTGGATCCCAATTCTCAAGATTTACCAACTATATTAGCAAAAACAGCAAGCGTGGGCAATTTCTTGTAAGCATAAGTTCACAATTGCTAAGCAACTGCAGGACAAGAGCAATTCCACCACAAGCAAATAACAGAATCAGTATAGGCTAGAAGAGCACCATCACACCACATCAAGAATACAAACATCATACATAGTGAATAAAAAATTATGCATCACAGTGCAATAAAATAAACTAACCTGGAAAAGTGAAACCAGCTCTGGTACTTGAAATATGGATGATGCATACATCAATTCCACTGCAAAATTAATTGCAGGTCTACACGCATCATGGGCACATACATTGTCAACACATGTTGAGACTTCCATTGGAGATGGCTTGAGTTTTCCAGTATACAAATAGCTCAAGAAAATTAGGAAGGCTTCATATCCAACCTTTCCACAAGGTAACAAATCACTCATGCAATACTTTGGTTTTCCTTCTTTCTCTGAAGATCCCTTTTCTCTCCTAAACAACTCGTGGAAAAACTTACTCCTAGCACCTAAAATACATCGGTGAACGCCAATAGCGGTACCCTCAACAACAATATCAGCATCACTATAATCACAAGTGGAGTCAATTAATAGCTGCTCCAAATTAGAGCTCAGCTTGTTTAGACTAATCACCTCAAGACTAGTTCCCGCCTCAGCACCTGAGGAGTTGGATATGTTGTGACTAATTGAGCCATTTGATAAATGAGAAGATGAAGTATAGCTCAGAGATGACGATGGCTCAGAGAAATTAGCCATTAATCCACCAGCGAACTTACTCTATAAATTATTAAGATTGAACCTATGATCCATAGTTTCTCTATCGAATCATAGCATTAAAAAACAAATACCATGAGCTACCTTACTTTTCAACTAATGATGCTATTTCTTGCTCATATCCAAACCCTAAACTTACAAGAGACACAGAAGAAAGAAATCGGCATCAAGGACACCTAAAAGCAAAAGCAAAAAAATTAAAAAAAATCTTATATAGCTGAACACAAAAAGGGTTTTACCGAAATAATCATACAGCTAAAACAAATTCAAAATCATAGTGTAAAATAATTAAAATGAAAAAAAGACAGAAACTTTATATTGCAATATCAAATTTTAGCTATCAGGAAGTCAAAAACATTACTTTATCTTTGTTAAAAAAAAAAAACTTCAATATGCCATAACTAAGAACTTTCTTGCTTGAATTTCCAAGACCACCAAGTCAACATACTATACATAAAAAAACAACACCAAAAACTAATTATTTTAGTAAACAAAAAATGTGAAGTGCTCTCAAGAACCTAGAAAAAGAAACAGTAAAAACCCTTAAAGGTTATTATCAGATCTATCTAAGATTCTTAATCTTAGAAACACAAAAGATTAGTACCCAAGAAAGCTACTAACTTGAGACAAATCAAACCAATAAAAACCCAGACACCAACAAACCAAGACAGTGCTTTTGTGAATTCAAGAACTGAAGACCCAGGAAACAAAAAGGGGTACTAGACGTTAAAAGAAAATCATGGGCACGTGCCTAACGTGATGTGATAACAACCGAAACTTCATTTCTCGCTTTCAAAGTTACTGTTTTTCTAGAGAGAGAAAGGATGGTCTTTTTTTTGTTTGGAGAAATAAATGACACCGTGACTAATTGAACGTGAAGTCGTTTTAGTGACGGTTTATATATCGTCATCAATGAGAGATGTGGTTTGCTGACGTGTACAATGACGTCACCTTTGTTAGACAAGGAGACCCACCTCTGTAAGGCAAAGACCATAAGAAGTCTTTAGATTGTTGATAAAGTATGGAATTTTTTTTCTCAAATAATATAATATAATTTGTTTATTTTAATTGTGGAGAGTTTTGTGATTATGATTGCTAATTTGGTCTCGATTGAGTAGTTAAATATCATTGTTGAATATTAAAAGTATGTTTGTTTTTGTAATGGATTATATTTTTGAAAAGTTTTAATTTTTTTAATAATTTTGATATGTTGAAATAAAAAATATTTTAAAAAATAAATAAAAATATTATTTTGATATATTTTCAAGCGAAAAACATTTTAAAAAATAATCATTATTACAATCTCAAAACATGCATTAACTATTGAGCTTATTCTAGTGAGTAACCCGAGTCAATTTCAAAAAATATTATTCGATAATTTTAAAAAATAAAATTGGATTCTAAATCATATAATGAGCTGACCTGCTCAATCAATTAGGTCTAATTATATCAATTTTTATTTAATTTATTTTGAAACCCAGCCTATATGCTAACATGTCCATCCTATAATTTAATATGCCATGTTAAAAAAAGGAGTTAATGGAAAATTATTAAATTAATTACGGCTAAATCAATATTTAAATGTCACTATTAAGATTTTGTCTAAGAATTGTTATTTATATATATATAAAATGTAGCTAAATAGCCATGAGAAATTCAATCATTGTTGGTTAGTGCGTTGGATGCATCTAATTCATGAATCATGTTCAACAACATCTCATCATAACCCTTGGATAAGGATGCTTCATGGTGCCATCTATCAATCCTTAACAACATGGCATTTGCATATTACACTTTATCATATGTATTTTTTTTATATATATATCTTGGGTATTGCTGGATTAATTGAGATAAAATTCACCTCCGATAAAAAAAAATAGTTTAGAATTAATAAATTCATGAGAAGTAATACATGATAGGTCATAGATAGAATATGTAGAAGATTTTTCAATATTTCAATCTTCAACACTGAAAAAGAAGAAGAAGTTGTTTTTAAAAAATAAGAAAATTTTAAAAATATATAATATTTTTTTACAATAAAAATATTTATCTTTTTAAATTTTCTTTCTCCTAGAATTTTTTATATTTTGGTGGGATCAAAATAACTTTTCTTTTGACTTTCTCTTAAATTTAAACTCAAGATCATAATGTCTGAAAAAATATGTGAACCAACTAATACAACACCTTAAATATCAAGAATTTTATAGAAATTAATTTTGAGGGTTATAACTTAACTGATCAGATTCTATATTTACTCTCTAAAGGTTACCAGTTCAAATCTCACAAACCTTAGGGTCATTGAAAGCTTACATGATCATTAACTTCAAGACTTGTGAAATTAGTCGAGGTACGCACAAGCTGGCCCGGACACCCATGTTAATAATAAAAAAAATAATTTTATAGAAATTATATCAAAAAATATGTGAACTCAATGCTTTTTTAAAAATAAAAAATAAAATAAAACACAATACTTTCCCAGATTTTCCATGTAAACATCAACTTTTAAAGAAGAA
>Ga0307511_10006102_pt1 | contig 12160 bp, 9 predicted proteins | sample 13_EM_MG_FD_200266 | JGI IMG/M metagenome (GOLD analysis project Ga0307511, IMG submission 200266) | Populus trichocarpa ectomycorrhiza microbial communities from riparian zone in the Pacific Northwest, United States - 13_EM | ecosystem: Host-associated > Plants > Roots > Unclassified | place...
ATACTAAAAAAATATTAATTTAAAATAAAAAAAATTTTAATTTGTTTCAAAAACGTTTTTATAACACAAAACAAACAGGGTCATGGTTTAAAAAAATTACCATACATGATTGATTGTGGTTTTTTTCCGACAAACGAAGAATACTAATTAATTTAAGGTGTTAGAAATATGAGAGAAAATAATTTTTAAAATAAAAAGGGTAGTTTCTATGGAAAAGAGAACTTCTATGATTTTTAGAAATTAATACACAACTTAATATTTATTGTTTTATATTTTTAAATTCAAGTAAAAAATAGGACTACATAGAATTCCTTTCATGTTAAAAGAATTATCATACATTTATATTATCAAACTATCAATAGAAAAAAAAATCTATCAACAAATAATATTTATGATTAATCATGAAAACAGTGTATAAAAATAGTGATCTTATATATCTATTCCCTCGTCTACTTCGAAATTTTTCTTATTTTATATAAATATAATTCTTATATTTTTTTTATTTCTTCTTAATCTATATAAGAACAAAAAAAAAACATGAATCCAACGGATTAAAATATTTCAAGAAATGATTATGAGAAAATTATTTCCATAAAATTAGTATTATTCTTACCATTAACATGCAATAGGGACTAAAATTAAATATTTTTAATAAAATCCGTTGAATTGTTTTCAAGAAATCTAATGTTTTACAAAAGGAAAGAAAAACAAAGGAGGTGTAACACACGAGCAAGTGAAGCCGGTGGAACTGTCTGGTAAGAAAATTCCAACACCCTGTAAGCAAATCTGGCTGACTTTACATTCTGTTACTAATAATAATAGAAAAAGATGAAAAGACTGACCAAAATAAAATTTAATCATATAATAATACTGCAGATTCTTCTAAATTCTAATCATATTCCTGTTCATTTCCTCATTATTATCTGAATCTTTAGTTTTGTCTTCTTCTCATAGAATAATTGTTATTACATTATTCAAATTTTGACCTTTTCTGTGTTCAATTCATCCTCCATCCACCACTTCTGTCAAGGGAAGGCCTTTTTTTTTTCGATTTTTCGTTGGCATCTGGTTTCTGTCAACTTGGTAAGAACCCTTTTGAGTTTTTGCTTTTTGGATTTTTCTATTATTTTTTCTCAATTTTTCTCTTACATAATTCTCCCATGCCAATGTGTTTGATGCAGAGAAGAAGCTGATCAAGGCCTGTTTCTGTCATTGGGATTCCTGTGTTTTTGCAATGGTTGATTCTGGTGGTTGTTTTTAATGTTTATGAGGAGTTGATTGCTTATTGATACCGAAAGGAGAGTTTCTTTGGCTATGCTGAGATTATAGCACCGATTCGTGTAATTTCTGTTTGCATTCCTGGAGGTTGGAGATGCCTATCAGACACGAGAATTCCGAAGGTAATTTTTATGTTCTATGAAAATATTCTGCAAATAAATTCATGTGGAGCATGTCTTGTTTCTGTTTCCCTTTTTCTTTCTCTTTGCTGTCTGCATGGTTCTGATGAGATATGATATTAATGCTCATTTACCATAGGACAGTTGAATGCTTTTAGTCAACATTTGGCCAATTGCATATATGGACTCTCTCTTGTCCCTTGATCATCTGTAGAATCAAGCTCATGTATTGCGTTTGATGTTCGACTGGGGTTAGAAATTACAAGCATGCTGTACCACCTACAAGATTTATAGTGTTGAGAATTTCTTTTCTTGGTTTCCAGAAAGTAACTGATATGTATCAAGCTCAATGGAAGTCTGTTCATAATCTTTTTTTTAGAGTTCTTTCTAATTTGTGGTCACTGTTCGCTTCTCCTCTTCATTTTCAAGTTTGTTTTATGCCTCCATCTTCATTTCTTTCTTAGGTCACCTTCACCGGTACTATTAGCTTCTAACCCCTAACAACTAGATTTTAATCTCTGTTCATAAAGATTCATTCATCAATCTGCACCGCCCCATTACTAAAAACAAAATAAGCATAAGTTGTCAAGCTTCACTGTGAATTTGTTTCCGAAATGCGCTTGGCAATCAGTTTTGGCTTGTCTTGAGAAACTTGGCGATTGAGCAGATATCAGTGAAGTGAGTCCTCATTTATTATATCTTCTTCTGGAACTCATGATATATACAATGACTCTCTTCTTGACAGTTTTCTAATCCCCAAATTTGTTCAAGGGACCTTATAGAATCTATATTTGTACTCACATGGAGTTGAGTGTCAATGGAAAACATGGCCGTACTTAAGCAAAGTCCTTTTTTTGAAGGATCTTTTACCTAATAGTTTTCTGGTTTTCAGAACTTGAGAACTATTGCATGTGATGTTTGTTATGATATTCACGCAGTTAATGACTTTGCTGATACTTTTCAGTTGGTGCATGCTGTGCTTCGAGTGTTACAGCTGGTTATGCATGATCTTTTCCATGAAGAAAAGACCTACAGAGAATGATTGCATCGTGATCGTTCTCAGCATTATAACCTTCCATGATTGTCTGATGTTTGATTAAACGTATTGCATTTTAGGATCTGCCCCTTGTCCAGATGATCTCTTATGTTCGAACAAACAAAGTTGCAGCAACGGAAAAGATCAACTGAAATCTTCTGGTATTTGGAGCTTTAATCTTTCAACTTTTTGTTTGAAACTCTCTGTTATTCCAATAGCTCACTCCGCAGAATATAAGTTGAAATACATTGCAAAGGCTTAAACAAACTCATTATTCTCTTATCTCTTACGAAATTCTTTTCTCAAGGAAGATCCATTAAGAGGACTTTACTATTATCTTATTTTATTTTCCTATTTACATTTATAAAGATCTGCACAAAATGATTGTATTCTGTTTGTTCCCAACATTACAGTCTTCCACAATGATCTGATATTTGATTAAATGTGCTGCATTTTTTAGGATCGGCTTCCAGTCCAGATGATCTTTTAAATCCAGACCAACAAAGTTGCAGCAGCAGAAAAGTTCAGCGGAAACCTTCCGGTATCTTGAACTTTAATCTTTGAATTTTTTGTATGAAATCATTTGTTATTCCAATAGCTCATCTCTCTGCAGAACATAAGTTGAAATAAAATGAAAAGGCGCAAACAAACTCAAATTACTATATGATTTTAATATAATAAAATTACTTACACCAAGTGATTGCATACTGGTCATTCCCATCATTATTACCTTCCATGATGATCTGATACATAATTAAATGTATTGCATTTTTAGGATTGGCTCCTTGTCTAAATGATCTCGTACGTTCAGGCAAACAAAGTTGCAGCAGCAGGAAAGATAAACAGAAATCTCCTGGTATCTTGAGCTTTAATCTTTGAACCTTTTGTTTGAAGCTCTTCGTTATTCCAGTAGCTCAACATCCTGCAAAATGGTAGTTGAAACACATTACAAAGGCATAAACAAACGCAAAATTCTCTCACTATGTGATTTATTTCTAACAAAATTTGGTTCTCGGGGTTTAACTTTACATGCAGGGATATGATGTATTAAGTGTACTCAATTTTCTATTTTTGTTCTAGTATTTATCTTCTTCATTTTCCTATTTAGCTTTTTAAAAGTGAGCCAATAGCGATATGCTATTGTATTGAAATGAAACTAGAATTTCATGGAAGAAAATCTTTTTTTTGTCCACCGCAATGTACTGACTGCAAACCAATTTTTGCATCAATTGGTTGGTGTTTCTTCAGTAGTGAGTGGGATGGATTTGTGTTTTCTGCTATTTTTTATTCAAAACAAATGTGGATGGAGTCATGGGTAAGGATGTGTATGCTTCAGCAGTTATTTGCATATATTTTTGACCTTTGGACTGCGAAATGAGTCTGGCATGGAGTCATACTATAGTATCTATTACCTTTGGACCTCACAGTAAAGGGTACAGCTTCCTAGTTCGTTCTCCTTTTATGATCCATCCATTGTTAGAGATTCATGCTTAATATACGAGTGATATGCTCTGGCTGCCTATGAACCAAGAGGCTAACCAAATTCCTGAAGTTCCAAGAACCTAGGATCGCCTTCTTTCTTTTCCATTCCTTTTACTTTTATATTGGTTGGGATGGGAGGTAGAAGAGGGTTCTAAAAAGAAAGTTCTCTTGCTTCTTGGATGAATCTACACTTCTGCATTTTGTTGAAGAGATGTCTCCTTTTCCTTTTCTGAGAGCATTGCTTGGGATGCAGAGTAACCTTCTTTTTGTTTATCTATCAGGTCCACTAAAAAGACTGGAGAGATTGCTAAGTCAATCAGGAAACAAGACTTGTGCCGATTGTGGATCTCCAGATCCAAAATGGGTGTGAGTTGTTAAGACTGAACTTGATGCATTTCCATAGTCTTATTCATTTGATGTAGAGTTTATGAGAGTAAGAACATGGATTTTGAACACTAGAATCAGTGTTAAATATTTCTCCTGAACATTGATGGATAGTGCAAAGGAAATTGTAGATTTTATAAACACATGTGCTTGAAATCATTGTCTCCATTTAACTACAAAAGTACAATATGATTTTATTCTTATCAATTTCTTGTCACAATTTCACATAAAAGCACAGGATATTTGTCTTCTCGGTTTGTACCAAACCTCCACTCTGTGCCACCCATCTGCAACTGTGGCAACGGCCCAGCCACAGAAAGCAGACGCAATTTCTTTTCCTCAACGCCTGATATCAGTGCCTCTTGACATGACTATTGGTGCTTGTTTTTTTATCAGGTCATTAAGTTATGGAGTTTTTATTTGTATCAAGTGTTCAGGCGTTCATAGAAGCCTTGGGGTACATCTATCGAAGGTGTGGTTTCGAAACTTGACTCGTTGACTTTGTCCGTAAAAGCAAAAATTTAGAACTTTATATAGTTTGATCTTGTACTCTCATGATTTAGTACCGAGAGTTATGCGGGATTTAATTGAAGGAGAAATAACAGCATTTTAATAAAGAGCTCTGTCGATGAGGGGCTAACAAAACCGCCATTTTCGATCCTGCTACTTGGTTCTATCTCTATGTTCTCTGCTATGAACGAGTGGTTAAGCCATATTTACTCCTCATACTTCAGTTTTTTCTAAGCCAGCAGCCAGCATCATAAGAAGCCATTAAAACCTTGGCTAGTAGCAGTAGGCTAGTAGAAAATATACTTCACTATATATGTTTTCGTATTTTTCCTCTCAAGAGTATCGTAAATGAATCATCCTTGCTACACTCGCGCTAGAGAATATTACCGAGCCACCAGAACGTTAATATAATTTAGTTTTATTTCCACTCTTCTCTGATTACTCTATCCTTTCCATGCCTCTCCCATAATGGTTTGGTATGTTGATGCCTGTATTTTTCTCGACTTTGGTCAGGTTCTATCAATCAAGCTAGATGAATGGACAGATGAACAGGTGAACGCTCTGATAGATTTGGGTGGCAATACTGCTGCAAACAAGAAATATGAAGCTTCTATGCCCGACGATTATAGAAAACCAAGACCGGATGCCTCTACAGAGGAGCGTTATGATTTTATTAGGTAATATTAGCACCACACTGATCATATCTTTATAAAAAAAACAGTGCATTCTAAATCAGATATTTTTATCTGAATACCTCAGGAGAAAATATGAGCTGAAGGAATTTTCAAACTGTGATGAACAAATGTCCAGCCCATTTCCAGGTTCTATAAGTTCATTACCCACTCCTTCAAATAATTGTCCTTCCCAAGACAAGAAACAGTATGAAAAACAAGCAACCAGGCATCGTATTGGGAATGCATTTCGTAACAGCTGGGGAAGAAAAGACTCCGAGCACAAGCACACAAAAAAGAGCTACTCTTTGGTAATGAATTCCGGCTTCATTAATGTATTTATCTTATGTTGTGGATTATGAGTTCACCTTTTATAGCAAGCTATAACATATGTTACTGCAAATGCTTTCTCCTCCTCTTTCTTGATTTATATATACATATTGTTTTGTATGCGTGGTCACAGATGAGCAGAAATTACTGTGCCCCTTCCGCTGCAATGTTATCATTTATGAGAAGTTAATATAAAACATGAATGCATGCACAAACATAATATGCACAAAAATATATGCTCGACTGAAATAACTCGCATCGCAAACCATCATCATGCATGGTTTGTGGTGGACGAAAATGTGATGCATCCGATCTTGAGTTTTCAGCAGAACTTTCTGATTCTGTTGCTTTAAATGTTCTGTTTATAGGCAGGTATGGTTGAATTTATTGGATTAATCAAGGTTAATGTAGTCAAAGGAACTAACCTAGCTGTCCGGGATGTGATGACTAGCGATCCATATGTAATCATTTCCTTGGGCCAGCAAGTGAGACTCTCCTCCTTTTGACCCCATTGGCATCATAACTCTGTTGAATTGAAATGGAGTGAGATGCAATAAACCTGTTAATAATGCCAGTTCTTTGTTATTTGTTATTGCAGTCAGTGAGGACACGCGTCATAAAGAACAACCTGAATCCAATCTGGAATGAAAGTTTAATGTTGTCAATTCCAGAACAGATTCCTCCCCTGAAAGTGGTATGTTGTGTCAAATTTTCTGTGTGGAAACACAAGAACTTTGGAAACGATAATACCATGCTAGCAAGCTCCTCTTTTTGGTCTTTGGTTATGGATGCTTAAAATTCCAGGTGGATTTATGCAGCTTGTTTATGACAAGGATACATTCACAACCGATGACTTCATGGGGGAGGCTGAGATAGACATTCAACCACTTGTTGCTGCTGCTAAAGCGTATGAGAATTCAACCATCACCGAGTCAATGCAGCTTGGTAAATGGATAGCAGGCCAGGAAAACAACCTTGTTAAAGATGGAATTATCACACTAGTAGACGGAAAGGTAAAGCAAGAAATCAGCCTCAAGCTAAAGAATGTAGAGAGAGGGGTGCTGGAGATTGAGCTTGAATGTGTTCCTCTTACCCAATAGTTACATAGAGACACTAAGAAACTAAAAACATGGTGATACCATATTTGAAATTGGCTTTGTATGTTGAATTCACCATGGAAGAACCTTTTAACCTGCAATTGTTGTAAACTGTTGTAGCCCTTGTTTCATTACAAATAATTTGCTTGACAGGGATTATTAGGGTTTCCATTAACGAATTGTATATAGCTTGTATGATTTTATAACGCCAACACCAGCGATGCAACCAAATTTTGTATCCTGACGAATTTTGTTCGGTTGGTGCAAAATCTTCAGGGCTCTGCAGCTTTCTTGATGATAATGTAGCGCGAGTACCAAATGTGCAACTATCACTCTGCTGAGTAAATAGAAACCCTTCTCAACAAAAATCTTGTACAGGATATGAAAAATAACAGGAAAATCTGAAGAAACTTGAGGACATTGAAAATCAGATGGGTAGGTCAAGAAACTTAAGTGAGCAAACCTTGAGAACAACTCAAATGAGCACAATGATTTCATTTTCTCTGAAGCTAGTGAACAATCTTAGCATGATATAAAATATAATTTATTAGTATATTTTCAGGACAAATCACAGCTCTCTCCTAGGTTGATGAGAAACGAGAGGCAATCATAAAACCCATCAGTGTTTTCCTCCATTTTCTCAGCAACCAATCAAATCAATAATTATTACAATGGAAATTGGGGTAAAACTTCGTCTTCCAGATTCTCCCACCAAAAACTTTCCACCATCCTCTCTCCTCTCCACATCAAAAGCTTAATCCAAGAAAACATCTTCTTTGACTCCAAAAGCTCCAAACTCTCCTCAAACCTCGCAGCTCTCCGTCTTTGTTTTTACAATCTTGATTCCTACTGCGTCCTCTCTCTCTCCAAGCCAAACCTATCATGTCAAATGGCATAAGCTGTGTCAATAAGCATGAAGAGCCCATTGACCCCAGGATTAACCGCGTGTGCGTGGCCGAGCCCTGGAAGTTACTAGGGTTGCTGGAGATTTAAAAAGATAATACAGAGAGTCAGAAGGGAGGTTGGGATCGGAGAAAATGAGGATCTTGTTTGTTTGAGTGGGTTTAGGAATGTGAGGCAAGTGTTTGACTGGAAAGGATTGAAACTTGAGCTTGGTGAGACAATTTATGATTTTGGAACTAGCTATGAGATTGAATGCGACTAAAGAGCCTGAGAAGTATAAGGAGTTGATTGAAGGGTTATTGAAGGATAATTGGATTGAGTTTTCCTACTCAGAAGCTAACGAGTTTGCACTTTTTCGATCTGGGAAATTGCCCTAAGAAGAGAAGATTGTGTTTTTCTGAATTGTATTGAAGCAGCAATGATCAACTCTCTTTTGTGATGTTCTGTAAAATTTGCATTTCATTTATACTAGTTTTTTGAATTGTTCTTGACTCTATCTGGCTCCTTTCTCTAAAATTTGTACCTGGATAGAGACTTTCAAGTGTATTTCATCCATACCTGAACGCCCCATTGCCATCCTAAAAGTTTGTTTTGACAGATTGTTGTAACCACAATAGGGTTTGGATTGGATAGACAAGGCCAGCTTATCTGTGAGCACCAACCCCCTCATTTGAGTTGTCAATCTGAAACTAATTTCCATTCAATGAAAACGATGGAAGTGCCAACAGAAAACATTTCAAGCTGGAGCCCTATCACTTTTGTAAAAAAAAAAAAGTCTTGTAAATTCATAATGGGAAAGAGATGATTTGAGATAAGATCATCGATCAATTCTCTCTTTACTATTCTTCTACCTAGACTGGTCTGACATTTCGATCAGCATGATGGAAGCTCGGATAGCTATATGTTAACCAAAGTGGATTTGACCCCAAGTGGAAGCTCATAAAGCTATAAGATCATCAATACATTCTGTCCCACAATTCTCCTTGTTTGTTTGACAGATGGTTGCAACCAGAATAAGATTGGTCTGGTGTATCAATCAGTGTGATGGAAGCTCAGACAGCTATAAGTTCTTTTCAATAAACCAAAACTCTGTGAGTTATTCGACACAGAGACAACAGATCCTCAAACCATGAAAACGGCTTCACAATCAGAATTTCCCACACAGGATATAAAGTTCAGTCTTGTTGCTAGCAGTTAGTAAAGTTGTAGATGCAAGAAAACAAACAGGTCAGAACAGTACTCAGGGCTGGGCAGTGGTAAGAGCATCTGCCAAGGGTTTACATCAATCCCCCAAAAGAACTGAAGATCAACAGCCTGTTGAGAAGGATATATTTCATACAGCACACTTACAGGATAATTCATTCTTATTAGCAACCCAAACAAACATCTGATTTTATTGTATCGAAAGGTCCGATGAGTTAGGACTTAGGATTTTCCTATTGCGCCATGTGATTTTTAGAGCAATCGGATCATTTATGACTAAAAGCATGAGCTCCAGGAGAATAATTACGAGTTCTTGAACTAAGAAATAAATTATATGACCTATTAGAGTAGATGCTATCATCCATACAATTCGATAAAATAGTTTAAAATTTTACATGGCAATAAGTATAGTTTTTTGAATTGCTAGCAGTTAGTAAAGTCACTTTTATTGTCACTCTAAGACCCGTATATAAGCATTGAACCTTGATAAGCTTCTCTTCTGTTTTTCAAAAAAAAAAATACCAAATTTTTTCAATGATTTTGATATAATAATCTTAAAAATAAATATTTTTTTAAAAGAAAACATTATTTGATAGAATTGAAAATCAAGGTTAAGTTATTGATGAGAGATGTTTCTAGAAAAAGCAGGGTTCCATATTCTGGATTGTTGTAGCGGAAAGGATGAGCCAAATCCAACAAAAGGTTGCAGAGAATTAAAGAAACCAAATAGCAATAATGAGGACACTGCATCATCTATTCTTGAAGAAAGCAATCGTCTGGTTCACAACTATATCATATTCTTAACGTTGTCAAGGGAAAAATATACTCTCTCAATCATTAAGCGAACACAACATACACCAGCAAAATTTTGCAATAGCTTCATCAGCGTATCCTTCAGTACACAATTATGCATTCCCAGAAGAAACGGAAAGTACTCTCCATGAAGCAGAAGAGTAAAAACAATCTGCAGAGACCAAATCCACCATGTACTGCTACTCGGAAAGAAAACAAAATCTCCCAAGATATAAACAATCCACAAAGACAACCACAAATGCAAAGAAACCTTCGAGTTTACCTTACATTCATGTCTGCGGTATTCATCTAACACTGGCCAACAGGAATGGAGGGAAAAATCCACACTTTCAATGACATAAAGGATTAACTACAGAAAGTTGGGGTTTAAAAGCACCCATTTTCATTACGATGCATCATTTGCAAATCCTTTTGCGTTGCATTAGCACTAAATATTTACAAATCCCAAAGAGGAGAGATAATCTCCCCAGAGTAAAATACAAACAAAACTCCCAAAACCAATTTGGAGTTTTGATAACACATTGTAACTACTTTTTTTCAAGACACTACATAAAACAACCAACACCAGTCCCCTAGATAGATGTAGATACAATTGAACAAAATGAAAAATGCCAATGAATCCAATGAGTATTTTGAATCCAACCCTTACATTGATTACATACTGCAACAAGACAAATAAAAATTCGCACCAAATCAGTTGTGAGCATCCAGGTTCGATCAGGAGCAGCAATCCGGGCATCGAATCAATCCATTCTCATTACATTCCAAGCACCTCTTGAGCACCCCTTCATCTTCATCAAACAACTTTCTACTCCCACTACAATTCCCACAAGGCACAAACCTCGCACCCCCACATCCTTCACAAACAAAGCCAGGCTGCTGTCTTGGAAACCGATCAAGAACCCTCACCAGTTCGCCTGTCTCAAACATTTGCTTAATCACCTCAGCACCACCCACATGATCCCCCCTTATAAACACCTGCGGCAAGCTCACATTTTTCTCTCCCAGCACGCTTTGCAGCTCCTTCTTATAAGCCGAATCCATCGAAACATCCCTCTCATCAATCCACACTCTAAACCCTCTGAAAATCATCCTCACCGCATAACAATCCTCGTAAGTCCTTCGAACCCCTCGCAAACTTGTTAAATACACCACAATCCTATCCTCGGTACCCGGCAACCGGATTTTACTATTGTTAATAAACCCAAAAGAAGGGAACCTATTATACTCAGGTCCCATCGATTTAAAAGATTGTAGCTTATGAGTTGCTTGAATTTGCAATTCATCGGGGTTCGGTTTCTGGGGTTTTGGGGACTCAAACAAAGAACGAAGCTTTTTTACCTTTCCTTTCATGGACTCAAACGAATTGTAAAATCTTGATGTTGATTGAAGGTAAGAATTGGCCAAAGAAGCTGAATGAATTGTAACAGACCTATTGAATATAGAACTAGAGGTGGTATTTTTGGTGGCGGGTTTTGAATTGGGGATGATTTCCTGATTCTTTTCAACTTCAGCCATCGACCCGGATCACGAAATCAACTCAATTTCAAGCCTTTTCCTTCTGGGTTTCTTAACTAGATCAAGATTGAATTAACCTTGGCCCTAAAATTCAGCTCTAGAAATGCCAAAACAAAAGGAAAGAAAGAAACCTTTTTTTCAAGTTACCTTCAAGAACAACCTTGACCCGTTCAAACCCGATGCTGATCGTAGCAACGGCGATGAAATAATCAGAAAATCCTAAATAAAGAAATTGACGGTGGATGATTGCTTTTTGCTTTTCAGGTAAAGCAGATGAGATGAATTTGGTTTGCTTTCCTGTCTTTCTTTGTAGGTAACGAAAGCTGGATAGAGGAAGAGGAAGAGAGGGAGAGGAAACAAGAAAGAGAGAGAAAAAAAAAGGTGTTTTCAGTTTTGGGTTTGCTTGCTTTTGTTGCAGGGAGAGAGAAATGTGGAGGAGACGATTTTGGAGGCTTGAATTGGATACAAAGCTAAGAATAAACTAATAGCATATTTGTATTTTAGTGTTAAAAATGCTTTTTAAAAAATTATTTTTTTAATTCTAAATTAATTTTTTCTAGATGTTTTCGTATATTTAAATAAAAAAATATTATTTTAATATATTTTTAAAAAAAATATCTTAAAAAAACTGTAGATAAATAATAAAGTTTACTTCTTTTTTTTTATCTTGCAAGGAGAAGGAGAGAGAGAGAGAGAGAGAGAGAGAGAGAGAGAGAGGTGGCTTTCTACATCAGAGACTTGTTGGGGGTGATGAGGTCCAAGTTACAGACAGATAAACCACCACCGCCTAGTTTGAAACACACGAGGTTCGCTGTT
>Ga0307511_10006103_pt1 | contig 12159 bp, 12 predicted proteins | sample 13_EM_MG_FD_200266 | JGI IMG/M metagenome (GOLD analysis project Ga0307511, IMG submission 200266) | Populus trichocarpa ectomycorrhiza microbial communities from riparian zone in the Pacific Northwest, United States - 13_EM | ecosystem: Host-associated > Plants > Roots > Unclassified | place...
AGAAAGGGAAAGTGCCCAAAAGTAATCTCAATTTCAATGGAAGAATCCCTTGCCGTCCTCCGAGCCCGGTGTACTAACATTCTAAGCCACAAGCCAATCACCCATCTTCCCGCCATTGAAACGTGTACGAATAAAGATAATTTTGAAATACCTTCATCATGTGTTCCTGGCCCTGTTCTTATCCTAAGTTCAATGCTAAATTGAGCTTTGAAGGAATCAGCTCTCCCCCGCAAGTGTATCCAGGCGCGCTCACACCCTCCTCAATGCACTATTCTGAGCCCTGAGGTAAACACTATAGTGCCTGTGAAAGGTGAATGCCGTAGTGACCGGAGCTTCCCCTGTAATTCGAATTGCTTCGTCCATGAACTTCCGCCACCACTGTTCACGCTGTAAAGCTGCCTCGTGGCCCCCCGCGGCAGGTTCATTTTGCGGGATGAGAAGCCTCCTCGTGATAGTATCACAAGAAAACATAATACGGGTGATTGCTACCAGGCACTCGTCAACTGCTCGCACAGAAATTAGAAGCGCAAACATTATTAATATTAATCGAGGTAACAACAGAGCTTCTGCAGCAGCGTTGGTGTGGTGAGAGCATGATTGGACTCACGAGATTCGCATATATTGTCATATCTCCGTGCCTTGCAGAGATCCGCGACGCCAAACCCCACAGAAACAACCGATAGGACAAGGCCAACAGCCCCAAATGCTCCAGTCAAAGTTTTCGGTACCAGACTGCGAATACCGTTTTGAACACCCCTTTGAGTAACGCACACGATGCCTGGGGTGCCACATCCTATTCCGGCAGCCCCTCGTAGGTATCCGCTCTGAAACCGGCCCCATATCGCTTTGTTACAACTAATTGCCTGCTTGCATGCAAGTAGAAGCTCATGTGAGGTAAAGTAGAGCTCTTTCGCCCGTTCCATTAATTGCTCGTTCGGTGTTTCCGCTGGCAGAACATACCTATCAGCTTTGGGAATTTATGAGGAATAACACCGGCATGTTATGGTTACATGGCGTCATTGAGGGAACTCACCCAATTCGGCTGCCTCAGCCAGGGCCGTGATCGTTGTTGTAACGTTTTCGAGTCTCTGCGATACTTGTCTCACATCATTTCTCCAATTTGCTTCGGCTTGCGTGGAGGAAGGCTGGAGCGCATGTCTCCACTCCTATTCTCCACATCATACAAGAGCTATCAGTCAGTAGTAGATACATGAATGGTATATATATACACGCCAGACTACTTACCGCAAGCTTAATGAACAGACTCCCAGCCGCCTCTAGCAGACTTAGTAGGACTGCTGGGTTAAGACATGTAAAGAGAACATCCCTTAAATTCCAGGAACCTGTTCTTGCATATGGCTGTCCCAAGATCCGGGTTAATAACAACAAATTTGAGGTAACCCTACTCGTATGACTAGCGTTAACAGCCTTCTTATAATCTTCACTAGGATTCTTCAATTTGAGTATACCTACCATTCACACAGGCCCACCAAATTCGATGCGAGCGATGCAGCCCGGGCTGTTAAGGAACCCAGAACCCTCTGGCCATCACTGATAATTTGGGAGAAAAATGCTGCATCCCAGCATATTGAGAACTCAGTATTTCGGACGGGTTCCACGCCAAATACATCAACCGTGGAGAGGTAGTATGAGCATGTTCTTTCTTCTCGAGCTTTAACAGAGTGGATCTTCTCGCAAAGCCTAAGATTGGCAGTACGAACGGATCCACCACCGGCGCCTGGCCGAAGCTCAAGTCGCACCTGGGTTTTCGCCGTATGGCAGGCAACATTAGCTCATGCGTACTCTTATCAACAGAGTAGCTCGCGCGAAACAAGCAACTTCGTTTCGAAATCATATTTCCAAGAAAGGGCGCAACCTTAGCAAGCTTAAGCTGCTTGAGTTGCCTTCGAACGGGAACTTTTAGGGGTGGTAGTCTCGGAGCCGCGGATAGAACAGACCTCCAAAGGAGAATATGACGTTGTTTGAAAGCCTTACCTTTACCTCCTTAAATATTTGATCTTCCCTAATTGGGTCATGGTCTGCATAGACAAGTGGAGAACGTTCTCTTAGTTCTTCGTCTTGCAAGTTGACTCCCAAGTTAAAAATGGTATCTAAGAAATCATTAATTAAGGCCCCAACTCCACCACGTCGCAACGCCCGAAGTAATGCTGCGGCTGGATGTTTAACGATGAAATCAAACTCCGTTTGATCTGTTTCCTAATGTCACAAGCTATTGTCAAATTCGCCTTCACCAGCCAATCAGAAATAGAGTCATAATGAACACATACCCCTGGAGGATCGGACATTTCCAAAAGAGGACAATCGCCATGTTTATCCATGGTAGTAAAACATTTCTTATCCTCAAGTATGTCAATTGACAACGATGTTTTATCTGTTCGCTATAGTCCCGAGTATTGTTAAATCCGCCCCCACTACCCTATTAGAAATAGAGTTCGTGGCCAAATGTACACATACCGGAGGAAGAACGCCCATTTCCAGTGGAGGACAACAACCGTTTTTCTCCGTTATGGTGGAGCATTTCTTATACCTAGGTACACCAATTGACAACCTCGTTTGATCCGTTTTCTGTTATCATAGGGTATTGTCAAATTTGCCTTCACCTCCTATTGAAATAGAGTTGCAGCTTCAAAAATACATACCCGCCGAAGATAGTCTGCTTGTAAAGGAGGACAACCACCATTCCTCTGACTTATGCTAGAACATTTGTTATCCTGAAGTTCATCAATATACTGGAGTAGGAGCATGGTGGACGACAGCTTCGTGCGCAGTTGGAGGGTGAATTACTGCGCGAATGGTGTTGAGTATGGGAATGGGTAGTGAGAGCGATTTTACTTGTGGGACCTGGATCTCTTGTAGACTATATATTATAATAAACGGTAGCTCACATACAAATAACAGAGCTGAATTCATGGATGTAGCTGCAAACGTTCTCCCCCTCGATATTGGCCATAGGCCGCCGATGCACATCACTTCGGAACCAATAGAAATATCATGTCTCACCACTATATGTTCTTCTATTCGTCTTGTACACCCATGTGCTAAGCCAAACTCATTAGGAGGGTTGGTCATCAGCCCATCATAAATTTATCCGTCGAACAATTGCAAGGGACGAACGTGCAAATACCGCTATTTAATTCGCTGAATCGTACTCGCATATTCTTGGCAGACCTTGCATTGTCGATCAACTGCAGTGTGCTGATTAAACCAGAATAAACATGACCGACACCAACCTACACTGAGAGCATTCTGGGTTTAAATCCTGATAACATTGTACTGACGACGATATCTATCTGACAGTCAAGAATATCTATCTGACAGTCAAGAAGTGGCTGCAAACTCGAAGTTTTCTCAAATGGATCGTGCACCATCCCCGGATATCCCTTTCTCACAGGAGAATGAAAAGCTTGATGACGATGACTCGGCCCTGGACCCTTATTGGGTGGAACCAACGCCGGGATCTCTGCGATATACCCTACAGCTTCGGGTGGAGCACTGTATTGAACTCCAAAGAGCCGAGATGGACCAAGGTATGTAGAGATATCTGCACCGAAGCACTGCCGTACCGACATTTTTGTTTCAAGTTTGTTTTACGTCTTGTTCATAGCAGGTGTCATGGGCTTCATGGTTGTGGAAGACTGGTATATATACCTCTTTCTGACTTTATTTCCTTAGCACCCATCGACGATGTGCAAAAGAGAGTCGCGTGCGGTTTGCTTCTACAAGATATTGATGCCGTCCAAAGCAGGATGTGCCATCCACGGCGACCCATCTGGACATACATAATCGGTCTCTTCGTGTAGGTCTATGCTCCATGAGAAAACCCGTTTCAATAAATAACCTACTGATCGTACTATATTCCCGGGTGCAGGACAAGTACGCTTGGACAATTACAGTCCCACATAAATATCAAAGATATTCTATCCCCATTTGTGACAACTATCTTCGGGAAATTTACTGCTCTGGTTAACCCAACCACCTCAGCGACAACCATGACCACAAAGACTTCAGTTACTATACCACCTAGTGTCGTTCTTCCATGGGCAGCCTGGACATTACTCGCCGTATTCATCGGGCGATCTGAACTCCGCCAGTGGGTGACCCGAACGATTTCTTCTTCCCTGGAGACGCTTCGACATGCTGCAATTCTGGGAGATCCGATACCATCCTCGGAGCTAAAGAAAATAGAGCGAAGGTGGCTCTGGTCGTTCCTTGTGTGGAAGGGTGTACAGTAGTCTTCAAAACGACTTTGACTTTACTACGCTTTCTAGAGAATTTATTTATCACAATTTCCAAAATATTCGAGCGCATAGAAGCTTGAGGCGATTGTCAAATAATCGGAAAATACTTTTACCATGACTTCACCCTCTCCACGTGAGGTTGAAGCAGGGACTTTGGTTCTAGGCTTTTAGTGGCATATGGTGATGTCATTCGAGGAGCTAGTAATAGCCCTACTGCGTTGTAAGATATGAGTGAGTAAATGCAATTTGGGGGTGTCAATAATTCCGTTCCTGTTTCTTCAGCTAATTTATCTGTACTTGTGTGTTCAAGACCATGTAGAGTACGTACATAATTGATGAAATCCGTGGTTATTTTTCCATTGGATCCGATATAATGTGCGTTGGCTGAAGTATCAGGTCTCTAATTGCGGGGTAGGAAAATGCATACCAGCTTCAACCCGCAATTACCCTAAGCAGCTTTGTTATTGATTGTAGCCTAGGTAAGGTTTCTATAATAGTCAACCAGTGAATATTAATCAGGTCCCTCTCATCTCTGCTTCCCTTCCCATACTCAGTACTATGTGCCAAAATGAGCCCCCCAACCACGCAGGATATTGGTCGACTCCCTGTATTCTTCCACCAGTATGGGTTCTTTTTGGTCTATGACCCGCTTCTGAATGAGCTGATGCATGAAACAGATCAAACAATCCATTCACTCCTTGCTTCGTTGGCTTCTAGGTAATGTTCCAAATTTTGGGCCCCGGTTGCTTTGGCGTCTGGAGGGTCGGTAGCTGATGACATTTGGCACCACTGGAACTCAATCTAGAGATGGCTCCCGAGTGGTTCCATCAACAGAGTATTACCAACCATAGTAGGGTGGTGGTCAAACCTTCCTGGGCGGGTTTCAGCCTCTACTTTTTGTTTTGGTTACAGTTCCAGGGTAAAACTAGCTTGCAAACCTCAATGATATGAGTACCGTATATACAGTTGCCATTCAGGAAGAAAATGTCCGTGATGCATAAAAGAGGCCAGGTTGCATGCAGGACAAGTGCATCTATTCTGCCCAACCAGACTGCTCAGACTGCCGGCTATTTTAGCTATATGGAGAATAACGACCCTTAACCTACATGCACGTTCTGAATAGCACTGTACTCTACGTATTCTGCTCAATTCGATCTCAATATGTACTCCGCAAGGTATTAAATAATAGTTCTTCCAAGTTCTATGCTTTGGATGAAATATCAATACTAATTTTAGCTATGTTCCAGCTCAATAGTAGTGTGCTTCATTCCCCCATATTTACAGATATGTACATACATAAATTACCCATAAAGAAAGTCTTCTGCATTGGCAGAAGTCTTGGCATAATGGCCAACAGTGGCTCTCATGTGAAAATTGTTAAAAATCAAAGCTTCTAGATAAATACATGAAATACATCTTGCATTCAAGAAACAAGTTTACAGTCTCTTCTCTGATTTTTGCACGTACATAAATACGGTACCCTAGGCTTAAAGCCATTTCAAAAATGCACAAATGGTGCTAGATTGTATGAGGAAACGTAAGCGACAGGGATCCAGCGCACTGCGGGGATGCGGCAACGCCGACACAAAAATGCGTACTAGAGGTCATAGAGTTATTCAATTAGCATGAAATTTGAAATAGAGCATCTAGATATATGATGAAATGTATTCCGTAGGTTGGCTTAAGGTAAGAGAGCAATTTAAGTAGCCATACAAAGGGAGTCTGCACATGTTTGACGCTTGATATATCCTGATGAACCACAAATGGCTAGAACACCAGGACATAGTTTTAACCCTTGAAGATCATTGAGAGAGCGTTTTTGAGCAAGCAGAGAGCTGTAGGGAGACTTGATGCTTGAGAGGCGTCTTGGAAGTGGCCACAATATTACCACATATCGGCTGGCGAGCTAGCACTGTCATTTCCACAAGAACCTCGAATCATTTAGAAGGTGGAGTTAATACAATTAGGATGGCCTATCACTAAGGTTTATATCCCAGCCTTGCAAAGACTCTGGGGTACTGAAGAGGCTCTCCTTTTCACATCTTAGCCTGCTTTTGCCCCTCCTTTTCTGTTGTTCTCATGCTTACAGGTCTCGTACCTACAGTGCGTGGGGGAAAGTTACTACGCATCCCAGACACGCATGGGACATGCATGCCAATGCCCAGAATATGCAATAAAGGCCCTTCGTATGCCGCTCCATAGAACTTATACGATATAATCCCCCTAATGTGAAGCCCTTCTCCACATTTTGGTGGCCCTCAAGCTTCATTTTGTGAGGTTTATGCAACCTTATGGCTTGTACATCATTCACGCTAGCAGGTTGGCCTGAGACAAAAAAATAAAAAAAAATAAGGGGCGTAGTAACTTTCCCCCAGGCACTGTACATGCAGAGGGATGATATATACTGTGGGTGAAAGTTGCCGTGCGAAATCAGCGCCAGCCCGAGCTCCTGCTATTTCTAGACAGCGGATGATGGATAAAGGGTGCGAGGAAAGCTCCACCCGCACATTGTGTAGAATCCTGCGTGCTATGAAGGCGCTAGTGCTCTTGGTGCGATCAGCTACCATAAGCGGATGTGGCTTGCCCAGGCACTAGCGAATAACTCGACGTTTACGATTGATGTACGAGTTGTGCTATTGGTGCATACCGCAAAGACTGGGAAGTAAGACCCCCGGTCGAACTAATGCAGCTGCACTTGGGTGTCTTAGATGTCAACCAACCATATCCATTGAACTGGGAAAAATTAAAAAAAATGTTGGTACGCACGGCATTTGTCAGGTTCGAATATGCTTCACTTCGCACATTTCACCAAATAGCACACTGCAAGCCTGCCACTCAACCATAGAACATGGCTATAATCATATGGTTATCTAACAGCAATATATGCTATAGATATTAACAATTGCATTGTACAATTGGACAAGCGGGCATAGTCAAGGCTTTTGAGCAAACCGGTATATCTTTACCCCCAGATGGCAGTCAAGATCACAAACTCCAAATTCGTGGGCTTCCGGACTTCAGAATTAAGGAATTGGATGCTACGGAAGAAGACACACAGAATTTGACATTGCTGCAGCCGAGATGGCAGACTAGGTATGTAACTGTATGCGAGTCTAGGTAGAATTAGTATTAGACATAGCAACCGACATTAGTTCGACCGGGGGTCTTACTTCCCAGTCTTTGCGGTACTCAGAAGGATGGCCCAACTGCATGTCGATAGATCGGCACAGTAGGCGCAACCTCAAGGCCGCCCGCCATAGCCTTAGGCTAACTACAAATTCAGTATATTTCTGTTGGTTGCAAAGTGGTGTGCACCGCCTGAGTATCTATCGATCTCAGGCTCCCTCATATAGCCAACCGGAGAGATCCAAGTCCCTCAACAAAACGAAAGGTCTCTCTAATTATCGCAGTCCTTCGAAAATGCTCGTTCTTCTCCCGGTATGTGCACTGTTTGGTCGATGGCTTTATCTCAAATGGCGTGGTGAAGGTAAATTTGACAGTAGTCTGTGGCAATAGGAAACAGGGTTTGACTTTATCGTCAAATACCCAGCCGACTCGTTACTTCGGGCGTTGAAACGTAGTACTTCCGACGTTAAGAACTTGATCGACGATTTCCTAGATACCCTTTTTAACCTGGGGGTCGACCTGCAAGATGATGAACAAAGACAACGGTCGCCGCTTCTTTATGCACATCATGAGAAAGGGAAACATGAAGGTCAAGAGAAAATTGCCGACGTGAAGGTAAGCCTTTCTGACCGATCTATATTAATATTGTGCCTATATACACTTTGGTTTTCAATTTGCATCTGGTTTTGAAATCCGTGCGTATCTCTAGATTTAGAAGGCACGCTTTAAGCAACTTGGAACTTATCAACTACTTTGAGAAACCATTTTCCTGAATTCTATATCAAAACGCAAATTGTTATTCTAACGGGGCGGTATGGCAAAAATCTAGGTGCGACTTCAGTTTCAGCCGGGTACTCAATATAAATCCGCTCATGCCGCGAAAATCAAGCTTTGCAAGGCGATCCACTCTTTGGAAGCTCGTGAAGCCGCTCAACCCCCATGCACACTCCTCTCCAAAGTTGATGTATTTGGCCTGGAACCGGCCCCATACAGCGAGTTCTCCATGTTCTGGGATGCAGAGTTTTTCGCCCAAATCATCAATGATCAGAAGGTTTTAGAGTCCCTAACAGCCCAGGTTGCAACGTTAAGATCCAAGTTTGTAGCTTGTATGGAAGGGCTCTGTGACTGGTATGTTGGTTTAGAAAACCCTCCCTTGAAGCTATGGGACGGCTGTTAATTGATGATACATGCATATTGAGTAGGGTTTGTTGTAATCTGGTCTGCTTAACTCAGGCTGTGCGATGTCGACTGTCACCTGCAAAGGGGGTTTCTTGTGGGGATGTTCTATTCAGAAGTCTTCCCAATTGCCCAAAAGTCCTAAAAGGTCTGTTGGAGGCAAGTGGGAGTCTGCTTATTAATATTTGGGTTAGTTTGACACATACGCATGATATATATATCTGGCCATTGATTACAATTGCGAGAGACTGACTGTTCTGGTGCCGCGCCTATGGCGAATAGAATTGGATATTCCCACCCTTAACGGACGCTATTTTGGAGTGCAGGAGTGGGGTGGGGTGTGCTTCGGTTACTATGCTAGAGGACCTCACGGAACAGATGAAGGTCACCGCTGAGCTTGCCGAAAGGGGTGAGTTCCAACCAAATGGGTGCCGTTTGCGAAGCTGAGAGGTTGCGTTGTAGCAGCACCCGATCAGCAATTTGTGGAGTCGGCAAAAGACCTCTACTTTGCGTCTAAGAAAGCGCTTCAAGCTTGCACTGAGGCAACTCTGCGCAATAAAAAATTATGGAGCACATTTCGAGTCGGGCTCGTACCAGGAGCCGCCGAAATAGCGGGTTTCGGCGTCGCGTGTGCCACTCAGAAGGGCATTCCGGCGGTAATTTTTGGGAAAATTTGCCTCGCCTTCTCGGTGGTCTCATTAAGCATTGGCGTGTATAGGTCCTATGAGAGCGCAAAATATGTTGATATTTGCAAATCTTGTGAGTCCGAACCCTCCTCCCACACTAACATTACCGTACTCTGTCTATAATGGTTGAGTGCTAATGGTTTCTGTGAGTCTAGTCGACGAGTGCCTGGTAACAACCAATCGTATTATGTTTTCTTGTAGCACTATCACGAGGAAGATCCTCCTTTCGCAAAATGAACCTGCCGCAGTATCCGCCGCATTATCTGCAGGGGGTCACACGGCAGATTTAAAAGATGAACATGTAAAGTGGTGGCAAAAATTCATGGGCGAAGTAATTCGCAGTGCAGGGGATGATCCGGCCACTACCGCCTTTAGTGCTGAGAGGCACTATAGCTCTTACCTCAAGGCTCAGAATGCTTTACTGACAAAAGCACTAGCTCAGCTAAGAGAAGTTTTGGGGGAGAGCTGAATTTGCATTCAAACGCGGGGTGAGGATGGGACCAGGTAAACCTGCAGAAGGAGGATATTTAAATTTATCATTAGTTTCCATGTACTATGTGTGATTTTGGGGGTACTCGTATTTAAACCATTTAGCTTATGACGAGGAGCCGCATTTCCAGCGTGAGCACAGTAGATTATCCAACCCCGTATCTCCGTACAAGACCAGATGTCCCCAAATCAAAAGCAACTATGTAGGTATGAAAACCAAACGTAGGTAGACAAACAAAAGACCAAGTTCGCGCAGGTAATTCACCCCAAACATAAATCCCGGTTGACACTCAAAGCTCGCTGGAGAAATATGTGCAAGTCTATGCTACGGGAGCAGGGTGGTCGACTGGGGGAGTTCATTTTCTTGGTATACACAGGCTGGGAGAACTGTGGGATTCTTTGATCATCACCGTAAAACCACTTGTATATTAAAAAAAAAAAAACTTTTGGTCAGGATCTTGCATCATGCTTGTATAGAAAAGTATAATTTTTTATTGGTTTTTTTGGTAACTCAGTCCCATATTCAATCTATCTAGATTATGACAAGGAAGAATGTAATTGCTTCAAGTTAACTCTGGAGTATAGCACGGTTTCCTTAGAATATGCGCAACTGGCAAAACTATCTAGTTGTAAGAATACTCTCGTCACGGCCTCACGGGATGTTGCGGAAGATCATAGGAAGAAGGTCAGCAAACCTGGGAGGGGAAACTGGTGGGAAAAGGACAAATCGCCGGGACCACTACTGGGGAAAATCGTGAGAAATGAGCAAAGGATGTAAGCAGCAGTTTTAATTTGTATTCTATAGCTCTGTTCAGTAGAGTACAAGCAACGGTAGACAACGCAGTCTATATATGATGGCTCTGATAGCTCACCGAATATACTCTAACTACCCACAATTCCTCCGTTGATAACCTCGGGTAGAATATGAGTTCAATAGGTTCTGGGACAACAGGACAAGAAGCTCAGGGTAATAGCAAATTACAAGACATTTTGCAACGCAACCAAAACTCCCAAACATAGACTACCTATCCTGTGCTGTCTGGCAGCCAGACATAATATACTCTATTAAGCTATCTCCGCAGGCAGGTGAAACACTCCGACATTTTTAAGTAATGCACCAATATCGTTTTTCTTGATCATGCAGTACGTCCACTATCTATATTGCGAATTAGCCGCCGGTAGAGAATGTTAACAGAATGGTATGTAGGTACCTTGCTGTATTTTTTTCTTCTTTCTTTTGTTACTACGTTTTAGCTACCTTCTGCGTGTGTCGCCGATTAACTTGTCGACCAGGATGTGCACACGGGTACGTGTTTTTTTTTTCCAATAATTTTGATAATGCAGCAATAGACACACTGGCAACTGAGGTACCTACGGGAAGGGATTAAAAACCCCCGAGCGGCAGTCAATAGATTTTAGGAATCCTATTGGGCTCGACAGGACGGTTCTAAAGCCGGGGATGGTCTCAGCGATGTCCTAACTCAATACGCCGGTTAAAGCAACTCGTTGGTAATACTCAACCGATGATAGTCATAACCGTTACACTTGCCTCCGAGTCCTGTTGGGGGCCTCGCTGTTGTATTGCCCTGCCATCCAATCTTCGTATTCTGGAGAACTGTAGGGCTGGGTACTCATCATTCTCACGGTATACGGAGGATGCTGTGCAACTCTGTCAAGACTTTGAACCTTGCCAAGCCCTACCTCTCTAACCTGAATTTTTCTAACAGGTTTCTGGGCGATGGCATCGCATGACACAACTCCCCCCTTAGAGCACTATCAAACCCTGAGTATCAAACATTCGATACCAAGTTCAGGGTAACCCAATACCTCTAGATTTGGTACATATGCTGCCAGCACCAGAGAGGTCAGACGGCTGCGTAGGCTGCCAGCACAGGCCAAGAGGCAGGTGGTAATCGGTCAGATAATGGCGGTGGCTTCCTACGGTGCACAGCTGTACCAATAAACAGCAGATACGCCTGATGCGGGCAGAACTGAGCTACCTACCTAAGTAGGCACCACTATCGACAAACGAGATGGAGGCCGGGTGTCAAGGTGGATTTGCTCAGCCTAGCGTGTGAGCAATGCCACCACGGTTTCAGAACTGGTGGGGGTAAACGGAACTAGGGAGCTCACTCCTGGAGCATAATCTAGAATAGTTTAAATACGAGTACCGAATTATTAATAACAATAAAACAAAAAACTAGAGGAAGCGATATATACGACACGAGGGTAGTAGGATAGGGCTACATTATTCTACGCCAGGGTCCACCCCGCCCCCTCTCTTCCCCCCCCCCCTCTAAACTCAATGATAGATACCGCGAGAAGATATTTAGGGACATAAAAATACACATATGATACTTCTACCAAGCGAAGTAAATTCAGGAGCATATGTGTGAGTTTTTACTACTGATGCTATTCTAGAA
>Ga0307511_10006104_pt1 | contig 12158 bp, 8 predicted proteins | sample 13_EM_MG_FD_200266 | JGI IMG/M metagenome (GOLD analysis project Ga0307511, IMG submission 200266) | Populus trichocarpa ectomycorrhiza microbial communities from riparian zone in the Pacific Northwest, United States - 13_EM | ecosystem: Host-associated > Plants > Roots > Unclassified | place...
TAACAACTCAAGTTGACTAAAACTATAATGTCTTGATAACTTTGGCTCAGAAAAAGTATTTTGAATGTAAGATCTTCAATTTTGTAACTTCGTGATAAATAGTTGACACGTAGCTTTCTTCAACAAGGCTTAACTGTGAGTATGTGTTAAGAAGGGCATGCTTGCTTTTTGAAAATCGAGGTATAAAAATAGAAATTTGTTAAACCAAAGAGTAGAATAGTGATGACAGACTTATGAAATACATTGGATTTGCTTGCAGGCACGACCCATGTTCAAAGACCGGAGGAACTTCTCATGCATGGTTGACCCTTTGCTTCAAGGTCAATATCCAATAAGAGGATTATACCAAGCCCTCGCCATTGCCGCAATGTGTGTGCAGGAGCAGCCCAATATGCGCCCTGCGGTATCCGATTTGGTTATGGCTCTGAACTATCTGGCATCTCACAAATATGATCCCCAAATCCATTCTGTCCAAGACTCTCGGAGGAGCCCATCTCGTCCTGGATTAGATAAGGACAGAGGACAATAGCACAAATTGCATAGGGTGGGCTCACGAGACAAATTGCATAGGGTGGGCTCACGAGTAACTAATATGGAGGATGGAAAATTAGGAATTGAGTGCCCAACACCTTTTTGCAGTGTTAATATACCTAGTGCCGGGTATCAATTTTTCTAACCTGGGAGATATCTGGCTATAATTCCATCCTCATCCTCTCAGAGAAATTCCTGCCCTTTCGTTTTTCCAGGGGTACATGACAGCTTGGCTTTTGGATGTAAGATGCCACTCTTTAGAAATTATTTCACATTCTATATATTCTACCCTGAATAATCAAAGTAATAATTGCCCTTCTCTAATCTCACTGAGTTGTTCTTTTTTGCACACCTGTCTATAGTTTCTTTCCTATCATTGAATTTAGCATTATACCTGGAAATGGAAAGTTGAAATGGGACAGCTTTACCCGGAACATTGATTATCTTCTTCCTATTCTGGACACAAGGTGCACTGGCTTGGTATATTCCATGGCATACGCAACAATATGAAGACATTTTAAAAGTTGAAACGCGTTTCTTTTCATCCAAGGAAAGCCTTCACGATGAGGCAGGGTTTTCGTGGGAGTTTTAACCAGAAGGTAAGGGTCAAACTTTTCAGGTTCATGTGTTTGTTTGGAGGTGTAAAACAAGTCGTAGAGAGCACCCATGAAGTGACATGAACATGACAATGTAGTTTGCCAAGAAATTGGATGGAGGTTATGCTTTGCTGAGACACTATCATTCCATTCTATTCCATCCAATGAAATGAAATTGTAGATTTACTAGAATCCAATTCAAGTGCAGCCAAACAAAAAAGAATTGCTACCAATAGGAGTGTGGTCTGGGTGAGGAAACTATCACTCAGAATTTTATTTTAATTGCAGCAGAAGTAGGTACCAAAATATGATTTTCAGCACTTTGAGAAGATAATAGAGAGAGCACCTTTAAACTAGGTGATGTTGCGAAAACAAATTGTTGTTAATCATGAGCTTGTATCAAATTTACCTCTATGAATGAAGCAAAGAAATGGCTATTGAAAACCTGAGTTCTTTGTTGCAGCAGCTCAAACTAGTAAAAATGAGCTCTATTTCTGTTCTATTTTATACCCTTGGTATTGATTTGATTCCTGTATGCATTCAGCATTCTCCGGGAAATTAAGGCATTGGGATGGTATGATCCGAGAAAAAGAAAATAATAAATATTACTTATGGTCGCTGGAATTCACTGATCTCACCATCTCTGCAATTGCCAACCCACAAGTACATCGTCGATGCCTTATTTGTTGGCAGAACTCTGCAACAGTCCCTTCTCGGTGACTGCAAAACAAGCTGCATTCAGTCAGTAAATGCATCAACCTTACAAGATTTTGACTGCAAGCTGCTGGCTGCCTGGGTGCTATTACTATTGTGTCTGACTTTCACTAAATTTCTAAGCAGAGTATATAATGATCATTTAGATGAGTTTATTATTAATTAGTTCCTTTGGAGTTTGGACTGAGACACTACGTGACCAATTGTTTGAAAGATGGCGCGAGAAAAACGCATCATAATTAGCACTCATGGAATAACATTAAAGAAAATCATATTCTTTCAAAGAAAGTAGGTATTACCTTGAGCCATCGAAGGGTATCCGGCCTCTTCAATACTACAATAGAGTCAATTCTTTCTGGGGATGCCATTTTCCACCGGCAATAAGGGGATGGTGATTTACGGCGAGTGTAGACCCCGATCGCTCGCTTCTTAGCTCGATCATATTTAGAAGTGCTCATGTAAAAAACGAAGGGCTTCATACATGGGTGCTTCGTCACGGGCCTTGTGTTAAATGTATATGCAGTATAATCAGCTTTTCGATACCAATTAAGAAAGGTTCTTGCCGGAGTCTCAAGCTCTCTAGGAGAGACGACTCCCCTCCAGATTTGAACAACATAGCCCCACGAGACTGAGATGGACCAGTACCTATTCTTGTCATAGCAGATGGATTGTTGCATTACGCTAGCTGAATCAAGCTGCACTGACTTGAACAAGTGTTGGAGAGCTCTGGCTCGGCTCATGCCAGGGAATATTGGCTGCACTACATCGATATGATGAAGTGAAGCCAGCGGAGCTACAGGATGGGCTGCCAGAAGGCCTAGAAGGTCTCCATATACATCATACTGCATAAGCATAACAAATTAACAATCCAGATGATAATATATATACATATGCAACAGAACGTTATCTTATCAAAGAATTTGACACCAAAATTAAATTGCCTCTCCTGGCCCTAGCTTTCCGAAAACATTATCGTTTCTTCGTCAGAAGCTTTTCAAAAATATTGCTGGAATTAAGATATTCATTAAGCTCATAATTAATTAATGCTTACAGGTTTTTACAAACGAAGAACTTTGTATTCGTTCCATTCAATTCCTTAATTCCTGCTGAGAAAATTATTTATAAAACTATAGAGTTAGAATAAAGCCTTTAAATTAAACCTGATGAAACCCGGATTCCTTGGAGAGCGGCACCCCAATCTCAGCCATGCAAGCTTGGATTCTGTCATCACTGCCATACAATCCTGGATACCGCCGAATGCACCTGTCTTGCATCTTTGCCAGCTCTTGTGCCAATGGCTGGCTAATAGCAAAACCACCTCCTCCGTATGCCATGGAATAAGAGAAATATATATTCTGAAGGTGACTCTCTGACGAGCTCCCAACGTAATAAAGCTGCCTATGATCATATTTCGAAAGTATCCTGACCACATTATCAACAATAAACACTGTATCATCATCGCCCATCACAAACCACCTCACATCCTTCAATCCAAGCCTCAACGTCTCCGAAACCACCCTCGAAATCCTCAAGGCCGATCTATGTCCTTTCTTATTCGAGTACTTGAACCTGGACGTGTCCGCCGAAATCCTAATCTGAGGCAGCCCTTCATCACTTGGGGTCCTTACTTGTCTATCCATCCAGACTATCCCTCTAGTCTGCTTCGGCCTCCACCACACCTTTACGTACTCCTTTCTTTTCTGCCACAAATCCGCCGAAGCTGCTATCCCGAAAACAATGTGCTTAAGCTCAGTGTTGTACTCCTGTGATTTCTTAGAAAGTATAGGAGGAGATTCAAAATTACGGTCTTGTTCATTTAGCTGGATTGATGTGGACAAGTTTGTAAGATGTTCTAGATTTTCTTCGGTCGCAAGACATCGGCGATCGTTGTTTAGGATAAGATGGGAAGAGTAGATGAGGTAAAGCGTGCCGACAATGATAAAGAACCAAGCGATCGTTTTTCTGAAGCCTCCAGTTTGTGTCGTGCGTTGCTGGGCAGAGGACATTCTATTCTCTTGGGGAAAAAAGTACGATGTTTCTAATATTTTGTTTCTGCTTTCAGTAATTTGTTAGCTACGTACCCTGCCCTTCGCATTCATGGCGAAGATGGAAGAAATGGTGAGATGCAGAGGAACAGAACTGAGAGTTCTGCGGATCTAGAATAGTTTCTCTTCTTCTTTCCCTCGAAAGCTTGTTTAATTTGTGGTATCAAGTTGTTGATCAACAACGAACATAAATGCGGTTATTTCTCCCTTGTTTGACAGTAGTCAGATTTTATTTTATTTTATTTTTATCATGAAATAGTCGTCGAAATCTAGAAAAACAAAAAAAAATGTAATTGCTGATAGAGAATTAGATCTGCACTTATCTAGTAATAATTAGCTTATTCACTCGTGCTATGATTGTGGATCAGATCAAAAAAATATCATTATATATATATCCTTTTTTTATTGAAACTGCCGTATATGGTTATGATAAGTTGGTGTGCAAAAAAATAATTCTTCTAGTGGGAAAAATGCAAAAAAAAAAAGATACAAACAAAAAACAAAAAAAGATCATTAATGAGACGATGAGGCTTAATTGAAGGGAAAAAAAATTATCTTTATTTCAATCATCTAAATTTTTTTATTTATTTTGATTATTTTTTTATTGTTACAGGTCAACAATCCAGAGAAAACATTATTGAAAATAATATATATATTAATAAGAAAATGATGGATTATGCTAGAAAATTATTTTTTAATGAAGTTGGGATGGTTACTTTTCTTGCAGATAAAAGAAACTCGAGCTCCCCGTTCTTTAAAAATTCCTGAAAGATATAACTCATCTGATCAGAATTAGGTTTTAGATTTACTACCTAACAAATTAATTAAGACTGCGCACAAAATTCCAGAATTCCAACAGTGTCTTGGTGCCAAAACACGTCAGATTTTCTTTGTTAGCTACCTGGTTGGAAGCTATTTATGAAGACTTTGCATGGAGGATGGACTCGGCTAGACAATTCTTACCAGTCCATTGCCTCAACAACAGGCTATTTTCCTTAATTGGTTTGGCCGTTTTCTTAGCAAGGGGACGATGGCCCCAGCATACAGAAAGCATTCAGGTCTGGTGGAGAAGAACTTCTATCAGACAATATGTAGCTGAGCAAGATAATTCCCACTTGCAAATCCTTGTTTGTGACCATCCAAACTGAAAGATATGTTAACAGGGTCAAATGAAGTCGAAGCCACAATATGTGACTGCTTCTTTTTTGCAGGTTTATATCAATAATCTCTCCTTTTCTCCCTCAATCCGCCTGGAGGTGAAGCCTTGGAAATGAACATGTTCTTCTTATGTTGCCTCTTGTGATTGGAGGAGCAGCCGTGAGATTTGTATGAGGTATCTGTGATGCTAGTTTATAATCTCATGTGAACAAGGGGTATTTGGCTATAATAGCCTTCTGTTAGCCTATCAAGAAGTCACATTTCAATTTCTTACACTTGATTTTATCTGGAATAGAATTTGCTTAGTTGAAGGACGAGTTGGAATCCAGTAATATGAAAAAACCCTTCCCTTGATGACTATTTGGCAGAAATTTTGCATCGGCTTTCTCCTCTTCTTGTTGTTTCCTTCCAATGTTTGACGCAGCACTGATAGAGATAAGAGAATATGCACGTTTCAATCTCCCTCTCAGGTATCTCAATATCATCCAAGAGATTAACAAAGACAAGAAGAAATTGAAATTATCAAAAACTGAAAATATATTCAAAATAAAACAAATGGTTGAACTCAAGGAAACCTTCAATTTTCACCCACTAACAACCTCATGTGTTCTTTTTTGTGATCCTTTACATGTTATTTCTGTCGCTGTTATGGTGGTATGGGGTGCGGTGAAAGTTGAGGAGGCTATTTGGAACAAGCCAAACTGAAACACCTCACGAGCACCTTCTTTTAACATTTCCTGTTAGAACAAGGTTTCCAGAGACCGATCCCAGTCCAAAATGCAATTTTAACATAACAAATGATACTACTCCAAGAAGAAAATAGACGAAACTTGGTATATCTGCTTATTGGAAAACCACTCATTTAAGCATTGTTATGAGAAAAACGCCTCAAAAAACCGTTCCCAACAAACTTTCTGATGGAAAAAGTATAGATTTCTAGAGGGAGTATAAAACTCAAAAAAAAATTATAAAAAAAAATCCAAACTTCTTCTATTTAGTCACGAGTTGCGCAACTAAACTTGACTAATTCCAGTAAATAAGCGACACTAGAGACCTCCTGGAGGGATCAACCTGACAGTTCAACAATGTACAGCACTCCGACTGCACATCTTCTTTGTATGATATGAAGTTTGCGGCTTCAGTTCTCCTGCAGAGACAAAACACAAATAAACCCACTTATGAGATGGTATAGTCATTGTGGACAGAGTTAAAACTTCATACCAATGTTGCTACTATTTTGTCTAATTTCAGAGTAATGCTTCAGAAATTTTGGCACATCAAAGTGATGCCATGAATTTAGATGACTATTGGACTCCTTGGACCCACTCAATCCAAGAGATTTTTTAAATTGGAAGACCTGTCCACCAACACCACATTCATATGACATGGATTTCATTATTTTTTTTCAATTATGCAAGGGGTGTGAAAGTAGTAGAAAGTTTTGGTCACCTGCTAATGTCATGTTGTGCATATACCATCACTTGCACGTTCATATGATTATTGCATTAAGTTTAGGAAAAATAAAAAAATGAGAATAATTTGCAGTCTCAAGTTCAATCACCTTGCGAAAGACATAAATTAAATGTTGTCCAAAACAAGTGAATTTAAAGAATGTAACCCTACCTGCTGCCTTCAAGACCTGGATTTTGGGAGGTGATCTTTCATCAGGCTGCTTAATGAGGCCAATTACGAGTCAGTCTCATCCTTCAGTACAAACCAGCATAAACACACAAATCTCTTTTTTCTTGGTTGACCCTTGATAACAAGGTTAAAAAGGCCGCCACGACAAAACTCACATCTCAAACGTTCTGTTATACAAGTCATCTGAGCTGGGCATCCGAAATTTTGAATCCTCATAACCAGAAGTGTAAAACTTATTGAATCCCACTCTCTCATTCCTGAGAAGCTCTGTCATACGCAAACTGTTGCCACCCTGAACCTCATTCCAGCCATCCCAACGCCCATTTGGCATAAGCCCATTCCTCGACTGCTGTAAGGACAGCTGTGCATAAGGGGATAAACCACTGATTTGTGATTGATCCACAAGCCTTGAAGAAATGCCAAAAGAATCATTGAGAGAAGAAAAGCTATCCCCAGTGTCAGCATATCTTGTGTTCTGGTGTGGGGGCAGAGATCTTTGCATTAGTAGTTGAAGTCTTGCCTCGTTATCAAAATGATGCAATTGTTGTGGAAAATTTGATCTCATGTCCACTCCTAGATTGTTAAGCCCGCCCTGAAGTCTCCCTTTTCCAACAGCCAAAATTGCAGGATCCATAAATTCAATTTCTCCAGCACTACCAGCATTGCCAGTTGGTGGTGACTGAAATGAATTTCTCAGAAAGGAAGATGAGTCAAGCAAATGATTCCCTGCAAAAGGAAAAGGAAGATAAATATCAGCTGAAAATCATAATCAAATTTAATACCCTGGATGAGAATGACTAACCAGATATAATGTCAAAACTCTGTTCCATTCTTTCGTGAGAAGAAAAGCCTGGAGGTGGTGCTCTGCTTGGCACAGAGAATCCAGGTGGGGCAGAAATTTGAGATCTTGAAACTGTTAAGAAGAGGGAAAAAGTATCAGTTGATTACTGTGCACAAAAAAAAAAGAATTTGTGGGACACAAGGAAAATTCATAAATACTTGAGGATAACAAGATGCTAAACGAACACCAAATACAATACAAAATATAAACAAATGCTAAAAAATAAAGTAACAAATACAGTAAATAGAGAACTGAGATAAAGTCAGGGTTAATAGAGGAACAGGAAAGGCCTCAAAACCAGATGAGATTTTATACGAGGCAGAAAAAACTTATGACAGTCTAGTTTTAGTAATGGGATTGCATGTGGTGATAACCATGCATTTATAGAAATTTATGAAGTCATGTTGGTATGGCATTAAGAGTCCACATCCATGCATTGCAAATGATCAAAAGCTTTTAGTCTGGCCACTGTGAGACGCATGGCAGCTTATCAAATTCAATCACAACATTCAAAAAAATATTTTAGTCCTCTTCAATACAGGAAGCTTATATAACAGCATACAGAACTCATGACAATTTAATAAAACTTGTTAAAAGAGCTCAAGCAAAGGAAGAAAATTCAAAGTCAGCATTAAAAAGATGGTAATGTTACATCCTACAAAACCATCATTCACGAGCTTTTACCTTTCAAAACTCACGAACACCCTAAATAAAATAAGTTGTTATTTTACCATATCGTCCCCAATTAAAAACAAAAAAAAAATAGAAAAAGAAAAAGAAACATCACTGTAACACTAAAAACAAAGAGCATAGAACTTGGATAGTTAGAGAAAAAACTTACTAGGAGGCCTGTTAGAAGAGAAAGTTGAAGGACTGAAGGTAAAATTTTCAGGTTCTTCAAAAATGCTGGATGAAAAACTATTACCAATCCCAAGCTTTTCCGAATATGAATTTCTATTTTCACCAAAATCCTGGTTGGATGAATAGTTATTTGACAACTTCCCAAATACATTAAGAGATGGATCGACACCCAGTGTTTGACTTCTCAACTCCTCCTGTCTTGCAAAGGAAAATCTAGACTGGTTGTTATTATTTTGTACCTTCCAGTTACTTGACATTTTGAGAGAACTAGGCTGTTTGTCTGTTTCACTCAACAACTTGGCCAAATTCTGAGGTGATGTTAACGAGTTATCCCAGGCATCAAGATCTAGTGATAATATATTTGAAATGATGCTGCTCTCACCCACATCCAGAGCACCATTGCTATCAGCATCACCCAGTGATCTGCCCATGTTCTTCCCTTCCACTCCATTCAAGAGAGAAAATGAGCGCTCTATGTTTCTATCTGAACAAGCAGAACTGCTGACTAATTTCTCAGGGTAACCATTTGATGTGACACAGTTACTAGATGAATGTAGAAGTGAAAGATCACTGACTCTAGTATCTGCATATTGAGAATCCGAATTTAAACTAGCAGCCCCAAAAGACTCAGTGTGTTGCAAAGAACTAGATCTATAATGATTTGGTATATGAGGTAAATGAGCTGAATTCGGCAAATAAGTATCATGGCTCGCTTCCTCTGGGTCCTTGAGACGTAGTCTCTCAACCGCTAATATATCCTCCTCTACTTCAGAAACAGTGCTTCTAATTGCATGCATCGGTTGATCTGTTCTCCAATCCAATTGTTCACTTGAAGCAGAAACCACATATTCTAATGCACCAGTTCTCTCTGCTGCTAGTGGAGTAGGTTCACAGTATTGTTCAGCATATGTAGGCTGCAATCCTTGATTTCCAGGTGATTTAATCATACTCCCATCTGAAAATGAACTAGTTCTAGTTACACCAGAAAGTTCACTTCTGATATTACTATCAACCTTCATTGAAGAGATGTCAGGCAATGAGTTCTGAAAGTTTCCATTAGGTATAGCAAAGCCTTCCTTTTCAGATTCAAGAGATTGTTGAGTTCCATCAAAGGACTTTGTAATATTTGGCAGCACATCTGAGTCCCAGCCATTGTACATGGATGGCAGTGGACAAGAAGACTGGTTACTTAAAGTTACAGTAGCAGTAGCATCGTTTATAACTGGTTTCTCGGGAGCAGTGGCTTGGCTATCCAAGCTCACATGGTGTTTTGCAGATTTCAAATCTAATTTACCTTTTCCATTCATAGATTGGCTTTCTTCATCACATGCAACCTTTCTACCCACATCATTCTGCAACATAGAACCCTGACTTGTGCTTGCAACTGCAGAAGAGAAAGCTACCATGCCACTAGCTGTGTCTGGTTTAAGCCTTATTGGTCCATTAGACTGTGTCAAGCTTGTTGCTTGAGGCTGGTTTGAAGCACGCGTTCCCCTAGCACATCATTTATTTCATGAAAATTAACAGACAAATTCAACAATTATGACTAAACACAAGGAATTGACATACCATGACGCTGCAGCAGGGAGTGCCATAGATCTACCAGTGCTTCCAGTTGGAGGTGAACCTTGGTCATTACTCATTATATTCTGTTAGATAAATATATAACTTCAAAACCAGAGACAGACAGATATGCATCTAGTTTGAAACTCGTCTAAAATGCATAAAAGGTGTAAGATATCATTTCAGTGTGTATTTTAGAAAAAAAAAATAGTAAAATCTATTAACAGAAAAAAATCTTACATCTGATGCATTTTTCACAACTGGTTTTGCTGCAGAAGCAGAACTATTGTTACAATAATCATCTGCAGGTGGAGGCAACATACTCCCTGAACGCCACAACGGACTGCTTGGTGCACCGGTAATTTGTTGAACTCTACTCCTACAAAACCATCATCAGTTCATTAATCATCAAAATTTCCATAAAAAATGCAAGATAACATCAAGAAACACACTGCCAAAAACGAGTTCTGGAGGTATGTTGAATCACAACAAAAAAAAATGTTTTGCTTAGGATTGAGAAAATAAAGACCAAAACTAGACAAAATGGGTATACGATCTAAATAAGCATTTCAAAAATTAAAAAAAAAAAATTAACTTTCTGAAGTCCAAACAAGAGGAAGAAAAGCCATAGCTTCAACAAAAGAACAAAATCAATTTGGCTCACAGCAACCCTATCTCCAATTTCTCAATACTACAGTTTTTTAACTTTTCATGGAACTTTTGAATCATAAAGTACTGATGAATAAAAAAACATTGGAGCAACTAAGGGGCATCCATTATTGCTGTGCTAAATCTTTTCTCAGGCTAGCAATGATATTTTTCTTCTTTAGACACTAAACTGGAACAAAAATTCGAGAGGAATAAAAGAGTACAGCATTTCTACAAGATTAGATCAATCTCTCAATGAGTTGTTAACAGAACGCAAATATACCTTGTGTATGCTGATATGATCTCATCTTTTGTAAAACTATCTTCTTGAGAACCAATCTCGTGCAAATATAGACAATCAGGATTTGTGCAAGGCTGGATCCAACAGAAATTGCATCCAATTAAACTCTATTGCACGTTACTAGTTTTCTTCAAGCATTTATGAAATCAATTCCAAGAAATAATTGCCACTGGAAAGTTTAAAATGGCTCATACCACATTTCTCAGCCATGCATGACAATACTTTGTAGTTCCAAAGCACGCCCTGAAATTGCCCAGAATATCAATATGAAAGCAAACATTAATGAACAAATGAGAATATGTAAAGATGCACATACTTTAAAGATCTACCATCCAAGATAAAACCATGTACAGACTGAATACACCGAATAGCTTCTTCCTCCTTGGAGTAAGTTATATATCTGCGAGCAAATAAAAATTACACAGACAATGAGCTTGTTTAGAGAATGTAGAACAAAATATTGCTCCTGAAAAGCATACAAACAGGTATATTACATAAAATGGATAAGAGGTTATGCATACTGGTGTAAATTACAAAAACAAAAAAATATAGAGCATTTCTATAGTCCTAAAGTCCCACGAGTTTCGATAGATAAAGTTAAAAAGGACAAAAACTGCAAAGGTAGAATTTTGAATATGGTATGTTTACGGACTAGACATCGATACATAAAGTCAGACAACATAAAACCTCAACCCAGACTAATCAGGGTCGGCTATACAGAACTTTCTGCACCATTCAGCTTGATCATAAACCAAATCCACCAAAATAAAAGGTCAAAGATGCTTTTAACTTACACACTACAAGTATTGTTTGGAAACTGTTGAATAACACCAGCTGCTGTTCGAGACATAGAGACTTTTAGAACCTTCCCGTATTGACCAAAATACTCTCTGTGCTGCAGAAGCTGCTCAAAATTTCGAAAACACTTAAAAGGAGATTTAAGAAAATGGGAGATGAGAGAGGGGGGGAGGGAGAGGGAGAGGGAGAATACATCTTCATCTGCCAGATTAAGAGGCAACCCAACTATGTACACCAGATTCCGTTGGATCACTCTAACACTACTCAGTTGCTTCCTTCCTTCAGATGGTTTTGTCTTTGCCTTATGTGACTTCTTTCGCTCCATATTGATTTCAGCCACCAATCTATCAAGAAAAGTCCAGCACAATCATTAGGGGAAAAAAAAATATCAAATATAATTTGTTAATGCCAAGTACATAAACCCAGTGCAGTTGAAAGAGGGAGGCTTAGGTGTGCCCAAG